>OLNI01000805.1_pt1 | contig 22304 bp, 19 predicted proteins | sample 1672921 | NCBI WGS metagenome assembly OLNI01 (sample SAMEA3136737, study PRJEB25190) | human gut metagenome | biome: human gut; feature: human-associated habitat; material: faeces | place: Austria | collected 2013 | reverse complement strand
TTTAAACCAATCCACAGCACCTTGTCTATTGTAGCATTTTGTCCTTGGAGAGGGACTTTAATAACTACTACTTTATAATACGAGGAGGTTTACTATGAAAAGGAGAGTTAGTGCAGCGAAAAAAATCGTTGCTGTAGCTTTAGCTGCTACGGTTGCGGTTTCTTTGACCGGCTGCAAGAAGAGGAAAAACAACACCAATGCGGCAAGTTCGGACGTGACTACAAGCCAAAGTCAGGCAGCGGTTCCGGAAACGCCAGAAGTGACTGCCACACCTGCACCGACGGCTACGCCCGCACCGACCGCCACGCCCGCTGAGAGCACCGATAAGAAGGACAATACCACCAGCGAGCCGACTAAGACAGAAAAGCCGAGTACCGGCACTTCGACTTCCGGCGGGACGACAAAACCGGTGGCGACAAAAACACCGGCACCTGCTCCGGCAGCTACTCCGGCTCCTACCGCAAAGCCTCAGGTAAAATACACCTTCACGGTTCGCCGTCATGAGGCAACCTGCACCACGCAAGGCTACGATGAGCATATCTGCCATGAGTGGGGCGGCATGAACTACAATGACCGTTTTGTTCCGGCAAAGGGACACAGCTGGGATGGCGGTACAGTCACGAAGGCTGCTACTTATACCGAGACCGGTATCAAGACCTTCAAGTGCAAGGAATGCGATGAGACGCGCACAGAGGAAATCCCGTCTCTCAACAAGACCTATCATATCAAGAGCGTTGTTGCTCCGACCTGCACCGCTGAGGGTTATACCATCTATGAGTGCAACGAAGTCCCCGGTCTGACCTATAAGGGCGATTACAAGGCAAAGCTGCCGCACGCCTACGATGGCGGTAAGGTTACTAAGCCTGCTACCATCTACGAGAAGGGTACGAAGACCTTTACCTGCACTTCCTGCGGTGCTACATACACGGAAGATATCCCGGTAGTCGAGAAGACATGGCATAAGGGCAATACGGTAGCGCCTACCTGCACAGAGAAGGGCTATACCATCTATATCTGCGACCAGGATTCCTCTCTGACAGAAAAACGCGATTATACGAATGCACTGGGGCATGCCTGGGATACCGGTACAGTCACAACGGCAGCGACCTGTACGACAGCTGGTGTTAAGACCTATACCTGCACTCGTAATGGCTGCGCAGAGACTAAGACCGAGGAAATCCCGGCTCTGGGTCATAAGTGGGATGAGGGCACTGTAACAACGCCTGCTACATGCGAGGCAGTTGGCGTAAAGACCTTCAAGTGCCAGAATACCGGCTGCGCAGAGACTAAGACTGAGGAAATCGCGGCGCTGGGCCACAAGTGGGATGATGGCACTGTTACCAAGGCTCCTACCTGCACCGAGGATGGTGTTAAGACCTTCACCTGCCTGAATGATGGGAACCACACCTACACGGAACCTGTTCCAGCGACTGGACACGCTTGGGGCGAAGGCATTGTAACGAAGGAACCGACCTACGAAGAAGACGGTGAGCGCACCTATACCTGCCAGAATGACAAGACCCATGTGCATAAGGAAGTAATTCCTGCATTGGGCTATACCTTCACGGAAACTGTGGTCGCTCCTACCTGCACAGAGGACGGTTACACGCTGCATACCTGCAATGAGAATCCCGCAAAGACCTATCAGGATACGCCTGTTGCTGCGTTGGGCCATCAGTATAAGGAAGTCACTACTCCCGCTACCTGTGGCGCTCCTGGCAGCGTAGACAAAGTCTGTGAGCGCTGCAACGATAAGCAGCATGTGAGTGACCTTCCTGCCACTGGTGAGCATCAGTGGGATGAAGGCGTTGTAACGAAGGAGCCGACCGCTACCGAGACCGGCATCAAGACATTTACCTGCACTGTTTGTTGCGCAACAAAGACCGAAGATATCGTCAAGGTACATACCCACGATTACACGCGCCTTGGCGAAATCGTCAAGGAGTCCTCTTGTGAGACCGAGGGCGAGCGTTGGGTGTACTGCAACTACGAGGGTTGCAACGAAAGAGTTTTGAAGCCGATGGCAGCTATCGGCAGCCATGATTGGGACTTTGCAAATGCCGAGTGTCTGAAAAAGGCAACCTGCACCGAGCGGGGCACTATGCTGATGCACTGCAAGCGTGACGCTTCTCATACCATGACTTACTCCTACGGTGGCACGGGTCATGTCTGGGACGAAGGCACTATCACCACGCAGCCTACCTATGATGAGTATGGCGTCAGGACGCTGCATTGCAAGAACTGCGATGCGACCATGACCGAAAAGGTCCTGCCCACCAAGTACACCTTCACCGTTACCGTTGTCCCGCCGACTTGTATCGAGGACGGCTACACGATGCACAAGTGCAACGAAGACGACAGCTTCTCTTACAAGGACAACATTGTACACTCCACCGGTCATCATGCCGCCATTCGTGTCATTGAGCCCACCTGCAAGGAAGAGGGCGCACCGAAATCTACTGCACCGTCTGCAATGAAGTGAGTGCCGTTCTCTCCACCACGCCAAAGAAAGACCACACTTGGGATAACGGTGTCGTAACTACTGAACCCACGGCTGAAAAAGATGGCGTCAAGACCTATACCTGCACAGTTTGCAATGAAACGAAGACTGAGACCACCCCGCGTCTGAACGGCAGCGGCAAGTAAGCTGTGAGCCTTTCAAATCAGTTTACGGTGTATCCTATTTGTACGCCGTCGAGATAGCTATCAGGAATTGCTGAATAAGGTGTTAAAATAAAGGGGTGAACGATGCCCGTCTGGGCAAGTGCCAAAAATTTTTGGCAAATTCGGTGCAACCTGCAGAAGCTAATGGACACTATTGTAAAATAACGCAAAATGCGTTACAATAAAGTTGAGGCGATAACCATGGAAAAAACGATGGCACTTAACCTTCGCGTCAACCCTACTGTCAAGCAGCAGGCCGAAGATGTGCTGAAGCAGCTCGGTATCCCAATGGCAACGGCCATTGATATGTACCTGCGTCAGATCACCATGACTGGCGGTATTCCCTTCTCGCTGTCCCTTCCGAAGGCTCCTGCGGCTTTGAACGCTGACACCATGACCGATGACCAACTCCATGCAACCTTACAGGTGGGCATCAAGGAAATTCAGAATGGTGATACTGTGGATGCCGCAAGCGCATTTGCACAGTTCAGGGAACAGCACAGATGAAGCACTAATTGTTTATAACGACCTTGGTGTTGAAGGCTATGATTTACCCTGACCACTCGTAAAGCAAACACAAAGCAGTTCACAAACAAAGCAAATACACACTAAAAAGCAAGAGCCTTCGGAGAAATCCGGGGGCTCATTTCTATTATCAAGATGTAAGGATAATCGAAAGCTGGAGTTACAAACAGCATGCGTTTTGCATTAGAATGTCAACCCTCTACACCAACACAGAAATTGGTATAGAGGGATTTTTTCTTCTAAATACTTGACAATATCAGAATGTGCGGCCTCATTGCTTACCGAAGTAAGCAATGAGGCCCTTGTAGTTAGAAAGTAATATTGCGAATAGAAGAACCTATTATGCGCTTACAAAAGCACGAACTTCTTGTGCCGAAAGAGGCATGAAGGGTTCGTGCTTTTCTTCGTTTTTTGGAAGAGCTATCCAGCATGATCTGTTCGGCTTTCCAATTGTGGCTTGTTCACATTATCCATCAAGTATAATTGATTGCGTCGATAAAATGAGTGCGGGAATAAAATCCTGAAATAAATACTGGAATATAATTCGATTGGAATTTCAACAAAGTTCGACAGAAAAAGAGTGAAAACACGTTGAAATGGTTCGCTTGAAGGTTGTATTATAACTAATACAGATAAATGTAGTATGATACTAATCATTCAACTGGATGCGGATAGTAAATTAAATACAGTCAGTATGATGGCCACCTAAGAAGTCTTTTTTGGCTTCTCTGGTGGCCTTCTTTATAAACCACATGCGGGAATTGTGAAATTTATATATACGATTCCCAAATCACCTAAGCGACGCAATCCATTGTAACTGAGGGGATAGGTGATTTTGTGGTGAAACTGCTTAGTTGCGCTCGGAGCAGGGAACCTCCTAGATGTGATTTGACCGAAAAAATTCAAATCGCTATAGGAGGTCAAAATGACTGAATTAGAAATGTATGAACTTTGGTGCACACTTCGTTTATGGGCCAATTATAATCAGCTTAACCAGACGATAGAAAAGAACTGGCTTAGTAATTCGTTCAACAGCCATATCCTTGATTTGTTAGACAAAGAGGAAATTAAATACAGGTCAGAGAAACGTCTCCTTGGATATAGGAATAAGGGGAAAAGGCGACTTGCTGGTAATGCAAATCAGCCGATTATTATCAATATTGATGATGTGGCTGATGTCATTGATGTTCGTGCGGAAGATGAATTCGCTCGAGTAGAGCTTCTGGTATCATTGAAGCAGGAATTGGAAAGGCTCTCACCCAGAGAGCTAATGATTATTCGTACTTATTTTGATTATCCTATAGAGGTTGTGGCGAGGAAGCTTAAGGTTAGACCCAACACGATTTCTAAGGCACGAAGAAAAATTGCAAGAGAATTGAGAAAGAAGCTGGTATGAGATGAAAAGGGAAGAACTGTGGACTCCATCTGCAAGGCGGTTTGAATGCCTGCTCAAGGCTGCGCAGAATGGCGACTATAACGCATACATGAGTTTGATGGCGAGGTTTTTTAAGGTAATGGATGACAAGGCAAGGAATAACTACTTGCGCGATTACGAGATGTTTACGGCACTGGTTGAACGTGTCTCAGAAGGAATCTTTGGTTTCAGTTCTGAAGATGCATATCAGCGTGAATTGAACAAGGAAAGCCACCCGTCAAAGAAGCGGAAGAAGTTCGGCCGCAGGTGATGATCTGAGCGTTAGTAGTTAATATTGATTCAAATGAAAACGGATTGCTGCAAGCGTAGCAATCTGTTTTTATTTGAATCAGTTGCATTTTAAGGAAAATTTAAATCATGTACCAATTGACTGTTACATATAACAATCTATCGAATTTTAGCCTCATTTACCTTATGAATAAGGGTGTATTTGTAAAATGTGCTGAATTTGTGTACTTGTATAATTAAAGTGAATCCGATTTGTTGATAAATGTCGAATTGTGTGCTATTATATCAATACATATATTGGCAAAATATTGCATTGGTAGACTGCTGAATTGTGCTAAGGATTTTCCATGAGTAATTTGTGGGAATGCCTTTTGTTGCTCAAAACTGCTTTCCCTGATTTCAATTGCAGTATTCAAAATAATATGTGTGCAAAGAAGAATGAGGAGTAAGAACATGACAAGGTTTAGGCAGGACTTGATTTTGCGGATGATAAAACTGTTAGATGCTGTGCTTGTGACGATACCATTTGCAATGTGCTGGTATCTATATTATGCTAAGCGCGTTGCATCGCCGTACTATGCAAAGGGCGATTACCTGGTCGTGGCATTGTTCTTTGTGCTGTTCATCATCTTTGGACGCGTTTATGACGCCTTTCTGATGTCAATGCAGCGTATCTCCGAAATTATCTACGAGCAATTTTTGGCGGCTGCGGTCAGCGACTTTATCATGTACATTGTGATTTGGCTACTGTCCAAGCACCTGCCCAACATTCTTCCTGGCGTGGCAGCTCTTGTGGGGCAGGTTATTATGGCCTCAATTTGGGCTTATAACGCTCACCACGCCTACTTTAAAACCTTCCCGCCGCAGGCCACAGCTGTTATTTATGATATCAGACGTGGTATGGAGCAGCTGATTGGTAAGTACGGTCTAGATGCCAAGTACAAAGTGGTCTCCACAGCTACGGCGGGGGAGTGCATCGAGAATCTTTCCATGCTGGACGGCATCAACACAGTGTTTTTGAGCGGCATCCACAGCCATGATCGGAATATTATTCTGAAATACTGTGTAGAAAACAACATTACTGTATTTGTAGTACCACGCATCGGTGACACCATTATGTCCGGTGCACATCACATGCATATGTTCCACTTGCCGATGCTTCGTGTTGGCCGGTATAATCCTCAGCCGGAGTATCTGTTTGTAAAACGACTGCTGGATATTGTCATTTCTGCTATTGCGCTTGTGATTTTGAGTCCGATTTTCCTTGTGACTGCTATTGCCATCAAAGCAACGGATCACGGCCCAGTCTTTTACAAGCAAATTCGTTTAACGAAGGATGGCAAAGAATTCGGTATTCTCAAATTCAGAAGCATGCGGGTCGATGCTGAAAAGGACGGCGTTGCCCGTCTTTCCAGCGGCGAGAATGATGACCGCATCACGCCCGTTGGCAAAATCATTCGTGCTTGCCGCGTTGATGAATTGCCGCAGCTTATAAATATCTTGAAGGGTGACTTGAGCATCGTCGGCCCCCGTCCGGAGCGCCCTGAGATTGCAGCTCAGTACTGTGAGGAAATGCCGGAATTCTCCCTGCGGTTGCAGGCCAAAGCCGGTTTAACTGGATACGCCCAGGTTTATGGCAAGTACAATACTACTCCTTACGACAAACTGACTATGGATTTGATGTACATAGCTCATCCGAGTATTGTAGAGGATTTCAAGATTATGTTTGCCACTGTAAAAATCCTGTTTATGCCTGAAAGCACCGAGGGTGTAAGTGAGGGTCAGACTACTGCTATGAGTGGAGAAAATCGCTAAATACCGAGCTTTTTGGCTGCTTTCCGGGGCTAATAATCGACATTCTTCAGGAATGTGCTGTCAGGAATAAACAAGGGGTTTCGATGACAATATCATCGAAACTTTCAACCCGGTCATGGAGATGCTATCAGGCATAAATACTAGGGCTCTCGGTGAAAAGGCTCGGTGCTGTCGGGCATAAACTCAAGGACTCCCGTAGCGATATGAGTGAGGTCAGGCATAAATACATGGATTCCCGTGGCGAGATGATAGTGCCATCAGGACTAAAGACAGGAACTTCCGTGACGATGAAAATGTAATCACAGAGTAAAATGGTGCCATAACATGAGCAAAGGGCACCGATTACCGTTGCGCCAAAAATGGTGCAATTTTGAGCGTGGTGGAGGCCCACTGCAACGGTACAAGACATAGCGGCAGTGTGGGCTAACACTGCTGAGGACGAATTAGTAGAGCTTTATAAGGAATAAACGGCTCAGACTCTTTGAGATGAGTCTGGGCTGTAATCTTTGATATGCGGAGAGGAGTAAGGACGAAGGAAGATGTTACATAAGGAGTTCGGACTGATAAGCATTATCATGGCAGCCTACAACGCAGAAAAAACAATAGAGCAGGCCGTAAGTTCCGTGCTGAATCAGACCTATCCAAACTTTGAACTTCTTGTGGTTAATGACTGCTCGAAGGACAGAACGGTGGAACTGGTCATGGATATTGCGGCAAAGGATAGCCGTGTACGCCTTATTTCTTCTAATGTAAAGAACAGCGGCGTATCCTACACACGCAAGCATGGTTTGGAAGAATCAAATGGCTCGTGGATTGCGATTCTTGACAGTGATGATGCGTGGACTCCGGATAAGCTGGAAAAGCAGATTGAGCTTCAAAAGAGAACGAATGCTGATTTGCTTTTCACGGGTTCAGCTTTTATGGACTCGGATGGGCAGCCAATCGACTGGTATCTTCATGCTCCGGCAGAAGTCACTTATCGTCAGTTGCTGAAACAGAATGTGCTTTCCAATTCCTCTGCGCTTGTCCGCAAGGAGTTGTATGCAAAGTACTATGCGGTAGGCGATGGAATGCACGAGGACTTCGCAATTTGGCTCAGCATCCTGAAAGAAGGAAAGAAAGCCTATGGCGTGGATGAGCCGCTGCTCATCTATCGGATAGCAAAATCATCGAAGTCGGGCAACAAGGTCAAGGCTGCAAAGATGAACTGGAACACATATCGGTATGTCGGATTAAATCCGATAGAGGCAGCGTACTATGAGGGCTGGTACATGATTAAAAATGTGATCAAGTATACGAATATTAAAATTTCAGGGGGGGGGGTAACACAGAGTAACCCCTATAGAGAAATTCATATTGTTGATTTTTCTGCACCTGCACTGTATGGATGCAAGCAGTGGAGGGCAGCATGAAAAACGATATCCTGATCTCCGTCGTGATGCCGAACTATAATGGTCACCGTTTTGTAGAACAGGCAATCGACAGCGTACTTCATCAAACTTACCCTAATTTTGAGCTGCTGGTAGTAGATGATTGCTCGAAAGATGATTCGTTAAGTCTTATCCAGCAAAAGGCGCAGAGTGATAACAGAATTAAGGTAATTGCATTGGAACATAATGCTGGCGTGGCAAATGCAAGAAATGTCGGCATTAAAGAGGCAAGGGGGGAGTACATTGCCCTTCTGGACAATGATGACCTGTGGACTGAAGACAAGCTGGAGCGTCAGCTTGCACTGGCGGGAAATGGCGCAGATATTGTCTACTGCTCTTATGACTTTATTGATGAGCAAAACAACCCCATTAAGAAGCCTTTTATCGTTCCACAGCAGACGAACTTTAATAAAATGCTGGCATCAAGCGTTATTAGCTGCTCAACGAGCTTTATCAAGACGGAACTGATGCAGGAGCATCCTTTCAATGCGGAGTTCTATCATGAGGATTATGTTCTGTGGATGGAGCTGCTCCGTGTTTGCCCGACGGCATATGGTGATGAGAAGGTGCTGATGCACTATCGACAAGTCACGGGGTCAAGATCGAATAAAAAAGGGAATGCAGCCAAAGAACGGTGGAATACATACCGCAAGGCTTTGAATTTGAATATGGCCACGAGTATGTGGGCTTTTGTGAGATACGCAGTAAATGGCGTGATGAAGTATTATCTATAAGACGATAGGAGAATTGTTGGGTTGAGTAAAATTGGAATTCTGGGAACCGGCACATGGGGAACTGCCCTCGGAAGGATGCTGGCGAATACGGGCCACAGTGTGGTGATGTGGTCCGCAATTGAAAAAGAGATTGATGATCTTTCATCCACACGCATTCATCCGAATTTGCCGGGTATGACGATTCCCCCGCAGATTCAATTCACAAAAAATATCGAGGTCGCTTGTGAGGACAAGAACGTTCTCATTTTTGCGGTTCCGTCCGTTTTTGTTCGTTCAACGGCAAGTAAGGCGAGAGCTTTTATTCCGAATGACCAAATTATTGTTGATGTTGGTAAGGGCATTGAAACGGATACCTTGCTGACGCTGAGCGAGGTCATCAAGGACGAGCTTCAAAAAGACGGAACGCATCAGGGCATAGAGCTGGTTGCTCTTTCTGGCCCAACTCATGCAGAAGAGGTCGCCTTGGATATGCCCACACTGATTGTCTCGGCTTGCACCAACCTTGGAGTGGCTGAGAAGATTCAAGACATTTTCTCTAACACCTGTATGCGTGTCTATACCAACATCGATGTGAAAGGCGTTGAATTGTGTGGCGCATTGAAGAACATCATTGCACTTGCAAGTGGTATTTCCGCAGGGCTTGGCTACGGAGACAACGCAAGGGCGGCGCTGATTACACGCGGTATGGCAGAGATTACCCGGCTTGGACGGGCGATGGGGTGCGTAGATGAGACTTTTGCAGGTCTATCTGGCATGGGTGACCTGATTGTAACGGCAACCAGTGTTCATAGCCGAAATAACAGAGCGGGATACCTTATCGGACAGGGCAAGAAACCCGAAGAAGCGGTTAAGGAAGTGGGCATGGTTGTAGAGGGCATCAATGCGCTGCCAGCAGCCATGAAGTTATCAAAGCTGTATGGCGTGGAACTTCCCATTATCTCAGCGGTTGATGCTGTTATCAATCACGCGGCAGATCCCGCCCAGACAGTTGCCAACTTGATGCAACGTGAGAAGAAAACGGAGCTGACGAAATCTGCTCTGGATATCAATTTTGAATCAAACCTTTTGAAGAATACGGGGAGAACAGGAATGAAACGAGTTATTACATACGGTACCTTTGACCTGCTGCATTATGGTCATATCAATCTGCTGAGAAGAGCAAAAGCCCTGGGCGACTATCTAATTGTGGCGATTTCCTCTGATGAGTTCAACTGGAACGAGAAGCACAAGAAGACTTATTTCACCTACGAGCAGCGCAAGCAGCTCCTGGAAGCTATCCGCTATGTTGATCTGGTTATCCCGGAGGAGAACTGGCAGCAGAAACGCTCGGATATGCACGAGTACCATATTGATACCTTTGTCATGGGCGATGACTGGAAGGGCAAGTTTGACTTCCTGAAAGAAGAGGGCGTTGATGTGGTGTATCTGCCGAGAACGCCGGAAATCAGCACCAGTCAGATCAAGCATGATCTGTATGATGCAAATGCAGTGGATGGCGAGAGCAAGACCTCGCATGATGAGATTAATACGGATCCGCAGTAAGAGTGTGAATATCTAAATAGTGATAAAAGGACGATAACATGAATACAACAGCAACGTTTGATGTGGAATTAAAACAAAAGCTGACAGAAATGCTGGCGTGGTTTCATAATTATTGTGTGGAACACAATTTGCGTTACTATGTTTTGGGCGGAACTATGTTAGGCGCCGTTAGACACAAGGGCTTTATTCCGTGGGACGATGATATTGATGTTGGAATGCCTAGAGCTGATTACGAGAAATTTGCGCAATTGATGGAGTCAGAGAAAAAAGAAAAATATCGTCTGGAGACACCACACTCAGCTGCGAAAGATTTTACATATACATTTTCTAAAATCTATGACACTACGACCACATTGATTGAGAATACAAAGGTTGAGACTAAGCGGGGAATTTATCTTGACCTTTTCCCGCTAGATGGATTGGCCGATACATTAGAAGAAAGCCAAAAGAGATTTAAGAAAATCGATTTTAAATTCAATTTTCTGCTAGCTAGGGTGACAAGCTTCAGAAAAGGCAGAAGTTTAATGAAGAATATTGCGGTCATTCTTTTTCCGATAATTCCGCTTAATAATAAGAAGCTGCAAATAGAGATTGACGAAATGTGTAAGGAAAGAGATTTTGATAACTGCAAGTATGGCGGGAATTTGCTGGGCGCATGGCGGTTTAAAGAAGTTATGGAAAGCAGCATCATGGGAACCCCGACACTTTACCAATTTGAGAACATCTATGTTTACGGTGCAGAACACTACAATGAGTATTTGACTCATCTTTATGGAGACTGGAATAAACTGCCTCCGAAAGAGAAGCAGGTAACGCATCATGAGTATAAAGAGTGTAATTTACACAAGTCATATCTAGAAGGTTAACGAAATGGAGCGAAGAGGATGAAAGTACTCATTATAAGTCAACCGGTATTAAGTAAAACAAACAATATGGGAAAAACTCTAATGGGGTACTTCTCTTCTTTTAAGCCGACAGAAGTAGCTCAATTGTATTTGAGAAATGGAGTACCAAACAATACAGAAAGGTGCCTTCAGTATTACAGATTTTCGGATGAAGATGCCGTTCACTCTATATACAACCATAAAGTAACGGGCACTAAATTCAACGAAGAAAATATTAAAGTTGAAAATGTGCAGCCTCAGTCATCGGCAGATGTCTATAAAATTGGGTCAAAACATAAAGCGTGGATGCTGTTGCTCCGTGATTTGATGTGGCGTTTTAGTTCATGGAAAAACTCTGATTTGCTAGGCTGGGTCAAAGAAGTTGACCCGGATGTTGTTTTTTTTGCTGCCGGAGATGGAGGTTTCTCGTACAGAATTGCAAATTATCTAGCCAAGTATCTTAACAAGCCGCTTGTTGTTGTCTGCATGGATGATTTTTTTGTAAACAACCGTAACAAGGGAGAATTGCTTGGTGCTATCCGACAAAAGCTGTTTATGAGAACCGTAAAGAGGACAATGGGAAAAGCGGCTGCTGCATTTACTATTTGTGACTCAATGAATAGAGTGTATAGTCAAATGTTTGGTGTTCCGTGCTATACACTTCATACCGCAGCTGCTAGAAAGGTGTTCGAATATTCGATTGATGCAAATCAGATATCATATATCGGAAGCGTTGGATGCGGTAGATACAAGTCTCTCCTTGAAATGGGTAAGGCTCTATCTACAATGCAAAGTGAAGGCTGTCCCAAATGTATCGATGTCTACACAGGATCTTATCAGCCAGAGTATATTGATCCTCTAAAAAATGCTCCGGGCATTCGATTTCATGGTTCTATTCCCGCTGAAGAGGTTTTGAATGTCATGAGCAAAAGTATTGCAGTGATCCATACAGAATCATTTGAACAGAACATGATGGATATGGTTCGATTCTCTGTTTCAACGAAAATAGCTGAGTCACTGATGTACGGTCCGTGCTTGATTGCTTATGGTCCAGAAGGAATTGCATCGATAGATTATCTAAAAGAAAATAAAGCGGCATGGACAATTACAGATCCAGAAGATCTTGAAAAAGGATTAGAAGAAATACTGGGAAATAGTGCATTGCGAGAGAAAATTGTCAGAAATGCTAGAAAACTGGCTGAAAAGAACCATAATGCGGATGTCAATCCTAAGAAAGTTCGAGAATGGTTGGAACAGATAATCAAACAAGCTGCCCCAAAATAGAAGATGGGGTGCGGGAGAATAAAATGAAGGTATTGCAGATAAATACAGTTTGTGGAAGGGGAAGTACCGGACGTATAGCTACTGATTTGCTGAAGTGCTTAAAAGAAAATGGAGATTTCGGAAAAATTGCATACGGTATTGGACCAATGTTAAATGCAGAGTCATCCGAAACAATCGAAATTGACACCAAATCAGAGTATTACATCCATAATTTTCTTTCAAGATTTACAGATAAAGAGGGCTGCTATTCAATTTCAGCAACAAAACGGCTGATTGACCAAATAGAAGAGTATAAACCTGACATTATTCACCTCCATAATATTCATGGTCATTATATTAACTATAAAATCTTGTTTAACTACCTCAAAAAGGCCAAAGTACCTGTCGTATGGACATTTCACGATTGTTGGGGATTCACAGGCCACTGTTCGCACTTTACCATGGTAAAGTGCGAACAGTGGAAGACACACTGTTCGTACTGTCCACAGCTTCGTAGTTATCCAACCTGTTATACAAAGGGCGCTGTAAAAGAAAATTATAATCGAAAGAAGGCATGCTTTACTGGTCTCGAAAATTTAACGATTGTAACACCTTCTAAATGGCTGGCAGAACTTGTCAAAGAAAGCTTTTTGCAAGATTACGATATACGAGTAATAAATAATGGAATTGATTTAACAAAATTTCAGCCCAAAACGAATACCTCTTTTAGAATAGAGCATGATCTTGAAGGAAAGATAGTGATTTTGGGCGTGGCAAGTGAGTGGTCAGATAGAAAAGGATATTCGGATTTTATTAAGTTATCGAAAAAATTATCCCCCAATCAGAAACTTGTTATGGTTGGAGTAAGCGATAAACAGTTGAAAGAATTGCCGAGTTCTATCATTGCCATTAAGAAAACAAATAGTGTCGAAGAACTTGCAGAAATATATAGCGCGGCAGATGTTTTCCTGAATTTTACATACGAAGATAATTTTCCAACAGTGAACTTGGAAGCAATGGCTTGCGGAACACCGGTAATTACATATAAAACTGGCGGAAGTGTTGAACCAATTACAGAAGAAACAGGTATTATCATTGAGCAGGGAAATTATATGGCAGCGTTAAATTCAATTGGGCAGGCAAGAATGTTGGATCGCCATATTGTTGCAAGCCATGCAATGCAATATAGTTCAAAGGATAAATTTAATGATTACATTAGTCTGTATAAGGAATTGTTGAAGGGCAAGGAGAGAAAAGTATAACATGATAGGTAAAAAGTTTTCGATAGGTCATTGTCTATTCTTAGTCCTTTTTCTGTTTGCCGCCGATTTATTTGATTTGTCGGGAATTTTGATTTCGTTCGGGATTGTTTTGTTTTTCTTGTTTTACATGAAAGATACAAAGCTTGACCGCAATGCACTAATTTTAATGATTTTTTCAGTTTCATATTTTCTCAGTGTGTTCTACCACGAAGGTGTTTCCTTTGATGGAATCATAAAGTATGCAATTTGTCCTTGGGCATGCTATGTGCTGGGATATAATTTGATGAGATCTGAGGAAAAGGTTTCGGTTACAATGTTCTCAAAAGTTATGTTCTTTGGATTCTTTGTACATGGCTTTTTGAATTTAATTGCCTCTATTAATCATTATGGCGTTGATTTTAACAATCCATTTCGCTTGGCATATGATTTCTGGCAACAGCGTCAAATTTCGGTAACTACGGCATCGCTGTATTATACACCTATGGTGCTGATGTCAATTGGAATACTATTTTCAAGCAGTAGGAAAATAAATAAGTTGGTATCCATATTTGTGATTGGAATTGGACTGTTTGCGACGATTTTATATCAAAATCGTACATTGATCCTTGCAAGTGCTGTTGTTGTAGCGATGGCGCTACTTTTCCTTTTAAATAATAGGAATGTGCCGCGAAGAACAAAAAACATAGTAATTGCAAGCTTCAGTGCAATTGTAGTAATCAGCATTGTAGTTTGGATTACAGATATTGGTGGAATTCGTTCGCTTTTGAAGGGAACATCTTTTTTTGCAAGACTCAGCGGGTCGAATGGTGAAGGGCAGGATCGGACTAAAATATGGGCCAGTTTTATTTTTGGCGATGCATGGAAATACCCCTTTGGAGGAAATAGAGCTGTACTATATCACAATAAAACGTTCGTTCATAATATATGGCTTGATGTACATAGGCGAGCAGGTATTGTTCCTTTCGTTTGTCTTTGTAGCTTTACACTATCCTCAATTAGGACAGTGACGCAGTTTAAAAGCTACAGTGAGTATTCAAAAAACACAGAAGATTACCAGACATTAGCGCTTGCGTTGATTGGTGTCGCTTGTGCTTTCTTTGTTGAACCCGTGATAGAAGCAAATCCTTATATATTTTATCTTCCAATTTTAGTAGTGGGTGCAATGAATGGAAGAATATTTGACAGAGGAGAGTGGACTGAATTATGAAGATTGCTTTTGTGTCAAATTATTTATCCCATCATCAAATTCCGTTCAGTGATGCGATTTCATCTATTCAAGGAGTAAGGTATTCCTTTATTGCTGTATGTGCAATGGATAACGAAAGACGAACAATGGGTTGGAGGGACATTAAAAAGCCATATGAGATAAGGACTTACACAGATAGTGAGTCTGAAAATAGGGCAAAAGAAATTATCAATGATGCAGATGTAGTTATATTAGGAAGCGCACCGGATTCATATATTATTCCACGGTTAAAGGCTGGAAAGCTGACTTTCAAATATTCCGAACGATTTTATAAACAGGGATTGACATACAAAAATTTGCCACATGCAGTTATGGGTGCGTGGCTTCATCATGGACGTTTCCAAAAATATCCGCTTTATATGCTGTGTGCGAGTGCATACACGGCTGGGGACGCAGCAATCTTTCATAATTATATTGGAAGAACTTATAAATGGGGTTACTTCCCAGAAGCAAAAAAATATGATGTCACTGACCTGATGAGCAGAAAGCTGTCGGTTACGTCAGCAGGATGGAAGCATCCTCAGGCTTCAATCCTATGGGCCGGCAGGCTTATAGGATTGAAGCATCCGGATGCTTCAATCGAGTTAGCAGCATCGCTTAAGGAAAAAGGTTACTCCTTCAAAATGAGTATTATCGGCAATGGGGAGATGGAAGCGAAGCTCCGAAATATGATTTATGAAAAAGGACTCTCAGATTGCGTAGAAATGCTGGGATCTATGTCTCCGGAAGAAGTTCGGTTACACATGGAAAAAGCGGATATTTATTTGTTTACCAGTGACTTTAATGAGGGCTGGGGAGCAGTCTTGAATGAATCGATGAACAGTGGATGTGCTGTGGTTGCCAGTCATGCAATCGGCTCTGTTCCGTTTCTCATTCAAGACGGAGAGAATGGATTGATTTATGAAAATGGAAACCAGAAGCAATTTCAAGAGCGGGTAGAATGTCTACTTAAGGATAGTGAATATCGAAAAAAGATGGGCGTAAAGGCCTATGAAAGTATTGTAGATGTATGGAGTGCAGATATTGCAGCGAAACGATTTGTCGCGCTAAGCCAGGCTTTGCTGAAGAATGAACCGGCAGATAATTTGTTTGCAAAGGGACCGTGCAGTAGGGCTGTGATTCTAAAAAATGACTGGTATTCATACTGATTATGGAGAGAGGTTGAGGGTATATGGATCAAAAAAAACTGATTAGTGTGATTGTGCCGGTATACAAAACGGAAAAATATATAAGGCAATGTGTGGATTCGATTTTAAACCAGACATATAAGAACCTGGAAATTATATTGGTTGATGATGGTTCACCAGATGGTTGTCCGGAAATATGTGATGAATATGCGAAGCGGGATGATCGTGTTATAGTGATTCATCAAAATAACACAGGATTATCTGGAGCAAGAAATAGTGCGCTGGATATATGCAAAGGAGATTATGTTTCTTTTGTTGACAGTGATGACTGGATCGAAACTAACGCCTACGAAATGTTAGCTGATAGATTGGCGACCAACTGTGTTGATGTAGTATGCTTTACAGCAAATATTGTCAAAAACGGGCATAAGGTTGAGAAGAGGTTCAGGTATTTTCCTGATGGAACATTAAAAACAGCGGATGAGATGGTCGAACTTACGTTAGCGGATGAGGTTGGAGGCCAAGTGTGGTCTAGGATATATTCCAGAAAATGTTGGGAAACCGTTAGATTTCCAGAAAAGCGTTTGTATGAAGACTTGGCTATATCCTTTATGCCATTCCTTTTAATTGATAAGGATGTATTGTTTATAGATGAACCAATATATAATTATCGGATGAATGAATACGGAATTTCTTTGTCAGTGAACCCGGAAAAAAACTTTCACATATTTTTAGGCTTTAAAGACCATTACGATTTTGCAATGAATCATAATCGCAAAAGTACATCTATTTGTTTAGCTAAAACCGCTGCTTTTGCAATAGGATATTTGAATGGAAGAATTCGTTGCCAAGTTACTGACCATGAGGAAAACAAGAAAATTGCGGCGGATTGGTTGAAAGATAATAAAGATGTTATTTTGAATTGTAACCGATTGGATAAAAAGAGAAGAGGGATGCTGAATTTGTATTATTTTTCACCTGAAATCTATCAGATTACATATAGAATTTATGCTTCAATTATTGGAGATAAGTGAATGAATAGCAGAACGCAAAAAAGTGCTAAAAACATGACGGTTGGAATGCTCTCACAGCTTTTCACATTGTTACTTAGTTTTGTTTCTAGAACAATATTTATTAAGTATTTAACAGCTGAATATTTGGGAATTAGCGGGCTGTTTTCCAATGTTCTTACAGTTTTATCATTTGCTGAGCTTGGAATTGGCGATGCAATGACGTATGCAATGTATAAGCCTGTAAAAGAGGACAACCGAAAACTTGTTAATCAATTGATGGTCGTTTATAAGAAGGCTTATACTGGAATTGCGGTTGTTGTTGGTACTATTGGCTTGTTTCTCTCCTTTTTCCTGAACTTTATTATCGCAGAGCCTCCAGATATTCCGGAAAGTCTACAACTCATATTCTGGCTCTATGTTATTAACAATATGGCTTCATACTTGCTTACTTATAAGAAGTCCGTCTTGATGGCATATCAGGAAAACTATATCATTTCAGGGGTTCAACAACTATCATCAGTTATTCAGCAAGTCGCACAGATGATAGTACTGTGCTTTACTAGACAATATATTCTCTATTTGATAATTCAGATTTTATGCACGATTTTAAATAACATTATTATTTCTATTATTGTGAAAAAGAGATATCCATGGATTAATGAAAGAGAAAGTGAAGACCTACCGCAAGAAGTGTCAAAAGAAATTTTCAAGAATGTAAAAGCTCTTTCGATTTCCAAAATTGCTGGAGTTGTTAGCAACGGATCTGATAATATTATTATCTCTAAATTTGTTGGATTGAGTTCCGTAGGTGTTGCATCAAATTATACAATGATTATCAATTCTCTGAACGGAATACTGTGGAACGGGCTTTCAAGCTTAACGAGTAGCTTTGGCAATTTTAATGTGGACAGTACGATAGGGCAAAGGAGAAAGCTTTTCAATGAGCTGTTTCTATGTTCATATTGGCTGTATGGCTTTATGACAATAGGCATTATCACACTCGCAAATTCATTTATTCAATTGTGGGTTGGATCAGATTACCTTGTGCCGCAAGGCGTTGTACTGGCACTGATTCTTATTACATACATAAGTGGCGTCAATTTTCCAGCCTATACTTACCAAAGCACTTTGGGAATGTTTGATAAAATGAAACTTCCGTATGTGCTATTTGCATTATTTAACATTTTACTGTCCATTCTCCTTGGAAAAAGTTGGGGATTGTTTGGCGTTTACATCGCAACATCAATTTCACGGCTATGCACTTCTGAGGTGTCATCTGGGTACTATGTTTATCGCTATGGACTGAAATTGTCACCATTGAACTATTTAAAAAAATATGTAATATCTTTTATGGTTTTGATTCTAAATGCATTGGTAACAAATTACGTTGTTTCGCTTGTACAAATAGAAGGCGTTATAGGCTTTGTTATTAAAACAATTATATGTACAGTAGTGTGCAATTCCATATACTTTATTTGTTTCTTTAGAACCGTTGAGTTTCAAAATTTACTTATGCGTGCAAAAGGTTTACTAAGTAGTAGGAGGAAATAAAAATGTCTGCATTTGATAACGCAACCCTTATGATCACTGGTGGTACTGGTTCTTTTGGTTCTACCGTTCTGAAGCACTTCCTGGACTCTGACCTGAAGGAGATTCGTATCTTCTCCCGTGACGAGAAGAAGCAGGACGATATGCGCCATGAGCTTCAGGCCAAGCACCCGGAAAACGCCAAGAAGGTGAAGTTCTACATCGGCGATGTCCGCAATCCCCAGTCCATCCGTGACGCCATGCCCGGTGTTGACTACATTTTCCACGCTGCCGCTCTGAAGCAGGTTCCCTCCTGCGAGTTCTTCCCCATGCAGGCTGTTCAGACCAACATCATCGGTACTGATAACGTCTTGCACGCTGCAATCGACGCAGGCGTTAAGCGTGTCGTCTGCCTGTCCACCGATAAGGCAGCTTATCCCATCAACGCCATGGGTATCTCCAAGGCCATGATGGAACATGTCATCTATGCCAATGCCCGTGTAGCTGCTGAGCGTGGTGGCACCACCATCTGCTGCACTCGTTACGGCAACGTTATGTGCAGCCGTGGCTCTGTCATCCCGCTGTTTATCGACCAGATCAAGGCTGGTAATCCCATCACCATTACCGACCCCAATATGACCCGCTTTCTGATGAACCTGGACGAGGCGGTAGATCTGGTCTTGTTCGCTTTCCAACATGCAAATCCCGGTGATTTGTTCATCCAGAAGTCTGATGCTTCCACCATCGGCGATTTGGCAAAGGCTGTCCAGCAACTCTTCGGCGATACCGGCACGAACATCATCGGCACCCGTCACGGCGAGAAGCTGTTCGAGACTCTGATGACCCGTGAGGAGCGTCTGCGTAGCCAGGATATGGGCCATTACTTCCGTGTTGCTGCGGATAATCGCGACCTGAACTATGATAAGTTCGTGGTCAAGGGCGAAGTACATACCATGGCAGATGAATCTTACACCAGCCACAACACCGAGCGTCTGGATGTGGAAGGCACTGTGAAGAAGATTCTGACCACCGAGTATGTCCAGAATGAATTGAAGGGCATCCCGAATGTCTAAGAAAAAGCTGCTGCTGGTTGGTGCCGGTGGCTTTGGCCGCATGGTGGCTGAACAAGCGATGATAGAATATGACTGTGCCTTTGTAGACGATGGGCAACCTGTGGGCACTGACATCTGTGGCATTCCGGTGGTTGGCAGTCTTGCTGATTTGCCGGAGCTGCGGAAGGAGTATGGCTTGCTGGTGGTGGGAATCGGCAATAATCGGTTCCGAGCACAGGTGTATGAGAAAGCAAATGCACTTGGCTATGGGTTCCCCAACATCATTGCTCCCAGTGCCTATGTCAGTCCGTTCGCCAGAATCGGCTGTGGCTGTGTGGTGCTGCAAAACGCTTGCATCCAGAACGGTGCATCCGTTGGTAACGGTGTTTTGCTGAATGCCGGAACGGAAATCCATTGTGATGCAGCGGTAGGGGACTACGCTTTGATTTACACCAACAGCGTTGTTCGCACCGGTGCCACTGTGGGCAGCTTTGCCCGCATCGGCAGCAACTGCACCATCTGCAATAATGTAGCCGTGCCGGATGGCGCAGATATTCCGGACTGCACCGCAGTACATTAAAGAGGTGATAGGATGAACATTCTAGTCACAGGTGCCAAGGGCATGGTGGGAACCGCCCTGTGCAACAACCTGAAAAACATCCGGGATGGGAAGAACAAGACTCGCCCGGCATTGGATATTAAAGAAATCTACGAGTATGATCTGGATTCCACTCCGGCGGAGCTGGATGAGTACTGCCAGAAAGCAGACTTCGTATTCAATCTGGCAGGCGTGAATCGCCCGGAGAACCCGGAAGACTTCATGAAGGGAAACTTCGGCTTTGCATCTGATCTGCTGAACTGCCTGAAAAAGCACAACAACAAGGCAACCATCATGCTGTCTTCTTCCATTCAAGCCACGCTGGCTGGTCGTTTCGGCAACAGCGAGTACGGACGCAGCAAGAAGGCTGGCGAGGAACTATTCTTCCAGTATGCTCAGGAGACTGGGGCTAAGGTTGCCGTCTACCGTTTTGTGAACCTGATGGGCCACAGCCGCCCCAAGTACAACAGCGCCGTCAGCACCTTCTGCTGGGCAGTGGCCAACGATGAACCCTTCACCGTCAATGACCGCAGCACCGAGTTGGAGTTGCTGTACATCGATGATCTGGTAGAAGGTATGTTCGACCTGCTGGAAGGCAAGGAGCAGCACTGTGAGTTTGACGGCGTGGAAACTGTCCTGAAAGCAGACGGGCGCTATTGCTGTGTTCCCGTGACCCACAAGGTCACGCTGGGGGAGATCGTAGATCTGCTGCAAGAGTTCAAGGCACAGCCGACTACGCTCATGATGCCCAAGATGCCGGACGGCAGCTTTGCCAAGAAGCTGTATTCCCTGTACTTGACCTATCTGCCTACGGACAAGTTTAAGTATGCCCTGAAGATGAACGTGGACAACCGTGGCTCCTTTACGGAACTAGTACACACTGCCGACTGCGGTCAGGTGAGCATCAACATCAGTCGTCCGGGCATCACCAAGGGACAGCACTGGCACAATTCCAAGTGGGAACTGTTCATCGTAGTGGCAGGTCACGGTCTGATTCAGGAGCGAAACATCAACACTGGAGAAACGGTGGAATTTGAAGTATTTGGCGATAAGATCGAGGCTGTCCACATGATTCCCGGCTGGACCCACAACATCATCAACCTGTCGGAGACAGAGAATCTGGTGACGGTGATGACCTGCAACGAGATTTTTGACCCAAACCATCCGGACACTTTCTTCGAGCCGGTGTAAGAGAAGCTACTGGTTGACGTTAGGAGAATTTTATGGAACACAATTTTACATGGAAAAATGACGGGCGCACCAAGGTCATGATTGGCTGCGGTACCCGTCCGGAGATTATCCGACTGGCTGCCGTTATCAAGCGCTGCCGAGAGTATTTTGACTGCTGCGTGGTCTATTACAATCAGAACTGGGACAGAAACCTTTCCACCGTTTTCTGGGAGGATTTCGAGCTGAAGAACACCTTTGGGGAGTATGGTCCGGACATTTTGGTTCCTGTGGTGGGCGAGAATCTAGGCGTGACCTGCGGCAACATTCTGGGCCGCAGCTATGAGCTGCTCAGCGAATTGCAGCCGGAGGGCTATCTGGTGCTGGGCGATACCAACTCTTGCCTGTCTGCTATCTCCGCTAAGCGGCTACACATTCCTCTGTTTCATATGGAGGCTGGCAACCGCTGCAAGGATGAGTGCTTGCCCGAGGAGACCAACCGCCGCATCGTGGACGTGATCTCCGATGTGAATATGTGCTACTCCGAATTCGCCCGGAAGTATCTGGCAGATACCGGTTTGCCCAAGGAGCGCACCTACCAGACCGGTTCTCCCATGGCGGAGGTGCTGCACATGAATCTGGAGAAGATCCAGAAAAGCGATGTGTTAGAGCGTCTGGGGCTGGAAAAGGACAAGTACATTCTGCTGTCCGCCCACCGTGAGGAGAACATCGATTCTGAAAAGAACTTCCTGAGCCTGTTTACTGCTATCAACGCACTGGCAGAGAAGTACG
>OLNI01000796.1_pt1 | contig 22484 bp, 19 predicted proteins | sample 1672921 | NCBI WGS metagenome assembly OLNI01 (sample SAMEA3136737, study PRJEB25190) | human gut metagenome | biome: human gut; feature: human-associated habitat; material: faeces | place: Austria | collected 2013 | reverse complement strand
TATTTAAAAGTTAGCTTATTTAATTAAAATACACAACTCGAGAGTTGTGGTTTATAAGGTGGATTTTTAAATATAGCTTAGCGAAAGCGAAATGAAAGGGATTGTTTTGAATAGTACGTAATTACAATGTAATTACGATCTATGCAAAACATTTCACTTTCATGCAGCTGGAGCTGTATTTACATATCTTTTAAATTTTTTAATTATTTTCAGTAATTTAATTATAAAATTTATTTTTTATACTTTAATAAAAAATATTATAGTGTCGTTGGTTTATAGTATGTTTGACGAAACTCGTAGAAATGTTTCTATCGTTTTAATCAAAAAGTTATGTGATGGATTAGATATGACTTTGGAAGAGTTTTTTTCGTCAGAAATATTTAATAAACTCGAACAGAAGATAAAATAAGTATAAATATACTATGTATTATATGGGGTTATATACAAAGTTAATTTTTATGAATATTTTCTTGATATATTGAACACTGCGTGTTCAGATTATAGCCCACCTAACGCGATGCATAAATGCGCCCTTCCGATGTTCACTACAACACCAGTCTTTTGAGTAATAATTAAATGGTTCAAACACCTATTATAAGTAAAATAATATATATTATATGGGGTTATATGCAAAGAGCTTCGGATATTGGACATGATGTATTAAATATCTTTAGTAACAACTTATAAATATAGGAAATTTGAAAATAAATATCTCAGTTTTTGCGATAATATACAAATAATTTATATTGTCGCTTGAAAAATATATAAATATATACTATAATATAGCCATAATAGACAAATGTCTATTATGGCGTTTTTATAAATAAAATTATCTTTTTTTAACATGTTTTATACACACTAAAGCGGAAACACAGTATCTTCCGCTTTTCTTAATTTAAAATAATTTTATATAATAATTAAAAGCGAGAGGAGGAAATACAGCATACAGCTGTATAAATAATATATATGGAAAATCAATTATTTAACCTAAAAGATTTTTATGACGGCAACTCCTTTGATGATTATACATATTTGGGCGCACACAAAGCAGATTCAGGGTATACATTCAGAGTGTATGCTCCTCGTGCCGTGCGTGTGACATTAATAGGAGAATTCAACGGCTGGCTCGAATACGACCTTATAAGGCCTAAAAACAGTAATTTTTTTGAAGGAACTTTTGTCGATGTAAAACCCAATATGATGTATAAATACCGGGTCTATTCCACTCCTGACGAATTTGTTGAACATTCTGACCCATACGGATTCGGCATGGAGCTAAGACCGGGTTCAGCATCTATTATACGTGAACTGGATGAGTTTAAGTTTACTGATGATGAATGGATGGCTAAGCGTGACGTGGGCTATAACAACCCGGTTAATATATATGAACTTCATCTTGCTTCATGGCGGCAAAAAGAGGACGGTTCATGGTACACTTATACTGAAACCGGAGAAATGCTGGTTCCATATTTAAAAGAAAACGGATATACACATGTGGAACTTATGCCAATAACCGAACACCCGGCAGATGAATCCTGGGGTTATCAAAACACCTGTTTTTACAGCCCCACATCAAGATACGGAACCCCTGCGGAACTGATGCAGATGATAAATCACCTTCATAATAACGATATCGGAGTTATTTTAGATTTTGTTCCTATCCATTTTGCGGTTGACGGATATGGTCTCGGCAAATTTGACGGACAAGCCTTGTATGAATATCCCAGCGACCATGTGGGGTGCAGCGAATGGGGAAGTTATAATTTCAACTTTGGCAGGGGCGAGGTTCGGAGTTTTCTCCAGTCCGCCGCCAATTATTGGCTGAAGGAATACCATTTTGACGGTCTCAGAATGGACGCGGTATCAAGAGCAATATTTTGGCTCGGCGATGTGAAACGCGGCGTGAACGAGTGCGCCATAAAATTTATACAAACAATGAACCAGGGACTCAAAAAACGTCATAAAGGAATAATGCTGATTGCCGAGGACAGTACAAATTATCTTAAAGTTACCGCTCCCGTTGAATATGACGGTCTTGGCTTTGACTACAAATGGGACATGGGCTGGATGAATGACACCCTGGAATTTTTTAAACTTCCGCCTTTATACCGAACAAAAAGCATAAACAAGCTCACATTCTCTATGGCATATTTCTACAATGAGCTTTATTTGCTTCCTCTGTCCCATGATGAGGTTGTTCACGGAAAAGCTACAATTATTCAAAAAATGTGGGGAAGTTATGAACAAAAATTTCCTCAGGCAAGACTTTTATATATGTATATGTACACCCACCCGGGAAAGAAATTGAATTTTATGGGAAACGAAATCGGTCAGTTCAGAGAATGGGATGAAAAGCGCGAACAGGACTGGTTTTTAAAGAAATATCCTCTTCATGATTCATTTATGCGATACATACGCGACATCAGCCGTGTATATGTAAACACTTCTGCGCTCTATAACAGCGAGTATAACAGCAAGTCTTTCACATGGCACAAAATGGGAACCAAAGACAGAGCGCTGGCAATATACGAACGAGGCTGCGGCGAAGACGGCAGATACATTGTTTTTCTCAACTTTTCCGATGTGCCCGTTGAAGAATTTGAGTTTGAGATAGAAAATGAAATCAGCCTAGAACTTATAATAAACACTGAGGCTGATATTTACAGCGGCAGTATAAAAACCGGAACCACTGAAATAAAGGCAGAAATAACCGAAGACAGAAACACAAATATTTCAGTAAATATGCCGCCGTTCTCAGGACAAATATTAAAAATCAAAGAATTAACCGGGCAAAAATAGTTTGCTTATTTTCCATATTTCGGGAACCTAATATATTTATAAGAGTCTAAAATATATAACCAAATTTTAAGGAGTGATAATATGAAAAAACTTATCTCTACTGTATTATCCGTAATATTTTTGTTATCAATATTACATATTTCCGCTTTCGCCTTAACCTTCAGTGATGCTGATTACGGTGACACAAATCTCAATGCAGCTCTTGAAAGACTAACAGATTCCGGGATTATCATGGGCGACGACACAGGCACGTTCAGACCTTTCGATGAATTAATCAACAGCGAAATGGCAGTTATTTTGGCACGCGCCGACGGATACAAGCCGTACACGGCTGCAGAGCAAAACGGCTCATATGCGGACACTGCTGTTAACCACCTGTATGAATTGGGTATATTGGCCTCAAACACAAATACCTTTAACCAATCCGAAAAAGTAAAGTTTATTGATTATATCACAGCGACTGTTAAACTTATAGACTATAAAAACGGACTGGATATCAGCACGGCTAAAACCCCTGAAGAGTATTTGACAAATGCTTATGAACTTGGTCTTTTATCATTGATTCCTGATTATGAGCCTGAACAATTCATAACAAGAAGAGACGCGTCGGTTGTAATAGATTTGGCGATGGGATTAAAGCTGACAAACAATGAAACGATGTACCTCTTGCTTATAGACGGGAATATTAATAACCACCCGGTGGTTTCATCCGCTCCGGTTCCAACAGCAAATCCGGAAAGTCAAAACGCTTTTGCCTACAATATGAACAGCAAAATGGACAAGAGCAAGAACTATATGTTTTCGCCGCTTTCGGTAAAAACCGCTTTGGCTATGGCTGCCAACGGCGCTGACGGCGAAACAAAGGCTGAAATACTCGACACTCTAAAAATCAAAGACTTAAACGAATTTAATGCCGCAACAAAAGCATTGATTGAAAAATACAGCGGCGGTTTTGATTATGCACGCTACAATGAGCTCTCTGACAAATTAAACAACGGTGACTATAGCGACGCTGAATTTGAAGAATACAAAAAACTTTCTAACGAATTAAGAAACGGCAAGAGCGTTGAATTTAATATTGCAAATTCTATATGGCTGAATAAAGATTATTACGCAGGAAGCGACGCGGCGTTTAGTCCTGACTTTGAAGCCATTGTAAAAGACAGCTATTACGGCACTTCTGAAACAGTAAACAACGATGATGCTGTTGAAAGAATTAACGGCTGGACGTCAGAAAAGACAAATGGAAAAATACCCACTATAATAGAAGACAGCGGCTTTTTGGCAGAACTGATAAATGCCGTATACTTTAAAGCTCCATGGCAGTATGAATTTATGACTGAGAATACAGCCAAATCTGTTTTTAACAATGCAGACGGCACGCGGACCGAGACTGATTTTATGAATGATAGAGGTTATTATGACACATATGCCGACGAAAATGTTCAAATAGTGGAGCTTCCATACAAAGGAAACAAAACGTCGATGTATATCAGTATGGATAACGGCGGAAATATCGATTATGATAATTATCTATCAAAACTGAGTTCTAATTATATAAATCTGTCTATACCGAAATTTAAGATAGAATATGATGAGAAAATCGGCAGTACAAACGGTGACTGCTTGTTAAAACAACTGGGAATCAATACGGCGTTTAACCAAAATACGGCTGACTTTAAAAATATGTTTATAAATCTGCCTTTGGGCGCAAATGTGTTTGTTAATGAAGTAATTCATAAGACGTTTATAAATGTTGATGAAAGGGGAACCGAAGCTGCAGCTGTGACCTCAATAGGAATGGCTGGTTCTGCTCTACCGCCTGAACCGGTTGACTTCACAATAGATAAACCGTTTACGTTTATAATAATGGACAATCAGAGCGGCGACATACTATTTATGGGAAGATACCAGGCAGTGCCGGCTGAATAAAATAAATAAGCATATATAAAAGGGGAGTTTTTATATGAATGAATTTCCGATATGTCAAAGCTGCGGTATGCCGCTTGAAACACCGGAACAAATGGGAACTGAATCTGACGGAAGCATAACGCGGAAATACTGCGCTTATTGTTATCAAAACGGAGCGTTCACAAATGATATAACTCTTGATGAAATGATTGAAAGCAACCTTAAATATCTCAAAGAATGGAACAAAGAAACAGGGGAAGATTTCACTGCTGACACAGCAAGAAAAGAGTTACAAGCCTATCTTTCTACACTTGAACGCTGGAAAAATTAATTTTTATAATATAGAAAAAGCCCAAAAATGAAGCGCATTCAAATTATTAGATTTTTGTCTAACTTTTTGAATTCTGCTCATAATTGGGCTTTTCTTATTTTTCATTATACAAAAAATAAAATAAGTATTTGTCCTTGACCGCACTTTTGACTGCACTCTCATGTTTTACATAAGCAAAACAATGTTTTATATAAAAAACATATAGGTTATAAAACACCGGAATTGTGTATTGTATAACACTCCGTGAGTTATTTATAAAACAACTTTAATTCGTTTCTTCCCAATTAATTAAGAAGAGTACCGACTGATAGAATTTATAATATATTAATTTCATACTTCTCTCTGATATTATATCAACATATTAAAATTGGTATTTATACTCAAGAGTTTTTGTTATACCGTAAATTTTACAGCAAGGCAAAATTGGCGCTTTCAATTAATGACTTCATTTGGCATAAGCAAAACGGGTGTCCTTCAGGGTCAAGCATAACTCTCCAGCCATCAGAGAATTGTTTGCTTGCGGGGATGGCTCCGCAATCAATCGCATATTGAACAGACTTTTCCAAATCATTAACAGCGAAATCCAAATGCGCCATAGTCTGCTGTGCGTCAGGCTCCGCCGGCCATACAGGCGGTTGATAATCGGTATTTTTTTGAAAAGTTATCCCGGGATACGCGCCTTGTTCCGTTCCAGGAGCGCCCACGCAAGCATAGTTATCGTCATTGAATACTATTTCCCACTTAAGCAAATCCGCATAAAACTTTGCTAATTCGTAAGGTTCCTTACAGTCTACTGTAAATGCGTACATTTTAATTTTTAATTTATCGCTCATAATATGTTCCTCCAAATTAAGAATATTTTTTATATACTTCTATTGTGTTAAAGCAATTATAATAGAAAAGGTTCAAACCTTAATAAAAAGATTTACACCTTGTGTATTTATAATGGTCTTAAGGTCGAACTTGAACCGACAAAGCACACAAAACTTATTTTATTAAATTTTTCCCTAAACAAAATAATCAACAAATTAAATATACCATAAATATTATTTTGCTACAATACAAAAAATATATTTTATGATATTTTTTCCTTCTTTCATTTTTATTGATTTTTTTCCTCTATAACATTTGCATTAATATCTAAAGGATTTCAATTTAAAAAATCTTTTATTAAGGCTTGTTGATAAATGTTAATATTATGTCTTACCATTTCAAGTGAGCTGTGCATAATTTGCAGTTCAGCAAGAGAGCTGCCACTTAATACAAAATATTTAGTGGATGTATGCCTATAAATATGTATACAGTTTTTTTAACTCCTATAATATTAAGATTTTAAGGAAAAAAGACTAAAAAAACAGACACCTTGATTAAGTAGAAAAACCTAAAATAATCAAGGTGTCTGACAAGTTATAAAAAACATTTTAACGAATAAACAAAAATGAGACAAACTCCATAATAACAAAGGGCTTGTCTCATTCTCTTAACATTTGGTGACCCATCGGAGATTCGAACTCCGGACACCTTGATTAAAAGTCAAGTGCTCTGCCAACTGAGCTAATGAGTCATATTTAGTTTTTTAATGGCTGGGCCGGCAGGATTCGAACCTACGAATGCAGCAGTCAAAGTGCTGTGTCTTACCGCTTGACGACGGCCCAGTATTTGGGGTGGGTAAAGGGAATTGAACCCTTGACCTCTAGAGCCACAATCTAGCGCTCTAGCCAACTGAGCTATACCCACCATATTTAAATAAAAAGCTGGCGCGCCTGAAGGGACTTGAACCCCTGGCCCACTGCTTAGAAGGCAGTTGCTCTATCCAGCTGAGCTACAGGCGCATAAAATTGTTATAACCGCTTGATTGTGGAAGCGGTTATAAAGGTGGAGCGGGTGATGGGAATCGAACCCACGTAGTCAGCTTGGAAGGCTGAGATTCTACCATTGAACTACACCCGCGTTCAATTTTTGCGACTTTGATATTATATCAACTATATAATAATTTGTCAAGAAAAATTTTCAAAAAATTTTATTTTTTTTATAAATTAACATTATAAACAATTTGGGTGTAGAAAATAAAATGTTGTTTGTGCAATTACTATAACTTTTGACGACTTTTTTATGGGTCTCTTTAAAGAATTTTGATTACAGTTTGTAATTGTAATACAGTTTCTTATATTTTCTGTTTAATACATTCTGATAAAATTCGAATTTAACCTACTATTGAAATCTCATTTTAGTCTAGTCGGATTTTAAACTTTTAATACTTCATTATACTAAAAAAATTGAAATAATTAAAACAGGCTTAAAATAAAAAAATGTATTAAAAGTTTTTCTTTTTGTTATAAAGCTTTAAAATAATAACAATATAATAATCAATAAAGCTCATAATATCAAACTTAATGTTTTTGTTATTGATTTGTTTTATAAATGATAACAATTAAAAATTTAGTCTCTCTTTAAAATACTTCAATAAAACAAATCAGCAAAATAAAAACAGTATAATCTCAGTAAATAGAAGCATAACGTATTTATAGTATGTGTTTTTGTGATGGGTTATATTGACTTTGAGGCAATTCTGGTATATAATGTATGACGGTAGACTGATTTAGGTCTACTGTTTATATTTTAGTATTAATTTGAATTGGAGAATTTTATATGACGAAGAGCGAAAGCGGCGGAAAGGCAGTTAAGTCAATCAGTATTATGGCGGTGCTTATACTTCTTGCAAAATTTATGGGTCTGTTCAGAGAGATGCTTATTGCCGGGATTTATGGTCAGGGCTATGCTTCCGATGTTATCAACAGCGCGACCCAAATTCCGCTTTTATTTTTTGATATGGTGCTGGGCGTGGCAATTTTATCCACCTTTGTTCCGATTTATAACAAAAATTTAGAAAAGGTGGGAAAATCCGGCGCTGACGCTTTTGCTAATAATTTTATCACTATAGTGGGGGCTGTTGCAGTTCTTGCCGCAATTTTGGGGTCGGTATTTGCCCAGCCTATAGTTAAAATGATGGTGCCCGGCTATGCTGAAGTCCCGGGTAAGGTTGAAGAAACTGCCAGATTGCTTCGTGTCCTTTTTCCGTCTATAGCTTTCACTGCTATTGCCTATGTGGTTGTCGGAATTTTGCAGTCGCATGGTGAGTTCACTATTCCGTCCTTGATAAGCGTTGTATCAAACGGTGTTATGATAGCATATCTGCTTATATTTGGGGACAAGCTGGGGCTTATGGGCGTGGCTGTATCAATGCTGGCGGCGTGGGCTCTTCAATTGTTTTTCCAAATTCCATGGCTGATTAAGACCGGATATAGGTATAAACCTCGGTGGAATATTAAAGATGGGAGCATGAAAGAGGTAGCGCTTTTGGCGCTTCCGGTTCTTATAAGCTCCTGGGTTCAGCCGCTTTGCAACGTTATAAATATGTCGTTTGGTTCAAGTCTCGGAAACGGCGCTGTGTCCGCTCTAAACTGGGCAAACAAGATATATATTATAATGGTTGGAGTGTTTGCTTACGCGATAACGAATTTTATTTTTCCTAAGTTATCAAGGCTTAACGCTGATGACAATAATGAAGCCTTTGCGTCAACAACAAGAACGTCGGTCGGCTGGATAGTTTTTATAATCACTATAGTATCAGCCTTGTTTCTTGCACTTTCAAGCCCTATCATTAAAGTCGTATTTGAGCGCGGAGCGTTTACCGCTGAATCTACCGGTATAACTGCGTCTGCACTATTCTTTTACTCATTCGGAATGGTCGGTTACTCTATATGCGAGGTTTTGAATAAGAGCTTTTACGCCATTCAGGACGGAAAGACGCCAATGTTCACATCAATTTTTGGGGTTGTAGTCAATATCGGGTGCGCCGCTTTATTTGTTCTAGTTTTTGATATAGGAATAGAAGGGCTGGCCCTGGCTAGCGCTATAAGCTCAACGGCAATCGCCGCAGCATTGCTTATAATGATAAACAAGAGGCGTGAAGGCGTGATAACAGGCACTTTTATGCTGAACCTGCTGAAAACTTTCATCTGCGGTGTGCTCGCGTTTATAACAGCCAAATATGTATTCCTTGCTGTCGACGGCGTATTGGGAACGGGTATGGTAATGACTTTAGTTAAACTGTGTGTTGCTTCACTGCCTGCATGTGTTGTATATTTTGGCTTGGCTCGGATTCTTAAAGTGACGGAGATGATGATAGGAATGAAGTTTATTTTTGGAAGAAAACATGATTAGAGGGATTTGTTTTAATAAAAATACTTTATAAAGAAAGGAATGGTAATAGGACATGAATGAAATGGGATATTTTCAATCCTTTTGGTTGTTCATTTGGGGTTACATAAAGCAGAGCTTTGTTTATAAAATCCTCCGTAAAGTGTACGACGGTATTTCGGGCGCTTGGAAAAGAAGCAGAATAACCAACTTTTTTCGTAACCAGCATTTTTCTTCGGATGTTTTAGGGAACGGTGCTGCGGCAAGGATTTTGAGGTCTCCGTTTACGTTTTTCGCTTGGCTTCAAAGAAAGTATTGTGAAAAACTGAAAAATAAGATAGAGACAAGCTGTATAGTAAGAGCCTGCGACTGTTATCTAAAGAATATTTTGGCGCTTAATACCAGATTCATCGGTATTTTACTGGTCGGAATAACACTGGGAGCCGTTGTTCCTGCGATAGCAGGAGGAGAGCAGACAAATCTGCTGGTATATGCACTGCTGATATTAGGAGCTGTTTTGTCTGTCGCCAATGCTAATTTAACCGAGTTCCTGTCGGGTTCCTGGATAATGAGAATAATTGAGCATCTCAGCGGAATTGATTTTAAGTATGACATTTTTGAAAAGGACGTTACAAAGTCAAACGGACGTTTGTGGCTTGCAGCCGTGATTGGATTTGCCGCCGGAGTTGCAGGGGGATTTACAAGCCCGCTTAATACAATAGTTATACTTGGAGGCTTGTTTGTTGTCTTTCTCATTCTCAGGTCGGTTCAGGCCGGAGTTTATCTGACTGTATTTCTTGCGCCGCTCATGCCTACTATGGCTATAGTTGGTCTTGTGGGACTTTGTCTGTTCTCAGTTCTTGTTAAGGCTGTGTCAGACCGAAACTTTAAATGGCGTTTTGAAGGCGTAGGCTTTTTGATGCTTGGGTTCCTGGCTGTATATTTGTTTGCCAGCCTGAATTCTTTTGCTGTGATTAACAGTTTGAGTATTTTTGGAATTTATCTGTTGTTTATGGCGTTTTATTTTGTTGTTATAAACACTGTTAAGACCAGGAAACAGTTGTTTGACGTGCTGACAGTGTTTGCTGTGTCAGGCGCCTTGGTCTGCCTTTATGGCGTTGCCCAGTATATTTTCGGCTGGGATACGTCTGCCGCATGGGTTGATGAGGAAATGTTCAGCGATATAAAAATGAGAGTTTATTCAACTCTTGAAAACCCGAATGTTTTGGGTGAGTATATCCTTTTGGTTCTGCCGGTCTGCATAGGCTTAGTTTGGCAGAAGCCGAAAAAACTTGCTAAGCTGGTATATATAGCCATGGCAGGCATTATGTTTGCAACTCTGATATTAACGTTCTCGCGCGGATGCTGGATTGGTTTCATGATAACCGCAGGTCTGTTCGTTACGTTTGTATGCGGAAAGATTTGGGGATTGGCGCTGATAGCTTTGCCGTTCCTGCCTATGGTTTTGCCGGAAAGTATTATTAACAGAATTGCCAGCGTAGGAGATATGAAAGATTCGTCAACCTCGTATAGAGTATATATTTGGTATGGCTCGCTGGCAATGGTAAAAGATTTTTGGGCTTCGGGCATAGGCCCCGGAACTCAGGCGTTCAAGTCGGTATATCCGTTCTATTCATACAGCGGTATCGTTGCTCCTCACTCACATAATATGTTCCTGCAGATTTTAGTCGAGTCAGGTATAGTGGGGATAGGCGTTTTCTTAACCACTATTGTTATGTTCTTTAAGAAGCTGATTAACGGTTATCAGTCAACATCCGGCAAAGGCAGTAAGCTGGGCGCAATGATTGTAGCAATCGGCGCAGGAGTTGCCGGGTTCTGTGTTCAGGGAATGTTTGATAACTGCTTCTATAATTACCGCGTATTCTTAATATTTTGGATAGTGCTCGCTCTTGGTATCGCCGCCGTGTATATCGCTAAAGGCGAAAAAGAGGAATCAGCAGTAAAGGCGGTGGAGGAAGAGTGATAAAAGTGGTAGAGGTGTCCTCTGACTCGAATATCGGGGGAGCGGGAAAGTGTATAATAACTTTTCTCAAATATTTTGACAGAAAGCAGTTTGACGTTTCTGTTGTCCTGCCTAAGAACTCACTGCTGAAGCCGGAGGCGGAAGCTTTGGGGGTTAAGGTTTATGAAATGGACAACCTGGCCGAAAAATCGCTGGATATGAAGGCTATTGGAAGCCTGAAAAAATTGTTTAAGGAAATAAAGCCTGATATTGTGCATACTCACGCAAGCATGTCCGCCAGGATAGCGGCCAAACAGTGCCGTATAAAAACAGTCTATACCAGGCACAGCGTGTTTGAGCCGTCAAGGAAAATTTCTCAGGGCCCCGGCAAAGCGGTAAACGGCTGGATTAATAATCATACCGCGGACAGGATAATAGCTGTTGCCGAGGCGGCAAAGGATAATCTGACCGCCACGGGCGTCAGCGCTGATAAAATAGACGTTGTATTAAACGGCGTTGAAGCGTTGAAGCCGGCGGCGGATATACAAAAAGTCAGGTCGGGATTTGGGATTGAGCCGGATGAAAAAGCGGTTGCGATTGTTGCGAGACTGACCGAGGTCAAGGGGCACAGATATTTTATTGAAGCCGCAAAGATTTTGAAAAAGCGCGGAGTTAAAGCAAAATTTCTTATAGCCGGTACAGGAGATACAGCTGAGGCGCTGAAACGTCAGATTAAAAACGAGGGCTTGATTGGAACTGTCAAGATGCTGGGATTTTTAAATGATGTTGAGCCTTTGATGAACGCTATGGATATTCAGGCTAATTGTTCATTCGGTACAGAAGCTACCAGTCTTTCACTGCTCCAGGGAATGAGTTTGGGAAAGCCGGCGGTTGTTACTGATTTCGGCGGTAATCCCGGTGTTATACGGGATGGTGAAAACGGGTTTATGGTTCCTATAAAGGACCCTGCCGCTATGGCTGACACTTTGCATAAGCTGATGACGGACGAGAGTTTGTATGAAAGTATGAGCAAGAGAAGTTTAGAGATATATAACGAGTGTTTTACCGCCGAGGTGAACACCAAAAGGATTGAAGATATCTATTTGAAATTGCTTAATTAAACGGTATAAAATTAACTATTATATATTGGAGGAAAGAGATATGAAAGCAAAGTTTAACGCAATAGACTTTATAATTATTTTGGTCATTGCCGCGATTATTGCAGTCGGTTCTTACTACTTGGTGTCCACTATGGGCGGCGGAACAAGCGGAAAATCGGCAGGCGGAAATGTTAAAGCAACGTTTGAAATTGAATTTGCCAACAAGGAAGAATATTTGACCGAGATGCCGAAAATCGGCGACAAGGTTACTGTTGGCGTTAAGGAAAAGATGCCGGCTACGGTTACAGATGTGAGAATTGTTCCGGCTGAAACGGTGGCGTATGATTTGAATCAGGGAACGGCACAGTGGCAGGAGATACCCGGGAAGTATGACATTTATGTAACCATGGAAGCTGACGCGGTAGACACCGGGAAGCAGATAAACATAAACAACAGTCCGATAAGGGTTGGAGATTCAGACGCGGTTCGTTCAAAGGGCTGGGCTGGATATGGTTTTGTCACACAGCTGAACGTAAGCGAGTAGTGTAAATATTTTAGGAAAGGAAGATAGAGATTATGAAGAAAAAGAGTACATTTGCAAAAGATGGAAAATTATTTGGAAAAATCAGTATTATTGACATAATCGTTGTTCTGTGCGTTATCGTTCTTGCCTTTGGTATTTATGCGAAGTTCACTTCAAACAGCGACGCGGTTTCTTCATCAGAGAAGGCGAAGATAGAGTATGTATACAAGGTAAAGGGAGTTAGGGATTTTACGATTGACGCGTTTAAAAAAGGCGGACCTGTATATGACCAGGACACAAAGGAATATATGGGAGAGGTAACGGGTGTGCGCTCTGAGGATGCCGTTATGGAAGTAAGTTTAGTAGACGGTACATACAAAAGTCTTATTGTGCCGAAGAAGTATGATGTATATGTGACTATTCAGGTTGACGGAAAGTATAACAGCTTAGGTTTTTATACGAACGAGAATAGGTATATAGGCGCTGGCTCAACGGTTAATGCGCAGTCGAAGTATACGACGACAGGCGGAGAGATTGTTGAGGTAAGACAAATAGAGGAATAAAAGGGGATATATTGCCGGCTTCCAAAATGGAAGCCGGCTTTTTTATGTTAATTTATATTTTTTTAGATTGTAATAAAAAATTTTACTTTATTACTCACGTGCGTATACACGACAAAATTTAAGGATGTATAATATTGAATAATGAAAATGAATTTAATAAATTATTTGATTATATGACTGGGTTGATATGAAATATTAGAATTTTACTATGTATATGACCCCATATAAAAAATTTATTATGTAATAATAAAATTTTTTATATGGGGTCATATACAAAGAAAATAAAAAAGCACTTGTCATTATGTGAACACAAATGATAGGTGCTTTAGTCTTTTTTAATATCATTTAGAATTTCAAAAAAATAATCTAATTGACGTGGTGACAAGGAAAATAATATATTCAATATCTTTTGTATTTTATCATCATCTTTAATATAATAATTAAAGAACTCATATGGTGTAACTTCTAAAAATTCACAAATATAGAAGAATCCACTTAGTGATGGTAGAGAGTATCCGGATTCAATTTTATTTATATATCCTTCACTTTGACCGATAAACTCATTCATCCGGATATGAGTTAATATTATTAGTTCGATTTAATAAGTAATCGGTTGAGGTATTGTAAAAGTCGGCAAGTTTCACTAGAAAATGTAGAGGTATAGTTTGAAAACCTCGCTCATAACGAGAGTATACAGTTTGTTGTATTCCTAAAATATCAGCAATATCTGTTTGTTTTAGTCCAGCATTTATGCGCAGAATTTTTAATCTTTTCAAGTACATTTTAACATATCCTCCATTAAACTTCTGAGTTTTAATCTTGTTCATCAATATTAAAATAGGACGAGGGCAAATTAAGATTAAGCAAGTCGCCGGGTTTAACCTCTAAAATATCGGCAATATTAAAGAAAACTTCTAAAGAGAAGGAAGAAGATATATTAGGAGCTTCAATAGAGCTAAGATGTGAACGGCTAATATGTGCTTTCTCAGCAAGTTCATGTTGAGTATAACCCTTAGCTTTTCTCAAAGCAGAAATCATTAATCCCAGTTCCACAAATCGGTCTCTGTTTTCAAAACCAACTTCTTTACGTATTATATGCACTCCTTGTTAATTATTAAAATATAATAAATATATTTAACTGCGTGTTTGTTTAATAATTTACATCATATGTATATTTATTCATCTGTGCAAATTATTAAATTTGACTTTTACAATATTTTAATATGATACTAATATGAAATGTAAATAGTTGTTAGTATCGAAATACCATTTAAATTATTATATTTACTATAAGTATCTTAACATAAAAAGAAATAAAAGATTACATTTATAAATGTAATTTTTTATTTTTATAATGATAATATGAAAATATTGTAAATAACGAATTATAAATATTTTAAATTGATAATGGGGTTTAGGCAATAATTTAATGAGACAAAGTTAATAGCAGAGGTTTGGGGGGAAGTTCAGGCGGTGGCTCCTCAAATGTTAAGGACAACTATTTTAAAGTCACTTTTAACTTAAATTATGAAGATGTTGTGCTGGCTCCGAACTCGCAGTAAGTAAAATGGCGAATATGTGCTGGAATCTGATACGCCTGATAGGTATGGGTTTTCATTAATATGCTGGTTTAAGGAGTTCAATTTTACTGACAAGTTTGATTTTTCTCCAGAAACCGTTAATTCAAATTTGAATATTTATGCTGGTTGTGCTAATTACAGGGATATTCAGCAATAGATGTTAATTATAAAAAAAATAATAAATTACAAATTTCAAAATCTTGGCTCAGGAGGATACAAATGATTTTTAAATTCAAACGTTTTATTTTGTGTTTATTTGTTTTGATAGTTTCATTGTTTTGTGTTTATCCGACTTATGCAAGCGTAAGCGGTGATGCTGTAAAAATTAATGGTGAGACATATAGGATTACATCTAGTAAAAATATAAATGTATATATAGAAAGAAGCAAGATAAATTTTGATGTTGAACCAATAATTATTGAGAACAGAACAATGGTGCCTCTGCGCTTTTTAGCGAATGCCATAGGGATTAAAGATAATAAAATTATTTATGATGAGACCGAGCAAAGCGTGATATTAGAGTATAATGGCAAAACAATAAAATTGATTGTCGGAGACAAAAATGCCTTAATTGATATTGATGAAGTTGAACTTGATGTTCCGGCCGTTGAACTTAACAACAGAGTATTAGTTCCCCTTCGTTTTGTCTGTGAGACGTTCGGATATAATGTTGATTATGGCGAGACAGAAACCAGTATGAACATTTTTATGAAAAAAAGAAACAGCCCCACTAATTTGTAAAAATACTAAAAGCGCCTTGAAACCGATTCACCGGTTTCAAGGGCGTTTTTTATTTAAACCGGCATTTGTTTTAATCATTATATCCATTAAAAATTATTATACCGGAAATAAGTCTTGACTTTATAATTATTATATCATAATATAGACAATGTGTATAATTTTATATAATTACATATGGGGGTAAATATGGTAGTTGGTTTTGCTTTATTGTTTGCTGCCGGAATTTTTCAGGGAAGCTTTGGTTTGGGGTATAAAAATTATAAACCGTTTTCTTGGGCGGCATTTTGGGGGATATATTGTCTGCTGTGTATGGTGACGGTAATAGGAGTTGCATGGATTCAGGTGCCGTCTTTGCCGGAGTTTATAAAATATTATAAAATACTGCCTGTATTTTGCGGTATGCTGTGGGGAATTTCAGCTGTTGGATTTTCTAAAGCTATTGATAAAATCGGAATGTCTATGGTATATGGAATATCTATGGGGATTTCAACAATCGTTGGGTCTGTTATGCCGATGATATTAAATTCTGCACTCCCTGTTGGAAGCGATGCGGTTAAACTGTATATCGGCCTTATTTTGACTGTTATCGGAGTAATTATTATTACTGTTGCAGGTGTAAGGCGTGACGGAGGGGCAAAAGGATCTGCCTTAGGATACCTGCTTTCCATTCTTTCCGGCTTAGGTTCCGGAGCGATGAATATAGGGTTTAACGGATCTGAGGTTTTGGGATATGAGTTAATGGCTTTAGATTATTCCCAGTTAGCTATTTCAGCGGTGAAATGGCTGCCTGTGCTTGTCGGCGGATGTATTATGGGGATGATTTGGTGTATCTGTGAATTATTTATAAGAAAGGAATGGTATACCGTTAAACTAAAAGGCTCCGCCGTTAGGTCGGCAAAATTGTTTATTGTGAGTATGATATGGTATGCAGCATTGTTATTATATGGGCTTTCTATAATAATTTTGGGAGAAAAATACAGCTCTGTTGGATGGATTCTGTTTAACGCTTTAGCACTAATAATTTCTACTGCCTGGGGGCTGAAAACCGGGGAATGGAGAAATCACTCCAAGAAGCTGCTGTTTATAGGATGCGCTGTTTTAATTGCGGCGTGGATGTTTATATAAAAGTCAATTTATAATAATTTACGATTTGATAATTGTTTGTTTAATCACAGGCAATTATCAATTTTTTATATATAATTTCGGGCAGTATAATACCGAGCGGATTAAAACATCAAAGAATATAGCTGTATGTTATTGTTTATATTAATTTAAATATTTAAATATATCCGGTTTCTTTATCAATGTGACATATGTGCAGGATTTTAATACATATGTTTTATTATATTATATGGTCAGTATATAAACATATAATATTTTAAAACAGCCGAAATACTTTTAAAGTATAATTATAGTTTTTTATTTTATTTTTTCAAATGTGATATTTATCATTGTCTTCCAGTCTATTCGTGTGTTATAATAATATTATTGCATAGATATTTTAATTTTATAGTATTAATATGAAATAAATATGTTGTTGGGGCAAAATTTTATATATATTAAGTTATAAAATAAGACATGAGGTGTATTATGATTAATGAAATAAATGAACTGTCTTTATCCCAAAACGGTAGTTTAAGCGCAAAAGATTTACGATTATTTTTACTAAAAAATTTTCATAATAAGAAATACATTTTATCATGCGATTCGAGAAAGAGTGTGTTTGAAAATGATATTGAATACATTATTAAACTGATAGAAGATAATACATATATGATTAGGGATATGATAAATTCTGTTATAAAATATGAAGAACTGAAACCTGAAAGCCTGGATATTCTACACAAGGTCAATGCATCAATGGGAACTACTTATCTCAGGCTGAGAAACCTATGCGAGCTGCTGATGAGTAAAAATGAGGCTGCTCTTTATAAAAAAACTAAGGTAAGCCTGGTAAAATATATGAATGAGTTTATAAACACCGTTCATAATAATCTGCCTGTAACTGTGAGCAAGAATATTCATCTTAGAAATAATATGAGGAGCGAGGCGCTAGTAAGCGTTGATATAACGCGGCTTACACATATACTTGTTAATTTGCTGGTAAATTCAATAGTTCACAGTCACTCAGAAAACGGTCGGGTGGATATTATCGTAAATAATTTCTCAAATGAAAATACCGTTGCTGTTTCTGTAGTGGATTACGGTATTGGAGTTGATATAGAAAAAATCAAATCATTTTTAAACCGTGACAATATAAGTATTTTCGGAAAGAATAACGGATTGCTCAGATCTTATAAAGGTTATGGCTTAATAGTGTGTCAAAAACTTGCCAGCAGTATGAACGGTAAAATATTGGTATCAAATATAAAGTAAGGCGGTTCGGTATTTAGTTTAATTCTCAAAACTGATATAGGTGAGGACAAAGATGGAGTTGTTCCTCTTCGAGATGTTCTGAGCTATGGAAAAGATTTAGTGGATACAAGCTTGATTGCGTTATCATTATTTGGTGCCTTTAAAAATGAAACTGTTTATCTGTCATAAAAAAACTGCGGCAAGACGATTTATATAGATAAAGATATAAGAAAATTAGTTATTAATACAAACGCTTGAATTTCGGTCTTCTTCAGCCGATTTCAGGCGTTTATTTCTTATTATAGTATTTTTACATTTTTCAGATCTGGTTTTTTATTTAATAATTTTAAAATACCTCTTGACAAATTATACTATGCGTGATATAGTATCATGTGAAAGGAGGTATTTCATGTGGATGTACAATTAAAGCGCGGAATATTAGAGATTTGTGTGTTAGCGTCTGTCAAAGGTGAAGATTCATATGGATACAAAATTATAAAGGATATACAGCCATATATGGAGATTTCTGAATCTACTTTGTATCCAATACTTAAGCGCCTTGAAAGTTCGGGATGTCTTACTCATTATTCGGTTGAGCATAACGGAAGACTGAGAAAGTATTACCAAATAACTAAAGAGGGGATTGAGCGTATTAATGTATTTATATATGAATGGCCAAATGTGACGAGAGCGTATGATTTTATAAAGGAGGCGGTTAAAAATGATGAATAAGGATGAGTTTTTAAATGATTTGCGTCATGCTTTAAAGGGGTTGCCTTATGAAGAGGTAAATAAGACTTTGGATTATTATTCGGAACTGATTGATGACGCTGTTGAGGACGGCGCCGACGAGAAAACATTTATCGCAGGTCTTGAGGACGCGGATACAATAGCAGGACGGATTACTGACGAGACGTCAATACGAAAGCTTGTAGCCCGGGAGGTTAAGGGGAAGCGGTTTAGTGTTCCTGCGATTATATTGATTATTGTCGGGTCTCCGATATGGCTTTCAATCTTGATAGCGGTTGCCGCGTCATTACTGGCGCTGTATGTATCTGTTTGGTCTGTTGTTGTATCATTGTTCGCCGCAGACGTTGCGTTTGCTGCTTCAGCTGTTTTAGCCGTTATTGCTATGCCTTTTGTGTTTGTTGAGAGTATAGCAAAAGCTTTGTTTTTTCTTGGTACGGCAATTGCTTGTGCAGGTTTAGCGATACTTGGATTTTTTGGCTGTGTATGGTGCGCTAAAAAACTAATACAGTTCACAATGTTTATAGTCAGAAAAATCAAGTATAAATTTATACGCAAGGAGGCTGAGAGAATATGAAGAAGTTAATCATTACAGCGTGTATTTTATTTGTTTCGGGAATAATTATTGCCGGCGCGTCTATTGCGGGCGGGGCTTTTGAACCAGTTGACCTGAAGGCGCAAAGCGTAGAGTTTAACGCTTCGGATATAACTGCTATGGATATTGATTCCGTCCTTGACAGAGTAGAAATATCAGGATACAGCGGTGAAAAGGTTAGAGTTACTTATAGTGAAGACTTAAAGCGAAGCTGCAGTGTTTCAGTTGAAAACGGAATTTTGAAAGTTGACTATAAATATGGTTCAAAGTGGTATGACAACCTTTTCAGTATTAATATCGCAACATATGTTGTAAATATAGAAATTCCGCAGGGGCAGATTCAGAACTTTGATATTGACGCCGGTAACAGCGATGTAAGTTTGGAAAGTTTAAACGGAAGTTTAAAGTATATTGGCAAAAGCGGCAGAGTAAGTATGGAGGACTGCGCTTTTTCGGATTTCAAACTGGAAATTGACAGCGGAGATATCAGTATCTTAAATTCTACAGCCGGTCAGAGCGGGAGCAGTGCTGTTATTACAAGCGGATATGGGAACATATATATTGATAATTCAGTCTTTTCAAATACTCAAATCAAAAACACTTATGGAAATTTGAAGCTTACAGAAGATAGCTTTGAAAATCTTTCTGTTGACGCTAAAAGTGGAAATATGATGTTAAGCAGTATTAAAGTTTCTGATACAATTGAAAGCAAACGCGCGTACGGAAACTTTATAATGGAGGACGTTTCATGCAGAGCTTTAATAGACGCAAGCGATAACGGCGATGTTAAATTTGATAATTTGACCTCAGATTATATTGACCTTAAATCTAAAAATGGAAATATAAGAGGAAATATAAATGGTGCTCAGACGGAGTATATAATAACATCCAACAGCAAATACGGCAATAATAATTTGGGCAGCGCTGTGAACAGCGGAGATAAGAGACTTAACGCCGAAACTGACAGCGGAAATATTATTATAGAGTTTGAAAAATAAACTGTTTTATTTAGCCGGTTCAAAAATATCAGGGTGAATAAAATGGCAGCCGCTTTGTTAGGACAGAAAAAATGAAAGGTTTTTAATTTTCTAATAAATGAATAGAAAAAAATAAGACTTCATTATAATGAACTTACCCCCAAAAAGGTAGACCGAAAATATAACAATTTAAGGTCAGTTCATATTGTTTGAAGTCTTATTTTTATTTAATATCATAATTAATTTGAGACATTTTATAGATTGGCTAACAAATTTGTTTAGTAAATACCTGTTATTATCTTATTATTCTAATTTGGTATTTGTGTTTGCAGTTTTAAAGATTTTTTGCCGGTATGTATTATAAAGTATCCATATGCTGTTGTTAAAATTCCTGCAATTATATAGCTTATTGTCCAGGAAAGGTTAAACCCAATCTGAGCGTTAAGAATAAAGCTTGTGATAATAAACGCGTAGAACATTCCGGGAATAATTGCGAGAATATATGGCTTTTTGTTCTGTATAAAATAAATGGCAATCATAGCGAATGCAAATATTGCTATTGTTTGATTTGCCCAAGCAAAATACCGCCAAAGTATATTGAATCCGTCAGCATTCAGTTTTGAGAATAAAAGCAGTGCCGCCACAAGCACAAAAATTGCCAGTGATACCATCAATCTGTTTCTTTTTTTTGACTGGTCAATATGCAGGGCGTCTGAAACCATTAGTCTTAAAGAGCGAAGCGCGGTGTCACCTGATGTTATAGGAAGGACAATAACGCCTATTATCGCAATCATTCCGCCTATTCTGCCAAGAAGGCTGTTGGCAACTATACCAACAACGTTAGTCGCCGGGGTGTCAGCGTTGGCAAGTCCAAGATTCATAACTCCCATTGCAGCCGCAGCCCAGGTCATAGCAATAAAACCTTCAGCAATCATCATATTGTAAAAGGTCATTCTGCCCTCTTTTTCATTGCCTATTGTCCTTGAGATAAGGGTGGCTTGTGTGGAGTGAAATCCAGATACTATGCCGCAGGCTACGGTTACAAAAAAGATTGGAATAAAATGCAGACCTTTGGGATGTATGCCGACAACTCCAGTAGACCAGATTTCATTCAGCGGATAGCCTTTAATAAAAAGTCCCGCAAATACGCCTAAAGCGGACAAAATCAGTACAGCCCCAAAGATAGGGTAAACTCTGCCTATTATTTTGTCTATAGGAAACAGGGTTGCAATTATGTAATAAACAAATATTGCACCGTAAACAATCCAAATAACTGGATTTGAAAATCCACTGTTACCTTTCAAAATTTCGGTTACAAATAAGTCGCCAGGAGTATAGATAAAAACAGCTCCGACCAAAAGCATTAGCAAACAGACAAATATGTTATATACAACATAAATATGCTTACCTAAAAATTGCTGAATAAGTGACGGCATTTGTTTTCCGTCATTCCTTACGGAAATCATTCCGCTCATATAGTCATGAAACGCTCCCCCTATTACACAACCGATAGGTATAGTGATGAATGCAATAGGACCAAATAAAATTCCTTGAATCGGACCTAATATAGGACCGGTTCCGGCAATATTTAAGAGTTGTATCAAGCTGTTTTTCCACTTTTTCATAGGCACATAATCAATACCATCCTGCTTGGTATAAGCCGGAGTCTTTCTGTCATCCGGTCCAAAAACCTTTTCGCAGAATCTTCCATATAACGCTGCACCTACAAACAAAATCACAAGACCAATGATAAACGTAATCATTATCTTTCCACCCTCTTTTCTCTTTTTTTATTACAGTATAGTATTAAAGCGTTAATCTGTAAAGTTTTTATCGCAGGAAAAATGACGAAATTATTTATAAAATTTTATTCAATTCAACAAAAAACTGCCGCATCGATGACTTTCATCACCGTATGCGGCAGTTTTGATTTTCCAGAAATGCTCTGAACGTTAAAATTATTTAAGAGTAACTTTAGCGCCTTCTGCTTCCAGTTTTGTTTTGATTTCTTCAGCTTCTGCTTTAGATGCAGCTTCTTTCAGAATCTTAGGAGCTCCGTCAACTACTTCTTTAGCTTCTTTTAAGCCTAAGCCTGTAGC
>OLNI01000792.1_pt1 | contig 22528 bp, 20 predicted proteins | sample 1672921 | NCBI WGS metagenome assembly OLNI01 (sample SAMEA3136737, study PRJEB25190) | human gut metagenome | biome: human gut; feature: human-associated habitat; material: faeces | place: Austria | collected 2013 | reverse complement strand
CAAAACCATTGTCCACCGGACAATGTGCGCCCTGCCGGAGGCTATATCAGCTGGGTGATTGACTCCCACCACTGATACCAGCTTATTTCTCAACACCTATAGAGGTGGGAGTCATCTCCCAGCTGATATATTTTCATCTATCTTGTTCCTGCATCTCTACATCATCAAAACACAATTCTTTTATATCTCCATTATCATTCAACACATAATCCCGCATATAGACTGCATCCTCCCTCACAATGTGAGCCTGCACAATCTGCATGGGACTTGCCGGCACCCCGTTCATTAACATATATACTCCCTTTTTTTCATAACCTGCCAACTCTGAAAAAAGACTTTGATAATTCCTTTCTCTGGGGTCCCCCATGACTTTACCTCCTCCTCAATAATGCACTTCCCCGGTCGCATTGTCTTCGAAATCTGTATATGACAAACCAGAAGGATAAAATGCCGTGATACATTATCCCACATATCCAGACACGTCCACTTTTCTGCTAGAAAACAGCCGTGCATTACTATTCAACTATCTGTTGCTTTGTTACTTATCTGATTGATTTTTTCATGATCTGTTGTTATTTAATTTTTATTTGATTGTACTCTAATTGTTATCTGATTTTTTCTGATTGTTGTTTTTATCTGATTGTTATTACTCTTGAATCTTTGCGCGGAATTCACGCTATTTCTCGAATTCTTATTCTGATTGGCTAGATACTGTTAAGAATTACTTTTTAAGAAATATGTTCTAAAAATATAGTTACCAGGGAAAACTATTTTCTAGTACGGTCATTATAATGGATACTCTTTTTAAAAGCAAGCACTTTTTTGATTTTATATTTATTTTATTGAACAAAAAACTTTTTCTATGCTATACTATGTGAAAGGAAGTGATAAATATGAAGATTGAAAAATTAAGTGACAATCAGATACGCTGTACATTAACACGCGCAGATCTGGCCGAACGTCAGCTCCAACTCAGCGAACTGGCTTATGGTACAGAAAAAGCGAGATCACTTTTCCACGATATGATGCAACAGGCAGCACAGGAATTTGGTTTTGAAGCAGAGAATATGCCATTGATGATCGAGGCAATCCCTTCTTCCTCAGATTCAATCGTGCTGATCATTACTAAAGTCGAGGATCCAGAGGAACTCGACACGCGTTTTTCTAAATTCGCACCTCTTCCGGGGCAGGATGGAGATTCTTCCCGTCAGGGACTCCCTGACAAACTGGAAGGTGCTGAATCTCTTCTTGATCTGCTTGGCAAAGTCAAAGAGAAGATTAATGCTGCACAAAGTTCTTCCAAACCGGAAAATCCAGTCAGCTCTTCATCAGAATCTCTAGATGATCCTGAAACTGAAGCTTTGGAGAATGAAATACCAAAAGACGCTGCACCTAAGAAACCTGCAATCCGTCTGATTTCATTTGCCTCTATGGACAATGTCCTTGCGGCCTCACGATTACTTGGAAATATGTACTTTGGTGCGAACACTTTGTATAAAGATACTGCCGAAAATATTTATATCCTTGCGATGACTCAGTCAGAACATACACGAAAGGATTTCAGTCGACTCTGTAATATGTTATCTGAATACGGTACATTAGAGAAGACCTCAGGCGCTACAATTGCTTTCCTAGGAGAGCATTGCAAAGTACTACTGGAAAATGATGCAGTACAGCAACTGGCTAATGTTTAAACAAAACTAAGAAAAATCTTTCAGGCTTATGCCTGACAATAAAAAGCGGATTCCAATTGGAGTCCGCTTTTTATTGTTCTATTTTCTGTTGTTCTGCAAATCTAATATTACTCACCAAGTTTTGCATTAATTGTTGCATTCAGTTTCTCAACAAGAAGATCTGAATCAATTCCGTGAACATATGCAGCATCTGCAAGTGATTCTCCGATAGAGCTTGGGCATCCGATGCAATGCATTCCTAATCCTGTAAGAACATCTACAATTTCAGGGCACTGCTCATAATATGTCTGAAGCAGTTCTCCCATAGTCATTTCCTTTGTAACTCGTGCCATGTGTGCACCTCCTTTTCTTTTACGTTTTCTTATTATAATTGCTTTTCACCATTGTGTAAACATTTTATGACAATTTTCCATTAAAATTTGATTTTTTAAAAGTCAATACGTTTGCCGATTTTTTTCGACAAAATACTATTTTTATCATAACTCCACAAAACATTCGTTCTTTTATTTACCTTGAATTATCCCCAGTTTCCACACCTTTTTATGTGGATAATGTGGAAAACTTTTAGAAATCATGTATTTTTCCACCTTTTTTCACGTTTTTAGTGTGGAAAACTTGGATAACTCAATGTGGATAAATTTTTAACTATTTTTCAACAGTCAAATTTTTTATACATTTTTGTCTATTTTGTATATCCGGCAATTTTTCACTTACTTAATCTGTTCTTTTATGCTTCTGTTCAATATGCACCAATTTAAAGTAATCTTCTTACTGTCAGGATTCCTTTATACGTGGCAGGCAATATCCCGATTCCTTTTCGGCTATTAATTGCATTTACAATTTGTCCGTCTCCCATGTAAATACCGACATGTCCATCATAGCAAATGATGTCCCCAGGAAGTGCTTCCGAATAACTGACTCCCCTGCCGGCACTTCGCATTTCTGAAGACGTTCTTGGAAGATTCACTCCAAAATGTGCGTAGACAGACTGCACAAAACCAGAGCAGTCAGCTCCATTTGTCAGGCTTGTGCCTCCCCAGACATATGGATTGCCGATAAACTGACATGCATAATCCACCACTGCCTGACCACTTCCGGCAGCCTCTCTCACAGCCCGAGCCTCTTCCTCTGCTTTCCTGGCCACTTCTTCTGCCTCCGCAGCCAAACGCGCTTCCTCTTCCTCTTTAGATTCTGCATAAGAAAAAGCTTCTTTTGGATCTGCGCTTGCAGAAGCTTCTACGACTTCCTCTGCCTTCTGCTGAGCATTTCTTCCTATTATTATATACTGCGAATACACATACCCTGTAACCGAACCAGATTCAATCTTCGTCCATTCTCCAACTGGTCCTACGATTTTTGCTGCATAACCGGGATATAATTTACCCACCCATTCGCTCTGCTTTGTCGGTTCACTTCTTATATATAAAAATGATTCAACATCTGCAAAAGCCATATCTAAATACTCGCCCTTATCTTCTGGTGCCAGATAATCCTCCACCTGAATCTCTTTCTGTGAAGAATAACAATCATTCAGCACCTGCTCAATTCCCACTCCTGGCATAGTGTGATTATCCTCGATATCAGAAGCATATGCCGTAGCTGGGAAAACTCCAATAGCTCCTGTCAAGGTAACTAGGAACAATCCTTTTCTAAGAATCGAATCCATAAACTCCCTCCTTATGTTTTCTTTTCTTATCTTTTGTAAATATTACAGAATTGTTACATATGTTACGTGTTTATTATATCACGCAGCAATCCCATGTCAAGGCTATTATCCCGACTTTTCCTCATCATATTACATCCATTTTTTCACTTTTTTTACAAAATTTTACAATTAATTATTACAAAAGTATTACATTTATAAATTAAAAGTTGACAAATGGAACATTTTCTATTATTCTAATTATAGTAACAATTATCATTATCAAGGAGGTTATCGCATGGCTACATTGAAATACAGCAGACAGCGAGCATCCATTAAAGAATATCTCGATCATACAACTGAGCATCCAACTGCTGATACTGTATATCTTCATGTAAGAGAAGAATTCCCCCGTATCAGTCTTGGAACTGTTTACCGGAATCTGAATCTGCTTGCTGACATGGGCGAAGCAATTAAGATTACCACTCCTGACGGTGGGGACCGATTTGATGGCAATACTCGCCCACACTATCACGTTGTATGCACTTGTTGCAACCGGGTATTTGATCTGCATATCGACGAAGCTCACATCAATACCATGAATAAACTGGCCGAGGAGCATTTTGATGGCACGATTGATTCACATGCAACATTATTCTATGGAACTTGTCAAGACTGTATCACACAGAAAACATCCCGTAAGTCATAACAAACTTGTCAGTCTATTTTATCAAAAAGATAAATTTAATAAAAAATATTATTGACAATGACAAGTAATTATGTTATCTTAATACCAGTAACAATTACTAATATTGTTTTAGAGCTTTAAGAATAAATTCATTTACAAAAAATGCAAACGAAGCTCTGAATCACAAAACTAACTTGAACAACAAAAAATTTTAATAAAAAGAAAAGGAGATCATCATTATGAAAAAATTTGTATGTACAGTATGTGGATATGTTTACGAAGGAGAGGCTGCACCAGCTGAATGTCCAGTCTGTCACGCACCAGCTTCTAAGTTCAAAGAGCAGTCAGCCGAGAGAACATGGGCTGCTGAGCATGTAGTAGGCGTTGCACAGGGCGTAAGCGAGGATATCTTAGAGGATCTTCGTGCAAACTTCGCAGGAGAGTGTTCCGAAGTAGGAATGTACCTGGCAATGGCAAGAGTTGCACACAGAGAAGGATACCCAGAGATTGGTTTATACTGGGAGAAAGCTGCTCATGAAGAAGCTGAGCACGCTGCAAAATTCGCTGAATTACTTGGTGAAGTTGTCACAGACAGCACAAAGAAAAACCTTGAGATGCGTGTAGATGCTGAGCACGGTGCAACAGAAGGTAAATTCGACCTCGCAAGAAGAGCAAAAGCAGCTAACCTTGACGCAATCCATGACACAGTACATGAGATGGCAAGAGACGAGGCACGTCACGGAAAAGCATTCGAAGGCCTGCTTAAGAGATACTTTGGCTAAGCTACAAGCTGAGCAAGGATAAAAAGAAAGCTGGCAGGATGGGGAATTTATTCACCAGACTGTCAGCTTTTCTTTTTAGACTTATTGGGCGACAGCCCTACATGAGGAAGTAGCGCCAGCGGATTCCGAATGGCTCGGCGCAACCTTATTAACTTATACGGCGACAGCCGTCCATGAAATAGAACGCAGGCTCTTTCGCTTTGCTTTTTGAATTCCATAATGAAACACTATCGTTCCGGCTCCGGCCATACAAATAAATGTGCCCCACCAGATAATCATTTCAACCGGTCCTCCACGTCTTCCGCCTTGCCCGTGATAATGACTATGCGATCCACTGCCCGAACTGCTTCCAGATCCGCCCCCGGATCCTCCACTGGAACCTCCGCCACCGGCCCGTGCATATCCTGTAACCGTAAAACACATGCAGCATATAACAATTAACAGTATTCTAAATATAACTTTATGTTTTTTCATTTTCTTCTCCATCAATCCATTCGAAACATTTTATTCTATTGTAACATAGTTATTATTGTTTCATCTCGCCTTTTGCATATAGTATTTAATACTATATATGAAAGAATAGATTACTACAAGATATTGACACCGAAAACATTTTGTTTTATAATTAAATAGTTTGAAATTCAAACTATTTAATTTCAAGCATAAATGATTCTGGAAAGGATAAATATTATGAATACAAAATTAAAACATCTTCAAATTGGTGATCTGACTGCCAGACTCCCAATTATACAAGGTGGCATGGGCGTCGGTGTCAGCCTGAGTAAACTTGCCGGAGCTGTAGCAAAAGAAGGCGGAGTCGGCATCATTTCCACTGCCCAGATTGGTTATGACGAGAAAGGCTTCGAGAAAGATCAGGCAGGATGTAATCGTCTTGCTATACGGAAACATATTCAAAAAGCAAAAGAAATCGCCTGTGGCAACGGACTTATCGGAGTAAATATCATGGTGGCTCTAAAGCATTATGAAGAACACGTAAAAGAGGCCGTTGCCGCTGGTGCCGATGTCATTATCAGTGGTGCCGGACTACCGATGAAACTTCCGGCTCTTGTCAGTGAAACTTGCCGTACAAAGATTGCACCAATTGTATCGTCTAAAAGAGCATTACAGATTATTTTAAAACGCTGGGCACACAGATATGACAGAACCGCTGATTTTATTGTAATTGAAGGTCCAAAAGCAGGTGGACATCTTGGATTTTCTACGGAAGAACTTGTTGATATTAATTCTCTTAATTATGATGAAGAAATCAAAAATATAATTGAATGTAAAAAAGAGTATGAAAAACAATACAACAAAAAAATACCAGTCATTGTTGCCGGTGGTATCTTTGACTCAGCAGACATTGCCCACGCATTGGGACTTGGCGCAGATGGTGTTCAAATTGCAAGCCGTTTTGTTGCAACAGAAGAATGTGACGCATCAGATGCATATAAGCAAGCTTACATACATGCCAGAGAAGAGGATATTCAAATAATCCAAAGCCCTGTCGGAATGCCGGGCAGAGCACTTCGCAATGAGTTCATCAAGAATATAGAACGAGAGCATCAGCCAATAAAAAAATGCTATAACTGCCTTGCCCAGTGCAATCCTGGCACTGTTCCTTATTGCATTACTCAGGCGCTGATCAATGCTGTAAAAGGTGATATTGAAAATGGGCTTATCTTCTGCGGAAGCAATGTTGGCAGAATTCATCAAATGACTACCGTACATAATTTGATGGAAGAACTTACCGATTTTTCTTCACTCAATGAAATTTAAATCCCCAAGCAGGCATCTCCGCCAATGAGCGGAGATACCTGTTTTCATTATTTATTTTCTAACTGTTCAATTTTCTTCATTAATTCTCTAATTACTTGATCCTGCTCTTTGAGCCTATCGTCCTGTTCTTTAAGCCTATCGTCCTGTTCTTTAAGTTTGTTAATTTGATCTTTAATTCTATCATCCTGTCCCTTAAGTATTTCTTCCTTCTGTTTTATATCTTCTTGCATCTCGTCAATCATTAACTGTGCCGTGTTCCGATCCATTTCTGCTAATTCTTTCGAGAACATTCCCATCACCTCTTCAATATTCTGACAGATTTCATAGACTTGCTGATACATTTCCTTGAAATCCGGATATTTTTCAATAACCTTCAAAATAATATCCGGATTATCTGAACCCATAAATGCAAGCCATGCATCTCGTCTAGTTTCCAGTTGTATACCTATATTTTGCTGGTATTTTAAAAATATGTCAATAGAAATAAATAAATATTTTTGCAAAAGATTCAGTTGGATTCCTGTATTTGAATGTTGTTCAAAATAATGAATATATGTGTCCGGAAATTCATGAAACTCGGTTGGACTTTTTTCAAACAGAACAATCGTGTATACATCTTTTACATCAGTATAATTAAATTTCTTTCTTTTTTTACTTCGTACTTTTTTGTATTGACGTAACAACAAATCTGCTGAATAACATGCACTTCTTGCTCCTGGAAATTTATATCCGATTTTCTGAACTTCCAGATTTACAATACTTCCATCTTCCAACTCGACTACCATATCCATAATCACAAGCGTAGATTCGTCCGAAATCCGTGTTCCATCGTTCGGAAGCACTTCCTTAATATGTACCTGCTGCCCTATCAATAATGAAAGTAATTCTTCTACTCGTTCCGGCACTGTTTCCGGATTCAAGATTTCTTTACTAACAAAATCATACATAATTTTTACACCTTTTACTCCCGTGCAAAAATTCAGAAATTCCTTTCGGTACTTTTTTTTCCAGCTATAAAATTCTTGTTTTAATTTCGGTTTTGCTTCAATTTCAGCTAATACCTCTTGTCTGGTATGAATCATTGGAAAATACTGTCGTAATTTGTTGGTCATAGTCTATACCCTCCTTCAAAATTTTGTCATCTGTTCTTTCATATCGGGTATTTGTTTCAGAAATCGAAACACCGAGATGAACGCCTAACGGCTTTGGGAATATCTGGAGACTAGATCTTCTCCTAAGATGAACGTAGCATAACATATATTATTCAAAAAATAAAGTGTATTTTACATTTAGTAATAATAATTAATAATTCGTTAATATATCAGTGATAAGATTCCCTTCCATCTGTTATAGTCTCTAGAGAGCTTTCGTATACGCAGGAAACTACCTTTTCTACGTATACGAAAAACAGCCTGAAAGTTTTCCTCTCAGACTGTTTCTTATTCTCTGCTATTTTTTGCTTTCCTCGCTGTTTTGACATGAAAATGATGTCTGCTGCACGGCTCCTTCATCTTCATCTGCTACAGCACAAATGCGTACATCACTACAAAGTGGCACAGGCTTCCTCCCATCACGAACAGATGAAAAATCTCATGGCTTCCAAAATTTTTATGCTTCCTGTTAAAAATCGGAAATTTCAGTGCATAGATCACTCCGCCGACTGTATAAATGATTCCGCCTGCTAAAAGCCATCTAAATCCCGCCGGCGGCAGGGAATTGAGCAGTTGTGTAAATGCAAGTACACAAGTCCACCCCATTCCGATATAAAGTACGGAAGATACCCACTTCGGGCAAAATACCCAAAACGCCTTTATCAGAATTCCCGCAATTGCAAATCCCCATACAATTGCCAGTAGAATCCATCCCATACGTCCGCCGAGCACTAACAGACAAATTGGTGTATAACTTCCGGCAATCAATACGCTGATCATCATATGGTCAATTTTCTTCAGAATCGTATTTACCTTCTTGGAAATGTTAAATGTATGGTATGTCGTGCTGGCTGCATAAAGCAGGATCAGACTTGCCGCATAAACTGCAATAGATACAAGATAAATCCTGCCAGGCTCATGAGCTGCTTTGATAAGCAACGGAATTGCTGCAAATATTGCCATCAGCATTCCAATAAAATGTGTGATCGCACTTCCCGGATCTTTTACATGTTCTTCTATTACTTTTGCCATAACTTACCCCTCCTGAAAATAATGTTATATTCTTCTTTCGTATTTCCATACGTAGTTTTGATTACTACTTATTCTTATATCAATATTATAACCGTTATTTTCAAAAAAGCAAGTCCTTAAATATTAAATATTTCCGCTCCATTCTCAATCAATTGTAACTTCTCTTTCCTTTTCATATGCTTAATCGCATACTCCCGGCTCATTGCCTCTTCCTTCGTGGCAAATGTTTCCGAATACACCAGCTTCACCGGCAGACGGCTCTTCGTATATTTCGCGCCTTTTCCCGCATTATGAGCCTGTATTCTTTTTTCCAGATTGTTCGTCCAGCCAGTGTAGAGACTACCGTCCCCACACTCCACAATATATGTATAATTCATGATTTCTCCTTTAATTGGGGACGTAGCAAAACTTCATTTTACTACGTCCCCAATTATACACATTCTTTATCTTTTTGTCATATAATCTACAGGGTTTACTGGTGTTCCATCTTTTCGTAATTCCATATATACGTTGCATCCTTCCACGCTGTAATACTTTGTCGGCTGTCCGATATAGCCGAGAATGCTTTTTGCCTCTACCTGGTCGCCGACTTTTACTGGCACTTCTTTTAACTGTCCGTAAAGGACTTCGTAACCATTTCCAAGGTCTACGGTCACGGTTGTTCCTGTCTGTGCGGTCACATCAATGGATTTAATTATTCCCGGTGCACCGCACAGAACCTGGTCTCCTTCTGCTCCGCTGATAACCAATGCCGGATTATACTTGTATTGGTCTAGTGTCGCGAAGTAAACTGTCTTGTCCATGCTGTAATTCATAAGCACCGTGCCGCTTACAGGCCAGATCATCTTGCTGTCGCTTGTAAAGTTTGCGGAAGATGCACTGCCAGCTGTCCTTGCCGCCTGCTGATCTTCGTTAGTCTGACTGTTGCCGTCCTGGTTGCCATTATTTCCGGATCCATCTGTGTTTCCGGCTGTTGCAGCATTTTTGCTTGCAGTCCCTGCCGTTCCTGCACCAGAGCCACTCTTTTCGGCTTTTCCACCGGTTCCGGCTCCATCCGTGCCTGACTCGGAAGCATTGTCTTTCTGTGCATTTCCACTTGCTTCCTGACTGGCTTCCTCCAGTGCTTTCTTCTGTTCCTCCAGTTGTGCTTTTGCGAGCTCCCCTTCTTTTTTCACTGTCTTGTAATCCCGCATTGTGTATGTTCCAACAATTGCTATGGCTGCCACAAAGCACAGAACTGCCGCCAGTGTCGCCTTACGATTTCTCTTTTGCTTCTGCCTTGGCGTCATTTTTTTCGGACCGGCATGTTCTTTGCCGCGATCCATCTTATTATTATCGTTCATTTTCATCACCACCTCTGACTCTATTCTTGCCAGATTGTAGTGGTACTATACAAACTACATATAAAATATTGTCTTTGCCTTTTTCTAGCCTTTCTTATATGGGAATTTCAAGAATGCCTCAGCTTTTTGTACAATACTATTATGACTTTACAAATTTTGCTACTCTCCTGCTCCGCCTTCCACCTGCACGATTTCCACGCCTTCTTTCAGTTCTGTCCCTTCGAAGAAATGTGCCAGTATCTCTTCCATGCTTTTTCCTTCTTTTGCCATTTGATTTGCCGTGTACTGGCTTAAGCCCAGTCCATGCCCGATACCCCGGGTCGTGATCCGCAGCTTTCCGTCATATTTCTGAAAAGAAAAGCAGCTTGATGCGAGATGATAATTGGTTCGGAATTCTTCTCCACTCACGGTGTCATTCCCAACCCGGACGCTAAGTACATATCCTGCAGTGTCTACCTCAGTCACTTCCGCATCCATATCGTCTATAGTAATTGTCTGAATTTGTTCTTTCGACTCAATATCTAGCGGACAGTCCACAATCTTCAGATACGGATAATCTTCGCTCCCCAGCGCCTCCCGTCCATCCCTTGTACTTCCATTACTGAGTCTGCAAAATGGTGTCTTTGCCAGCGCATTTTCATAAGTCAGCACCTGTCCGTTGGTCTCCTCCCATGCATGCTCAAGCCGCTTATAATACTTGGAATATTGATCTGCTCCCCAGGAATCCTGCATATCTTTCTTTGTCCAGTATCTCTCTTCTAATATAGTATCTGCCCCTGCGCCAAGTGCCAGACATACCTGGGTACGCACAAGAACTGCCTGGGTTTTTAAAGCTTCCTCCTCATAAACCGCAGGGATTTCTCTGGCCATAATTCCAATACAGTATTCACTGAGCGGTATCTGAATTTTATCCACATTTTCAGCATTAGAATCTTCCTGTTTTCCACCATCACTGCCGGACTTTTCCCCGTCTGCCTTCACATTTACCATAGTCTCGTCCACTTTGGAAGCTCCATAAGCTCCCGGTCCGCTTAAGAACACGGTGATAATATAAGGCAACAATATAATGATCAGAAGATAGCACCCCAGTTTCTTTAATCTATATTTCAAATATGCAAATCTCATATAAAAAACGCCCTCCCATATAAAATATGAGAAGACGTTCTTTTTTATTCTTCAAGAATGCCTTTGCATTGTTTCTGCATGAACTAAACTTCTACTGTCACTTTATCCAGATGCCAGATATCATCCACATACTCCTGAATCGTTCTGTCAGATGAGAATTTTCCACAGCTTGCAGTATTCAGAAGTGCCATCTTAGCCCATCTGTCTTTGTCGCGGTAAGCTTCTTCAACCTTCTTCTGTGTATCCGCATAAGAACGGAAATCCTTCAGAATGAAATACGTATCGGCTTTGCTTCCACCTTGAGCTGTCAGAAGTGAATTATACAGGTCACGGTACATTTCCTTATCACCTTGTGAATATGTTCCATCAACAAGCTGGTTCACAACACGTCGGATATCGGCATCACTATTGTAGATATCCATCGGATTGTAGCCGCCATTGTTCTCGTAATTGATGACCTCGTCAGAGCTGAGTCCGAAGATAAATGCATTCTCTGCACCAACTTCTTCAACAATCTCCACATTTGCTCCATCCATCGTTCCAAGTGTCGGTGCGCCGTTGAGCATGAACTTCATATTACCGGTTCCTGATGCCTCTTTGGAAGCTGTGGAAATCTGCTCGCTTACGTCAGCTGCTGCGAAGATGATCTCAGCATTTGACACACGATAATCTTCGATGAATACAACTTTCAGTTTGCCATTGATGCTGCGGTCGTTATTGACTACATCCGCAACGGAATTGATCAGTTTGATAATCTGTTTTGCACGGATATATCCTGCGGAAGCTTTTGCTCCGAAGATAAATGTTCTCGGATAGAAGCTTATTTCCGGATGTTCCTTGATCTCGTTGTATAAGTACATCACATGTAAAATGTTAAGAAGCTGTCTCTTGTACTCATGCAGTCTCTTGACCTGTACATCGAAGATAGATCTTGGATCCACTTCAATGCCATTGTGCTCTTTAATGTATTTTGCCAGGCGGACTTTATTCTCATACTTGATGCTCATAAATTCCTTCAGAGCTTCCTCATCGTCCACCCATTTTTTCAATCCTGACATCAGAGACAGATTTGTGATCCAGTCCTTTGTTCCAAGCTTATCTGTTACCCAGTCAGCCAGCAGCGGATTTCCATGCATCAGGAAACGTCTCTGCGTAATTCCGTTTGTCTTATTATTGAATTTCTGCGGCATCATTTCGTAGAAATCACGAAGCTCCTGTTTTTTCAGGATTTCTGTATGAAGTCTTGCAACTCCATTGACAGAGTATCCAGTTACGATTGCAAGATGAGCCATCTTTACCTGACCATCTCTTAAAATCTGCATCTTTGCTACTTTCTCTTCATTTCCCGGATACATCTCACGGATCTTAGCCACAAAGCGGCGGTCAATCTCCTGGATGATCTGGTATACACGAGGAAGCAGCCTGGAGAACAAATCAATTGGCCATTTTTCCAGAGCCTCTGCCATGATGGTGTGGTTCGTGTAAGCACAGGTCTTTGTTGTGATCTCCCATGCCTCATCCCAGCCAAGTCCTTCCTCATCAAGAAGAAGTCTCATAAGCTCGGCAACTGCTACCGTCGGATGTGTATCATTCATCTGAATCGTCATCTTCTCCGGCAGTTTATGGATATCATCATGGTGCTTTTTATATTTTGCAAGCGCAGCCTGAAGACTGGCAGATACGAAGAAATACTGCTGTTTCAGTCTCAGTTCCTTTCCTGCATAGTGGTTATCGTTCGGGTACAGGACCTCTACGATCGTTTTTGCCAGATTCTGCTGCTCTACCGCTTTGTGATAGTCACCGCGGTCAAATGAATCTAACTGGAAATCTACGATTGGTTCTGCGTCCCAGATACGAAGTGTATTTACAATATGATTATCATATCCTACGATCGGATAATCATACGGAACTGCCAGAACAGACTCATAATTCTCCTGTTTAAAACGGATATCTCCGGTCTTATCATCGTACTCTACACGGATATTTCCACCGAAACGTACTTCCTTTGCATACTCCGGTCTGCGAAGTTCGAATGGATTGCCGTTCTTCAGCCAGTTATCCGGTTTTTCTTCCTGATAGCCATCTTTGATCTTCTGCTTGAACATACCATAACGGTAGCGGATACCACAGCCGTAAGCTGCATAGCCAAGAGATGCCAGTGAATCCAGGAAACATGCAGCGAGACGGCCAAGTCCGCCATTTCCAAGTGCCGGATCCGGCTCCTGATCCTCAAGTTCATTCAGGTTCAGACCCATTTCTTCCAGAGCCTCTTTCACCTCTTTATATGCCGTCATATTGATCAGGTTATTGCCAAGAGCTCTTCCAAGCAGGAACTCCATGGACATGTAATACACGATTTTCGGATCATCTTTCTCGTACTGCTTCTGAGTTGCGATCCAGTCATCGATAATTGCATCTTTTACGACATAGGAAACTGCCTGATAAAGCTCCTGCTGAGATGCTTCGTCTACAGTTTTTCGGAACAGTTGCTTAACATTCTGTTCTACTTCTTTCTTAAACGCTTCTTTTTCAAATCTCGGATTAATCATATTGTTTTGATCCTTTCTTGCTCTTGTTTCAGGAAATGTAAGATAAAAGAACAGGTCTGCCGGAGCAGACCTGTTCACATCTGTTATTGCTTCTCTACTCCAAGAGTTACTGCCTCACCATTGATCTTCCACTCTTTCACGTAACCTGCAGGTGTCGCTTTTTTCACCTCCAGAGCCAGTGTCTCAGCTCCGATCTCATCAGCATTTTTCGCAAATACAGTTTCTGCCTTCTCACTTCCTTCATATGTGATCACGATCTTATCCATGACCTCGAAATCAGCTTCCTTACGCATCGTCTGTACTTTGCTGATGATCTCACGCACGAATCCCTCTTCCAGAAGTTCCTCGGATAAGTTCGTATCAAGAACAACTGTGATTCCGTTGTCATCCTCAGATACATATCCTTCCATCTGTGCAGTATCGATCAGAAGATCTTCACGGTTCAGGACTACTTCTTCACCATTTACCTCAAATCTCAGGCAACCATTTGCATTCAGCTCATCCATAGCAGCATTTCCATCCAGTCCGCTGAGTACATTTTTGATTCCCCCTAACAGTTTACCATATTTTGGTCCGACTGTCTTTAGCTGAGGTTTAAAAGAATAGGACGTAAAGTCACGTACTTCTTGTGTAAATATTACATTTTTCACATTTAATTCATCGGCAACGATGGCATCAAAGAACTCGGAAAGCTCAAAATCAGCTTTGACATACATCTGTCCGATCGGCTGACGGTTCTTGATATTTGCAGTATTTCTGCAGGCACGTCCCATAACAACCAGTTTCAGAACACGATCCATATTCTCCTCAAGCTCTTTGTCGATGTGTGCTTCATTTACCTTCGGGAAATCACACAGGTGGATACTCTCAGGAGCATTTGCATCAATACTTCTTACGAGGTTCTGGTAAATGTCTTCTGTCATGAACGGAATCATCGGAGCTGCAGTCTTGCAGATCTCTACCAGTGCTGTGTAAAGTGTCATGTAAGCATTGATCTTATCCTGCTCCATGCCCTTTGCCCAGAAACGCTCACGGCTGCGTCTTACATACCAGTTACTCATGTCATCAACAAAACTCTGAAGTGCCTTTGCAGCCTCCGGGATCTTGTAGTTTGCCAGATCCTCATCTACGGCTTTAATCGCAGAGTTGAGCTTTGACAGAAGCCATTTGTCCATGACAGACAGCTTCTCATACTCTAATGTATGTTTTGTTGCATCAAACTCATCAATATTCGCATACAGTACAAAGAATGCATAAGTATTCCACAGAGTTCCCATGAACTTACGCTGTCCCTCTGTCACTGCTTTTCCGTGGAAACGGTTCGGCAGCCACGGCGCACTGTTAATGTAGAAATACCAGCGGATCGCATCTGCTCCATATTTCTCCAGTGCATCGAACGGATCGACCGCATTTCCCTTGGACTTACTCATCTTCTGACCATTCTCATCCTGAACATGTCCAAGAACAATAACGTTCTTATAAGGAGCTTTGTTGAAGATCAGAGTTGAAATCGCAAGCAGTGAGTAGAACCATCCACGAGTCTGGTCTACCGCCTCTGAGATGAAGTCTGCCGGGAAATGTTTCTCGAACAGTTCCTGATTCTCAAATGGATAATGATACTGTGCAAATGGCATGGATCCACTGTCGAACCAGCAGTCGATCACTTCTGGTACACGGTGCATCTCTTTTCCACATTTCGGACACTTGATCGTCACATTATCAATATATGGGCGGTGAAGCTCGATCTCATCCGGGCAGTTATCAGACATAGATTTCAGCTCTTCAATACTTCCGATCGAATGCTGGCATCCACACTCACACTCCCAGATATTCAGAGGAGTTCCCCAGTAACGATTACGGCTGATGCCCCAGTCCTGAACATTTTCAAGCCAGTCACCAAATCGTCCTTTACCGATACTCTCCGGAATCCAGTTGATCGTATTATTATTCGCGATCAGATCATCCTTTACTGCTGTCATCTTAATGAACCATGACTCACGAGCGTAGTAAATAAGCGGCGTGTCACATCTCCAGCAGTGTGGATAGCTGTGCTCGAACTTCGGTGCATCGAAAAGAAGTCCTCGTCCGTCCAGGTCTTTTAACACTTCCGGGTCTGCCTTCTTCACGAATAATCCGGCGAATGGAGTTGTCTTGCCCATCTCACCTTTTTCATCTACTAACTGAACAAATGGCATGTCATATTTACGTCCGACTTTCGCATCGTCCTCACCAAATGCAGGCGCGATATGAACAACTCCGGTACCATCTGTCAATGTTACATAAGTATCACATGTTACATAAAATGCTTTTTTATTCTGCTTTGCGGCGCAGTCATAAGCACACTGATAAAGCGGCTCATACTCTTTGTACTCAAGATCCTGACCTTTGTATGTCTCAAGAACTTCATAAGCCTTTACACCATTCTCCTCATCGCCAAGTTTACCAAGAACTGTATCAAGAAGGGCAACAGCCATGTAGTAAGTATATCCGTCAGCTGCTTTTACCTTCGCATAATCCTCTTCCGGATTTACACAAAGTGCAATGTTAGATGGCAGAGTCCATGGAGTTGTTGTCCATGCAAGAATATATGCGTCCTCGTCTTTCACTTTAAAACGAACGATCGCTGAACGCTCTTTTACGTCTTTGTATCCCTGAGCCACTTCCTGTGCAGACAGCGGAGTTCCACAACGCGGACAGTAAGGCACGATCTTAAATCCTTTATAAAGAAGTCCTTTATCCCAGATCTTCTTCAGTGCCCACCACTCAGACTCAATAAATGTGTTGTGATAAGTAACATACGGATCATCCATATCAGCCCAGAAACCTACAGTATTAGAGAAATCCTCCCACATACCTTTGTATTTCCACACACTCTCTTTACACTTTTTGATAAATGGCTCAACACCATATTTTTCAATCTGATCCTTTCCGTCAAGACCAAGAGCCTTCTCGACCTCCAGCTCGACCGGCAGTCCGTGAGTATCCCATCCGGCCTTTCTCGGAACTTCATATCCCTTCATGGTACGGTAACGAGGAATCATATCCTTGATAACACGTGTCAAAACATGGCCGATATGCGGTTTACCATTCGCAGTCGGCGGTCCATCATAAAACATATACTGTGGACAGCCCTCACGGTCCTCCATACTCTTCTCAAAAATGTGATTGTCTTCCCAGAATTTCTCCGTTTCCTTCTCCCGGTCAACAAAATTCATGTCTGTTGAAACCTTCTTATACATAATATCCTCCTTGTTGGGGACGTAGCATTTTGCCAAAGTACTACGTCCCAATCATTGATTAAGGGTGTCCCTTTTTGCATTTTGCGGTGTCCCTTTTTTACCATTAAACATAACTTATTGTAAAGATATTACTTTCTTATACAATAAAACAGGCTCCCGTCCTGATTAGGACGAAAGCCTTATACTTACGTTTATAAACCACCTAAACATACTGACATATGCTTTCCCTGTAACGGTGGAACTCCGTCAGGTCTTACTGAATTCTGTTCCTTATGCCTGTGCAGATGCCCTGGCTCATATCACAGATCGTTCAAACTCTGAAACTCGGAAGTGATCTTCAATTATATCTTACTTGTACCGGATTCCCACCATCGCCGGTTCTCTGTATCGTTGGGATATAACCTACTGTCTTCGTCAACGTCTTTAAAATATCTTATATACTTTTTTATTATACGAGTTTTATCACAGATTCGTCAAGGGGTTAAGCCCCTTTTTACAGGCAAAGTTTCTATGGACCAGAGTATTGTCAGCCAGCGTGAGATTCACGTAGATACAGAAAGTTATGTAACGGCTCTTCGTGCTTCCCTGCGCCAAAGCCCGGATGTTATACTCCTCGGGGAAATGCGTGATTACGAGACTATGCAGGTTGATATGACCGCCGCTGATACGGGACATTTGATCTTCTCGGCCCTGCATACGATCGGTGCAGCCAGCACGATTGTATGCATTATCGATGTATTTCCTCCAAACCAGCAGCATCAGATAGCTGTCCAGTTATCCATGGTACTGCAGGCAGTCATCTCACAGCAGCTTGTTCCATCTATTGATGAGAAAATGATTCCTGTCTTCGAGATTATGACTGTGACACCGGCAATCCGCAATATGATCCGTGATAATAAGATTCCGCAATTGGAAGGCATAATTTCCTCCTCCGCCGGCGGAGAAATCATTTCCATGGATTCCAGTCTTTTAACTCTTTATAAAGAAGGGCAGATTACAGCAGAAACTGCATTGGCATACGCAACTAATCCGGAGCTGCTGAAAAGAAAAATGTAGGTTGTGCACGATCATCACCTGTCCGGGCGGGCTTTGGGAACTATGCTCACCACGAACACACTAAAAAAGGTCCACCGGACCTTTTTGTCGTATGCTTGGCAACAAAAAAATGAGGACATAAGTGATTGTACCGCAAAACTTATATCCTCATTTTTCTATTTTATTTCTGCTATTTTATTTTCTGGTTTTTACTGTCCCTTTTCTTCACATTTCTTGTTGGCTGGATTTCTTACTCAAGTTCCTGGATTGCCTCAATTGTCTTGTGATACTCTGCTGTTACCTTGCTCATATAATCTGAAATGTTCGGATTACCTGGAACTGCAGTGTCTTCATTTCTCAATTCCTCTGTAAGCTGGCTGCTCACCTGATAAAGGCTTGTCAGTGACAGGTTCTGGCAGACACCCTTCAGTGTATGGGCTGCACGGAATGCTTCTTTGTAATCACCCTCGCTTAATGTTCTCTCAAGATCGGCGCAGCTCTTATCATCCAGAAATTTCAGGAGAAACTTTCTCACAAGCTTCTCACCCATCAGACGTCTTACTACATCATCATAATCACCGCCGATTTTCTCGTATACTTCTTTTAACTCCATTTTGACCTTTCCCCCAATTCAAATACTGTACCTTACTATGTGTTCGCAACTGTGTTTTACTGTTTCTTTCTCTTATTACTCTTTTTTCTTATGCGGGACACCGTAGCTATAAATGTTATGATCAATATTACTAAAAGAATGCTCAGCCCCAGAATAATTTTTCCTTTTGTTGTTCCAAGTGACAGGTGTTTCCCGGATTTAGTCTGTTTTTTACTGTTGTCATGTCCACTGGATTTGCTTTCGTCCTGAGTACTGTCTGTATGCGCTTTCAAATAGGATTTGCTAAGCTTCACCTTTGCAGTTCCAAGTTCATGACCATCGTAACTGTATGTCACAATTCCTGTGCTGCTATCTTCTGTATCCTGCGTGATTTTCTGATTCAAAGCTGTAAAATCCACACCATTTGGCAACATCACATAATTCGGTTCACTCTGCCCGTCTTCTGTCAGAAATGTTTCAATATCCTCAGATTTCTCCTGGGTTGTCACATCTACTTTTGTGAAATTATGAAATGCATATTCAAATAAATTCGTGGTATCCGGATATATGTTCTTTCCGTGAGTCCTCAGTACCACACACACCAGCTGAGTCTGCCCATTGTCCGCCATCGTAATCAGCGTTGACAACGCATCTGATGTATAACCAGTCTTTCCACCTATTGTATATGGATAATAATTGGAATTCGACGGCTGAAGCATTTTATGCTTTTGATGGAAAACGTGTTCTTCCGTCGTCTCGCTGGCTGGAATTGTATAATTGAGAGTCTGTACAATCTGGAAAAATTCCGGATGTTTGAACAACTCCCGTCCAATCAGCGCCATATCTCTTGCACATGTGTAATGATTCGGATCATGCAGTCCATTTGTATTAGCAAAATGGGAATTCTCACCGCCCAGTTCCTTGCATCGGCTGTTCATCTGCTCTACGAACCAGTTGTAATCATGACCGGCATTCACTCCGACACTCTCACCTATTGCATATGCTGCTTCATTGGCAGATGCCAGAAGCATCGCATGCATTGCCTGATCCAGTGTGATTACATTTCCCTCTTTTAATCCGACGGAAGAATCTCCTCTCTGTAAAAACGCTACGCTGTCGTGGCTGAATGTCACATTATCCGTCAGTTGTCCATTTTCCAGTGCTACAAGCGCCGTCAATACTTTCGTAATACTTGCCGGATATTCATGAGCATCTATATTCTTGGCATACAGAATTGCTCCCGTTCCGACTTCCATAACAATTCCGGCTTCTCCATAAGTCCCAGGTCCCTGCGGCCAGTCCTTATATCCATTCGATTCCACCGGCATATCATAGACCTGCTGCAATTCCTGAGCCTTTTGTTCTTCCGGTGTCAGTGCCTGCGCATCTGTACTCTGTGCGTCTATGGTCTGTGCATTCTCCGTAGCCGTTACCCCTGTCGCATATACACTCACCGCAGTATTAGCTGTAAACGTCACTGCCATAAGTGCCGTAAGCATCGCCGCGATGACTCGTTTGCCTGATATCATTGGCATTTCCTCCAAGTATTCTTCTTACTTAGTCTTTTATTTTATCACATTTTTCTGCTGGATTCTATAATTATCTCCATAAAAAGACAAGATAATGACACGTATTTGCATTTTCCACAAGGATTGCTTATAATGAAAATATTTCATAACCTTGCACTGATAATAGGTAACGTTACATAAGGCACTTAAATCAAGAATAGGAGCATTTTTATGCATGTAGGAAAAAAATCACAAAAAAGAGAAAAATCTGTAATGTCAGTTTCTTTATATGGTAACGTAGTCTTTGTTGTAATCGAGCTGGTCATGGCAATTGCAACCGGCTCTCAGGCAGTCCTCCTGGACGCAGTCTACGATGGAGTGGAGTTTTTTATGCTGCTTCCGTCCGTGTTCCTGATTCCACTTTTATACCGCCCGTCAAATGAACAGCATCCATTTGGATATATGCAGCTGGAAACACTATTTGTTGTAGTAAAAGGCATCACCATGACAGCCGTTACATTTGGACTGATTTTCAATAATATCCATCTGATGTTGCACGGAGGACACATTGTATCCTTTCATACAATTGCCGGATTTGAAATGTTCGCCTGTATTTTAAGCGTGATTGTCACAATTTATCTGCGAATTAAGAATAAAAACCTTCATTCTCCACTCATTACAATGGAGCTGCAAGGCTGGCAGATCGACTCCGTCATATCCCTCGGCATGGCATTCGCATTTTTACTGCCACTTATGATACCATTCGCATGGTTCGACCGCGTAACACCATATCTGGATCAAATCATTACGATCCTTCTGTCTGTTATTATGATCCAGACACCAGTCCGCACAGTCATCACCGGAATCCGCGATCTCATGCTGATTCCACCAGAGGAAGAAACAATCGAAGACATCAAAAAGACCGTAGAACCAATCATCGGTATCTACGGCCACAAAAATCTATACTACGATATTGTAAGAACCGGAAGAAAACTCTGGATCAGCGTCTACATCACATTCGACAAAGATATCGTATCACTGTCAAAATTCAAACACCTGCAAGATAAGTGCATCAAAGCACTGGCACAGAAATATCCAGATTTCTACTTCGAATTACTGCCGGATATCGAATTCACCGGAATTGTAGAAGAATAAAACACAATTCAAAAAGGGACAGGTTAAAGTGCAGTTGGGGACGGGGTTTTTTTGAAAAAACCCCGTCCCCAACTGGAAAAAGGAGGTTTTGTATACACAACATGTACAATAAGGATTCCAACTATATTAGCATTGGCGAAATGGCAAAGATCAATCGGACTACGGTTCCGACTCTTAAGCTCTACGACTCTATGGGACTTCTCACGCCGTGTTATGTGGAAGAACACACATGCGCAACTATCGTAAACCGCATCCCAGCAGTCCTTCGCTTATCGCCTTTCTTATCTCCTTGATTCCGGTCTCTTTATATCCTGCCGTATCTGCCGTTATAACAATTGATAGCAGGTCATACACCGTTCCATTCCAACGCGGTTTCAGGCTGTCTTGCACATATGCCCATATATTACCAGGCATGACCTCTTCACAATTAGCCGGTACATATTCCGGAAATGTAAAATCAGCCGGATTAATATTGTATTTATTCAGGTACTGTTCCGTTACCTTTTCTTTCACCAGATTACAAAGCGTCTCTGTCTGCTCGCCGGTCAGACCGTATTCGTTGATTTCATCTGAAGATTCCCCTTTTTCTGCGGTATCTGCCGACCCCGCTTTCTGCTTGTCATCGCTCTGGGATACATTTGTCTGCGCCTTGTCCTCCGTCTTTGAAGAACATGCAGACATCGGTATCACCATTGCCAATACCAGAACTCCAATTACAATTTTTCTCTTCATCTCTTTTCCTCCAATTTGTGTATTTTTCAGGATTACTTTTTCGCACAAGTACAAAAGTTGAAAATGTATCTGTTCTGCAATCCTGACTTCCCACTAAGACTTGCTTTAGAGTCTTGAATATATTTATATTATACCCTCCCCGTGTATTTGAATTGGAACAGAAAACATAGAATTTTTTGCGCCTAATGTCTTTTAACCACTTTCCATATAAAGCAAAAAATCAAAGCGTCTGGCCTGGATACGCTTGCTTTTATCTCTTATAAATGCTAAAATACAATAGCTGAGTTTCCTTAGTTAAATGGATATAACAAGCGTCTCCTAAGGGTCAGGTGGAGCAATCCCCTTTCGGAAGCGATTTATGAAATAAATTTGAAAATTGCTCAATTACAATTAAATACGTCTCAGTACCTCAGTAGGATAGAGGGTTCGCCTCCTAAGGTTGCGTTACAACGGCCACCTCAAAAAAAACTAAATAAGGGATT
>OLNI01000780.1_pt1 | contig 22883 bp, 32 predicted proteins | sample 1672921 | NCBI WGS metagenome assembly OLNI01 (sample SAMEA3136737, study PRJEB25190) | human gut metagenome | biome: human gut; feature: human-associated habitat; material: faeces | place: Austria | collected 2013 | reverse complement strand
GTAAATACCCGTGACTGGACTTGCACCAGTAAGATTAGTGCCATGCTCGGCACACTACGATAAAAGGATGGAAGCAAAATCCTCCATCCTTTTACTTGTGCTTTTATTATAACATTACACTTCTTCTGATTCAATTTCTTTTGATCCGGTTTCCGTATCGACTTCCTGTACTTCATGATTGTCCACTGGTGTCATTGCAATTCGTTCTGCCGTTTTTCCTTCTTTATCCTCTGAAGAGATTCCTTCTACTTCATGGAATATTTCCATAAATTCTTTTCCGGTAATCGTTTCCTTCTGAATAAGGAAATCAGAAATCTTATCTAACGATGTCCGATGCTCACTAAGCAGCCGCTTCGCTTCTGCATAAGCATCTTTCAGCATTTTCATTACTTCTTTATCAATCTCCGCCGCCGTCTCAGGACCACAGTTGCTCACCGGTCTTCCGTCCAGATATCGGTTCTGGATCGACTCTAAACCGATCAGTCCGAATTTTTCACTCATTCCATATTGAGTGATCATCGCTCTTGCAATGCTGGTTGCCTTCTCGATATCATTCGATGCGCCTGTTGTCACTGTATCAAAGACAACTTCTTCTGCGGCACGCCCTGCCAGCATTCCTACGAGCATTGCCTCAAGCTCTTTCTTTGTATTTAAGAACTTCTCTTCTTCCGGTGTCTGCATCACATAGCCAAGCGCCCCCATTGTACGAGGTACGATCGTAATCTTCTGTACCGGTTCAGAATCCTTCTGAAGTGCACTTACAAGCGCGTGCCCCACTTCGTGGTAGGAGACAATTCTTCGCTCTTCCTGACTCATGATTCGGTCTTTCTTCTCTTTTCCTACCAGAACAACTTCTACTGCCTCGAAAAGATCTGCCTGACTCACTGCATTTCTTCCATGCTTAACTGCGTTGATCGCAGCTTCATTTATCATATTGGCAAGATCTGAGCCAACCGCACCGGATGTTGCAAGGGCAATCGCCTCTAAATCAACGGTTTCATCCATTCGAACATCTCTGGAATGTACCTTCAATACATCTACACGTCCTTTTAAATCCGGTTTTTCTACTACAATTCGACGGTCAAAACGTCCCGGTCTTAAAAGCGCAGGATCCAAGATCTCCGGACGGTTTGTAGCTGCAAGAAGCACCAGTCCCTTGTTACTCTCAAATCCATCCATCTCTGCGAGAAGCTGATTCAATGTCTGTTCTCTCTCATCGTTGCTTCCCATCTGATTATCTCTGCTCTTACCAATGGCATCAATCTCATCAATAAAAATAATACACGGTGCCATCTGCTGTGCCTGTTTAAACAGATCACGTACTCGTGAAGCACCTACACCTACATACATTTCCACAAATGCAGATCCGCTCAGAGAAAAGAACGGAACCTTTGCTTCTCCGGCAACTGCCTTAGCCAGCAAAGTCTTACCGGTTCCCGGAGGTCCGACAAGAAGCGCTCCTTTTGGAAGCTTCGCTCCCACACTCGTATATTTTCCCGGATTGTGCAGAAAATCTACCACTTCCTGCAGAGATTCCTTCGCTTCTTCCTGACCTGCCACATCCCGGAAGGTCACTCCGGTCTGTTTCTCTACATACATTTTAGCATTGCTCTTCCCGACGCCCATCATTCCGCCGCCTTTCGCCATCTTTCTGGTCATCCAAACGATCATTCCCACCAGAAGGGCAATTGGAAGAAATGTGCCGATCAACTGCCAGATTATCGCAGATGTTGTATCCGGTATTTCCTGACTGTACACGACATGATGCTTGTAAAGTCTCTCTGATAAAGTGTCATCTTTGACAACACCGGTATAATATTCTTTTGCAGTCCTTTCACCTTTTTCTTTTTTCATAGTGATCACAAGCTGATCATTCTGAATTTCTACTCTTGCTACCTGTCCCTTATCCACATATTCAAGGAACTTGTCATAAGTAATCTCTGACTCTGCGCCCTCTCCCTGAAATTGATAGAGTGCCATTACCAAGATACTGGTAATGAGAGTCACTAAAATAATAAAAGAAAATCCCTGCTTGTCATTCTTATTATTGGGATTTTGATTATTTTTCTTTTGGTTGTCCATGTTTCTCCTCCTGTTATTACCATTTTATTATACGGACAGCCTACCTATAAATCAATAAAAACATTATGAAAAGATTGTAAACTTCCTATACTTTGTAGTATACTTGATAAGGTAATATTTCATACTGATAAAAAGATTAGAAACACGAGGTTAGAAAGATGAATATAGGATTTGATAATGAAAAATATTTGCAGACACAATCATCACATATTAAAGAACGTATCAAACAATTTGATAATAAACTTTATTTGGAATTTGGCGGAAAACTTTTTGATGATTATCACGCATCTCGTGTTCTTCCGGGATTTCAACCAGACAGTAAAATGCGCATGCTGATGCAGCTCTCCGATCAGGCAGAGATCATTATTGTCATCAGCGCAGAAGATATAGAGAAAAATAAAGTACGCGGTGATCTTGGCATCACTTATGATTTAGACGTTTTAAGACTGATGTCTATTTTCAAAAATCACGGTTTATTTGTCGGAAGTGTTGTCATCACGAAATACAGCGGTCAGGAAAGCGCTTCTTTATTTAAAAACCGACTGGAAAAATTAGGGATCAAAGTATACCGTCATTATCCGATCTCCGGATACCCATCCAATATCCCTCACATTGTCAGTGATGAAGGATATGGAAAAAATGATTATATTGAAACATCCCGCCCGTTGATCGTTGTAACTGCACCGGGACCGGGAAGCGGAAAAATGGCCGTCTGCTTATCACAGCTCTACCATGAACACAAGCGCGGTATCTGTGCCGGATATGCAAAATTCGAGACTTTCCCGATTTGGAATATCCCGTTAAAACATCCGGTCAACCTTGCTTATGAAGCAGCAACTGCAGATTTAAATGATGTCAATATGATTGATCCGTTCCATTTGGAAGCATATGGCCAGACAACGGTTAACTACAATCGAGACGTAGAGATCTTCCCTGTGTTAAATGCCATGTTTGAACGCATTTATGGAGAAAGTCCTTACAAATCACCTACAGACATGGGCGTAAATATGGCAGGAAACTGTATTTGTGATGATGAAGTATGTAAAGCAGCTTCCAAGCAGGAAATTATTCGAAGATATTACGATTCTCTGAGACGCCACCTCATCGGTGCATGCTCAGATGAAGAAGTGTATAAATTAGAAATGCTGATGAATCAGGCAGGTATCACTGTTCATGACCGTCCTGTTGTAGATATAGCATTAAAACGCGCAGAAGAAACCGGAGCCCCTGCTGCCGCACTGGAACTTCATGACGGTCGCATCGTAACAGGTAAAACTACCAATCTCTTGGGAGCCTCCGCAGCACTTCTTCTCAATGCCTTGAAAGAGTTAGCCGGTATTGACCACAAATTACACGTGATTTCTCCGGAAGCGATCGAACCGATCCAAAAATTAAAAACACAGTATCTGGGAAGCAAGAATCCAAGATTACACACAGACGAGATTCTTATTGCTCTTTCTGTCAGCGCCGCTTCCAACCCTACTGCACAGCTGGCACTTGCACAGCTTCCGAAATTAAAAGGGTGCCAGGCTCACACTTCTGTTATGATCGGAACAGTTGATATGAAACAATTCAAAAAACTGTCCATACAGGCAACCTTTGAAGCAAAATATGAAAAAACTTCCACTCTTTTCCACGGAAAAGGACTTTAGTCAGACAGGAACATTTTTCCTCCTTAAGAATACCTTATACCACTAGGTTTTTTAAGGAGGATTTTTATTATGAAAAAAAGGCTGATGGCACTTGTTTTAGTCACAATCATGCTAATGGCCGGCGTTTTATCTGCCTGTTCATCGAAAGAATCAGACAAAGACACGAAAGACACATCAAAAGCTGCACAGGAAAAAACAGTTCAAAAAAATCACTCATCCGAAAAGAAAAAAGTCGTATTAAACGAAGTGGCACACTCTATTTTCTATGCACCTATGTATATCGCCATTGAAGAAGGGTATTTTGCTGAGGAGGGAATCGACCTCGAACTTGTAACCGGATTTGGAGCGGATAAAACTATGACCTCTGTCCTCTCCGGAAATGCTGATATCGGATTCATGGGTTCTGAAGCTTCCATCTACACTTATAACGAGGGCGCGAATGACTATGTGGTAAATTTCGCCCAACTTACACAGAGAGCCGGGAACTTTCTGGTCGCTCGTGAGAAAATTGATGATTTTTCATGGGAGAATTTAAAGGGGAAAGAAGTTCTTGGCGGAAGAAAAGGCGGTATGCCGGAGATGGTTTTTGAATACATCTTAAAGCAACACAAAATTGACCCGGGAAAAGATCTGACAATCAATCAGAACATTGACTTTGGTTCTACTGCCGCAGCGTTCTCTGAAGGTCAGGCCGACTTTACCGTTGAATTATAGTTTTTACTGCACCTATTCAGCTTTTATTTCTATAGTACCCCCGACAGTTTTTAGGCTGTCGGGAATTTTTAATATTACTGTCTATTACACCATTCTTGCAATTTTTTAATGCACGGAGACTTCCGGCTAAAGCATCCGTCTTGTACACATCCAAGCCACTTCTGAATGGCTCTGATTGTGTTCGGTCCGATATGTCCGTCCTGTTTAACTCCTACATGACGCTGAATTTCCTTGATGAGCGGAGAATAGCCAGATGGCTTAGATTCCCACTCCCAACCTGCATCAAGCCCAGGATTCTGCGCTCTGTAACAACTAAACTGATTAGATACCACTCCGTCCACCTGCGTTCCGAAAATCTGCTGAAGCCTGCGTGTAAGTTTCGGACCCCAGTATCCGTCCACCTTTAATCGATTGCTTGCCGGAGCTGATGGTTTTGACGGTGTTGAACTTCCAGATCCTGTATTTCCTTGCACTGTCTTTCCGGCAATAGCAGAAGCAATAGCGTCTCCACACTTGTCAGCGTTCCATTTGCTGTAATCATTCTGACTATCTACAAAACAACACTCCACCAAAAGAGCCGGCGCCTTTGTGTGCTTAAGCACGTACAGGCTCTTAGAGTATTTCGCTCCTCTGTTTGGGATTCCAAGCGCATTAGATACATTCACACAAATCTGAGATGCGATAGGAGCGGTCTTACTGTCATAGCACCATACTTCAACACCACTTCCACCACCTGCATTAAGATGGATTGATGCATCTAAGTCTACACTATGTGCGTTGCACTTCGCTACTATCTTTTTCAGGCATCCGCTTTGTGTCGTATTTTCTTCACAAGTACAGTCGTAAACAATATGTCCGTTATTTTTTAATGCAGAGATTACACGATTCTTGACTTTTCTATCTTCTACGGATTCTTGTAACAATCCAACTGCTCCGCTTGCTCCTTTGCCCTGTGGACAATGTCCTGCATGTACGTTATATGTTCCCATTATTACACCTCCTAATTAAAAAGAGGACGATTACTCGCCCTCTACTCCATTATCGTTATCATCAATATCTGTTACTATTTCTATTTTCTTCTTAATAAATTTTAGAACCGGACTTAAAATAGGTATGCTTACTCCGGTAGCCTCACAATTTTCAGTTATGCTAATCAACTCGTTGATCACAAGCCAGCTTGCCACCATCGCTGCAAACAGAAGCGGAAATGTCATTTCTATGTGTAATGTAGATGTGACGTAGCTTATCATACAATCAATTCCATATCCGACAAATATTAAAATATACATTGTAATCTTCTTGACGATTCCTTTCCATGACTTTGCACTTGTAATCTGTTCACCTTTCAATTTTGCAGCAGCCATCCCTGTAAAATAATCAATAATATTACACGGAATGAGTAGTGCTAACGGTACCGCCAAGATTCCAAAAAAACTAAAAAAAGCGCCTACAACTGCGCTAATGAAATACTTTATGTTTTCCATTTTCTTCATAAACCTCACTTTCCTTTCCTAGTATACGCTGATTAATATATCGCACTTTAATATCTCCGGCGGTATTTCGTATGTGTATTCCAGCCGGTAGATGGTGTTGTTTCTCTGTGGCTGCACGATGGCGGTCAGGATCACTTCATTGTCTGATTTTTGATTAATTTCACAGACCCCTGAATCTTCTGCTTCCTTGCCCGCCAGCAGGATGTATTTTGCATTTGAGACTTCGAATACTTCTCCTGTGGTGCTGGTAATCCTGATGCAGACACGCTTTTTTTCTCCGAGTTTAAATTCTACGCGTTCCAATTATGTGCCTCCAATCCCTGCCAATTTGGCATTATAAGATTTTTTTACAACTCTTACATCATGTAACTGTAAGAGTTTTGCCACATAGGGCAATAGTACCAGCCGAGCCATCGCATGTACGTGGTAATGCACCTGTACCGTACATTGTAGATGTCCGCAGGCTCCCTTGTCATTTTCTGCCCAGATTTCAATTTCCTGTAACCCCGGTATTTTGGGGGCATATCCCTCCCAGTACCCCGGATGATCTGGAACGGGCGTGAACTCCACCTCTGTAGAGTTCACGATACCCCATACCCTTACAATCATTATGCCGGATCTACGACCTTAAATGTGATCTTAATGCGGCCACCAGCATCTACAGTCGTAGCCTGTGCCACAACGTCCGAAATAACTGGCGCTTTAGTGTCTACACGCACCCTACGTGTTACGGTTGTTGTCTTTCCGAGACTGTCTTTCGCAACAATAACAATGCTGTTATTGCCCTCCTGTAAGCCAGTTACAACTTTGCTGAATGCTCCGCCTTCTCCCACATCTACACGTGTACCGTTAATGGTTACCTCTGCGAGCGTTACCGCACTTGATCCAGCTGCTGCAATACCGGATACCGTCACGCTTGTCTTGTTTGTAAGGATGTTGTCTACCGGAGTCTTAACATCAAGCGTTGGCGCAGCTGTAGAGATCACGAAGTTGACGACTGCCGCTGTGGAAGTATTGCCATCGTTATCCTGTACCGTCAGTTCGATCTTGTTTGCACCGTCTGGAAGATTCGTAGCCCTGTATGTGCAGACTTTTGCCCCTGAACTTCCATCTGTCCAGCTCAAGCCTGCATTTGCGATAACTTTACTGTTGACCTTAAATACCACGGAATTTAGATTGAGACCGGAACCGCCGGCATCTTTGACCTCAAGCCGGATATCCTGTGTAGATGCGCCAAGCACAGAGTCACTGGCCGGTGATACAATAGTAGCTGTTGGTTTTGTCTTTTCAAGTACGCGGAGCTTCAACTGATTCCCATAGGTCTGATCATCAGCGGTCATTGTCGTTTTGTTTCCAGCTTCGTCTTCTGCGTGCAGCTCGATTTTGTAGACATGATCCGGCTGGCTCCATGACGAGTCCGCCGGTGCATTTCCCTCCACAGTCCATAATTGTGTTGCATTGTCATAAGTTGCTAACAGTTTCACGCCATTTACCATTGCGTAACTTTGTCTTACTGCCATAATTAAATTCCCTTTCTTTTTTATTTTTGTTTAGTAGCGATCGGATAATCATACGGATAATCATACGGATAGCTGGTCTCGTACCATACCTCAAATTTTATTTTTATTTTTTCTCCTGCCTGTACAGTTGTCTTTTTCGTATCCACGTTTTTGATCTCCATATTCCGATCGCTCCTTTACTTTTACTGTCTGTTTAAATAAGTGTGCTTACAATATCCGATACTACACTTTTTAGATTAAATAACTTCGGCACCTGCTCCAATGTAAATGTTCCAGCAAGCACTAAACTCACCCATGTTTTTACTAAAATACTGTCTTTTGTAAATGTCATATTACTTTACCTTCCCTTCCAATACTTTAAATACGATTTCCTGTAAGTTGCTGATGTTTGGTACGTTCTCTTTTTTGTATGTTCCGTTTTTCACAAGGCTTACCCACGTCTTTACAATTACACTGTTTTCATTAAACACTCGTTCCACCTCCCTGCATGGATGCAATTAACATAGTTAACTCTGCGACAGCCATCTGCATATTCGTGTTGGTCTGTTCTATGGTCTGTTCTGCGCTGGCCAGACGTTCCTCCACAGACTCTCCGACTTTGTTTACTACAACTCCATAAATCTGCCCGGTATATTCTTCTGTCCGGTAAAACTCTGTGTAGCCTTCATATTCTGCGATGGTCTTCCCTCTTTCCTCCACTCTCATGTATTTTGTCTTTAAAGCATCTGTAAAGAGCATGCGCAGCTGATCCGGAGTGTTGCCAATCGTCTTAATGCTAAGCATTCCTCCGAGTTCTTTGACGCTTTGGACCGTGATGGATGTCGCGTCTCCAAAATATAATTTCATGGGTTTCTCCTTTCTGTGCGATGTCGCACAATAAAATAAGAGCCTGTATTGGCTCTTGGTTGACGAGTTGCGTATAATTTTTTAATTACTAAATGGCAAAACAGATTTGAAAATTATTGAAAAACATATTGATACTGGTTACTTAAAAAGTGGAGTGCACTTTTACAAAAGAAACAGTTTTGGGCAAATACATTTCTCTTCTTTGCAAGGATGGAGCCTTCCGTATGGCACCACAAAACTCTGCGACTTCCCTGATGGCTATAGACCAGCACTCCGAAAAAAAGGTGTTCTGTATTTTGGAGCCGAAGCAGTTGGATTTGTCGAAATACGAACAGACGGTTTGTTTGCAACGTCGATTAAAGAACTTAATAGCCAAACCTCATATCTTAACTGCGACATTAGTTATTGGATTGAATGATTATCACTGGCGCTGTGTTATTAAGTAGATTGCCTGACAATTGAACGATAGAAATAAATATTATATTAATATTTATAATATTTAACAAGCAAATACAAACCATATCCAGTCCAATCCCCACCGAATAGCATGATAGATTTATTTTTCTTACTTAACGCGTACCTAATCGAAGAACCAGCATCCTGTGGATTCATGTATGGAAAAGGATACATAGTATCAAGATTCTGACTTATTGGATAAATGTACGAATTTCCAGTATCTATCCAAAAAAAAGAATCTGGAATGTTTAATGGAATATAACTTTGAATTGCAATTTTTTTGATATCTATATATTTTCCATAAACAGGTTGCCCTAGATAGGTTTCGTTTGTCAGAAACTCATCTTCTTTCATATCTACGATAATATTGCCATTTAGCGACTCAATCATTTTCTGCTGTTCCGCCGCACTAACCAATTTCTTGAACACCGGACGGACCTCTGTGATGTTGATTCCATCCAGTTCCACCTCGTATAGTGGCATCTCATGTTTCAGATCACCATTCCGGATATCTCCAACCACATGCCCAGGTACGTTTGGCGTTTCCTTACTTGGAGTTCCCTGCAATACAACAGTATTCACGCTTTCCACTCCACTATCAGCTACTTTTTCATAGCGTGCTACAATAAGGTCTATTCTCTTTTCCTCTTGCATTCCGTTTTCGATAGTTAATTCATCATTTATATTTTTAGGTATGACCGCATGCGTACCCTGCATACAGATACTACCATCTTTGATGTCTATACGGTTATTGCTCACAAGCTGTGCTTCTAACTCGCTTCCTACAGCCATTACATAATCCTCTGCACCTACTGTTCCAATATTAAAATCTCTAACCTTATATGGCGTAACGTGTGGAGTTCCTCTATGACCTGTTACTATCTCCATCTTTTAATCTCCTTTCAGTTTATAGTCAATTCGTTCTTTCCCATTGCTGATTTTAAAAATTTTCTGTACCACCGGTTTAGCAACATGAAGTCCGGTTACATAATCTCTTCCTGATACAATATCGCTAAGTTCTAGATCTGCTTTTTCGATATCCATATCAAACTCTTTATAGTCCGCCAGTTCTTTTAGGCGCTTCTTGCCACCCTCTTCAAGATCGACAACATCCGCAGACGAGTAGTCATACACGTCCGTTCTTTCTTCAATTCCTTTATAATATTGTGTCTTGCCGATACTTCCATCTTTTTGAATATACAAGTCGATTCGAATACGATCTTTCAGCTCCCCTTTACCAAGGCAAATAAGATGGTTTATTCCTCGCCGACAGTCTCTTACAGTCATTTGGATATTACAGTCCTGGCTATACTCTTCCTCTTCGGAATAATTATTTATTGGAACCGCAGAAACTTCCACATATCCTGCTTCTCCCGGAGCGCCTTGAATGTACTTAATACAGAGTTTGTAAGTAACGGATTCCAATAATGAGGTTAAGCCATCCAACAAAGTTATGTACCTATTAAACTGGTACTTCACCGTAACCTCTGTACTCTCTTCCGGCACTACAAACCAATCCCCAAAGTGCTCTTTTAACATCTTTCTTAAGACTTCATTCAATTCTCCACTGACGGTCAAATAATCTTGTCCGGATGGTGGAGATATGATTTTTTTGCTTAACATTCCTCGCCAAGTATCACCCATAAACTTTACGGTTTTCGATTTGGAGAGGCTAGTGATATCTTTTACAATTCCACCAAATTCTGTCCCGGGAATAAACACCTGGGACTCATACCACAAAAATTCTTTATTTACTGCCTGTGATTTCAGCGTGATTACAAAGTCATTTTCGGCACCGACAGAAAACTCTACTTCCTTGTAATTTTTCAACACACCCAACTCGCAGCCTTTTTCATTTGCTACAATCACACTATACCACCTCTTTCGGGCTCACTACGCTCCATAAATAGAATGAAATCATGTCCAAAGTTACCGTCCCATGTAATATTACTGTTTCCTACCGGTATCTTTGTAAATATAGATGGTTCTTTCTGCCGGTTATTGAACTCATTCACCTTAAAGCCATTCAACCTCGTTCTTACAACCGTGTTTTCCCTAGAATCTATTGTCATATATTCCCTGTCAGACACTACTGTTTTTACTTCATATGGGTTTCCGCCTATCTTGATTCGAGGGTTGGTACACGGACCATATATAATCCACTTAAAATCACACGCTTGTAGACCGTCATTGATAATATTTCCAGTTCCTTTTACAGTTCCCATATAATCATATGGATAGTCATGTGGATAATCGAGATATGGATCGCTGATTTTCCCATCTATGGACTTTACGAATTCATACTTTCGTTCCTTGATCCAAACCGGGCGGTCTGTAATCAAACGCATATAGCACAAATGGAAGTCAACGCCCATACACCAGTCTTTTTTCGTACTTCCTATCAAGTTACACAATACATACTGGCCATTATAATAGAGCCGCCCCTTTGCATTTTTAATGACATCCTTTTCTGTTATAGTGAAAAGTCGATCACACGCTTGAATATAACCATCTTCATCATCAGCAAACACATTAAGGACAATGGATAACTCCGCCATCTCCTTTGTGAAGCCGGTTATTCCACTCCCTTCCGATTCATAGCCCCATTCATAATCCAACAACTCTGATATGTCTCTGGGAACATACGGAGGCTTTGTGAAATCCAGTTTTTCCCCTTCGCTGTTTAAATAATATAATTCCACAATTTACCTCCTCTCTGCTGCATACCGCGAATATGCACGTCCCATTTCTCTATCGTTTAATTCGATTACAATGTTGTTCAGTTCGCTTCTGACAATTTTTTTAATGGCGCCATAATCCGTCAGATCTCTTCCGGAAGAATAGCTTTTATTTTCCTCAGCAGTTAAGACTCTCTCTCCCTTATGGAGTACCGCTCGGAACCCATCATAAGGAACATTATCAAGACCGTTAAAATAAGAGCCGGCTAATCCTGCTTTTACGTTTTGCAAAGCGGAATTGACCGAAGAGCCAATATTAACTCCTACTGAAAAAGTAATCTTTCTGGCTCTTGCCGCATTATCTGCAGCAGCACTCACCGCATTGAGAGCAGATATCGTACCGTCTTTATTGACCTTAATGTTATAAGGTGTACCATTAATTTTTACGATACCGGTACGGGTGCCATCAGTTGCCTTAGTAACTTCTTCCATTGAGCCCACAACTTCTCCATTTGCAAGTACTATATTTCCAGATTCCTCATCAAATCTCATCTGAGCACTTATGATTTGTTCATAAGAGCCCTCTTCGCTATCTGCCATCTTCTTTGTTGCTTCTGCCATATCAGTTGTATATCCAGCCACTTCATTATTAGTGGCATCGTATATTCCTATTATTTCTCCGGTACTTTCATCCATGCTTACAGCGACATCACTCATAGTTCCAGTAACTTTGTTATACATCCGATAACATCCGCTCTCTGTAATAGTATCGAGTCCATCATAGCGACCTTGTAATTGCTCTAAAAACTTCTGACTTTGAACATCCTCCTGTGTAAGGATCTCGCCATTGTACTTATTAATCACATCTAAGATTTCGGGATTCTTTTCCCTTACAATTCCGAGATATTCATCCCAATACTGGTTTTGCAAATCTATCTTTTTCTGCTTATCAGCTTCAAGATTATCTATTTGTTTCTGTAGATCCTCATCATATATACCGCCTTCTTCTCCAAGATGCGATTTCAAGTCATTAATCAAAGTATCGTAATGAGCTTTCGTCTGTATTATCTCTTCATCTCTGACCTTAGCTTTTTCCTGCAATAACTTTGAAGCAGACTCAGCATCCATTGTTTCAATCCTTGCATTAAACTCATTTTTTGCATACTCAATCTCTTCCTGTGTGCCACCGAGAGCCTCCAGTTCGATTTGTCTTATACGCGCATGTTTTGCTTCTATATCTGCGATTTCCTGCTCATTCAAAGCCCGTTTTTCCGCAGCAGCATTTTGCTCTATCGCAAGAATTTCTCCCTGCAAGGTTGTTATCTCATTGATCTGATTATCGCTTGATGCAGACAAGATCTCTAAAACCTTCTGCTCACTCTCATCAATCACCTGATCGTCTGCAACAAATAGCTCTTTTAATGCAGCCTGTGACTCTTCTTTCTTGCTCTGAACCGTACTGATTGCCTCGTCACACATCTCGTTCACGCGCTGAGTAAACTCATCACTCTCCTGCTGATCTATGACATCATCAAAGCCCATTTCTCGAAGAAATACACTGAACTCCTGTAACTTCTCGGTAGAATTCTCAACTGCCTTCTGAAATTCTGGGCTGAGATCATCACTAAACTCTTTATGCACAAGTCCAAGTTCTTCCAACTCTTCACGCGACTTTACTTCTACCCCCTGTAGCTTCGCAAGTGCCTGTTCCATCAAAGACAACTCTTCTTTAGACTCAATCACACTTCTGTTCATCAACTGTGAGTTTTCGTGGATTGCATACAGCCCAGTACCAACAAGCGCTACTCCTGCTGCCACCGGAGCACAAGTTCCGAGAAGACCGCTGAAACTTCCTATCAGACCGTAAGAGCTTCCTACTGTTCCGGTTGCCTTTGTAACACCGCCTATCACACTGGCAAGCTTTGTATATGTGGTAATTGCACCACCTGTCACCTGCATAACCGGACCGACTGCTGCCAGCACCATCCCCCATTTGACCACATTCTCCTGCTGTTCTTCCGACAATCCAGAGAAAGCATCTGCTGCATCTGACAGTACATCACTCACTTTTGTTATGACCGGTACAAAAGCAGCGCCGAATTTCACACCAGAGTTCCGAAGTTCATTCAAAGCACCTTTCAGTTGCTCTGCAGGAGTAGCATCCATTTTTTCAAATGCTTCCTGTGTTGCTCCTGCACTGGTATTCATAGCCGTCAGCATTTCATTGTATTCCTGACCACTTCCTTTCGCCAGAACCAACGCTGCTGAACCAGCTTCTACAGAGCCAAACATATCTTTCAGAGTCATATCGTTCTGCTCAGCGTACTGGCTCATCATATTCAGGATGTCTGCTGTCGCCACACCCTCCTTTTTAAGGTCAGCAAAGCCTTTGCCTGTCATTTCCCTGAGCGCTTTATCTGCATCACTTCCGGTCTTTCCAAGTTCGGATAACATCTGCTTCAGATAAGTTCCGGCTTCCGCGGTCGCAATACCATTCTTGGTAAGCTGTGCATAGGACGCTGACAACTCATCCATTCCAAAATTAACAGAATTGGCAATCGGGATAACCTTACCCATGCTCTGACTGAGCTCATCAACCGTAGTTTTACCAAGGTTCTGCGTTGTGATCAGCATGTCGGATATCTTTGTTGCGTCCTCTGCTTTCAAATTATATCCGTTAATAGCAGTAGTCATAATATCTACTGCGGAAGCTCCGGAAGTGAAACCGCCCTTTGCAAGTTTCATGGCGTCTGTTGTAAATTCTACCGCCTTTGTCTGGTCAACACCGGCAGAAATAGCTTGATATACCGCTTCTGAATATTCATCAACCGCAACTTTCGTCTCGTTGGATCCTGCAATCAGGGAATCTTTATAATTATCGAAATCTACGACCGTATCATCCAGTAGTGTACTCACCTTGGCGAAACTGCTTTCAAAGTCCACCGCCATCTTAGTTGTTGCAATAGCAGCACCCGCAAGAGGGACAGTAAGTCCTTTGGTCAATGCGGCACCTGTTCTAGATAATGTTTCTCCAACTTTCGCTGTCTTTGACATTTGCTTGCTGATCTTATCAGCCTCTGATACACCAAGAGCCGCCGCTTTGGACATGTCGCTTTTAAAGCCTGCAATATCCACTTTCATTTCCGTTAAAAGCGGTGCTAATTTAATACCTCCGGCCATTTACACTCCCTCCTTCCTCTTTTGAAACGCATGCACTGCTTCCAGATCTGCACCCGTCTGTTGCAACGTCCATAACTCTTTTAATATCTTTCTTCCTTCCACAGAAGAATTGTAGCTGTCAATCCAGCTTTCACGATTTAACAGCAAAAAATAAGAATAAGGGAGCTGAATGACCTCTTTGAAACTAAGCCTTGCATACTCACTTATTCTCTTAATAATTGCTGTATTCAGATTATATGCCCTTTCCCAATCTTCCATCGGAAAGTATTTCTCAACAATTGCTTGTCCTACTTCTCCTCCTGGGATTGGGATCCTGAGTTTGGGTTCTGATCGGCTTCATATCTCATGGCGCTTACTTCTGCGATCAAACGGGAAACCGCTTCAAACGGAAGCTTTGTAATATCGTTCTGAGAAATCTTCACACCTTGCTTATTATGGTTCAGGAAGAGCTCAGCGGTCTTTAACCGCCTTTCGTGTAAGTTCTCACTGGTCAGGTCTTTTTCCAGTTCATCTACTTTCATCAGCATTTCAAAGCTTGGCTCCAAAATCTCAAGTTTCTTTCCGAAAACCTTTATTTCAATCGAATGATTCATGTATCTATCTAAATCTAACATTTCACGATCTCCCTTCTACTCAGTAAGTGCTGCTGCCTCTTCTTCCGTCAACTCTTCTTCAAATTTCGCAAGGAATCCATCCAGTTTCTGAATTGCAGAAATCTCCGCATTGATCGTCAGTTCTTTAGAAGCAAACTCAAGAGCAAAACCACTTCCGCCCTGCCCGATCATGGTAAATCGAATCTTCTTTCCATTCTCTTTTTCATGCACGAACCGGAAGAGCACGGTGGAAATAGATTTTCCTTTTCCCGTAAATAACAGGGTACGAACTTTCTTTACCTTGTCTGCCTTATATTCTCCTGTAGACAGCATTTTCAGCTTGTCCAGCGCCCAAGATAAGATACCTGTCTTTGCGGTAATCTCCTCTTTTGTGATAAAAGATTTTACAACCTTTTCATACTGGTTAATCACATCGTACTTTGTCGGTTTGTAGTCGATTGTAAATCCACCCTGGCAATGTCCTACGTTGTGATCCTCTGTCTCAATCACAGAATCCTCTGGAATCTCTGTTCCATCAAATTCATACATATAGACTTCGCCTGCGCCTAATAAAATTTCATTTTTATCATGTTTTTCTGTTCCTGGCATTTATATTACCTCCAATTTAAAATATAATATTTGCTTATTTCCCACATTTGCAGATCATCATTAAAAAGTGCGCCACCGCCGGAAGACAACTCTGAATGAAAATAGGTATCTTGATACTTTACAAATGCCTGATCTGATTCCATAGCAAGAATCTCTTTCAGCTTCTGGTGTACCTCCATGCACTCATCATAATCTGAACATATGACATTTAATGTCAGTTGGCTCTCCTTTACATGGTCAGAGCTGATATCTGTAAACAAATACACCACGCTCAGTTTAGAAATGTCCGTAGTTAATACAGGGAACAAACGCTCCTTTAACTCCGGAATCCTCTCTTCAATGTATTGCTTGATATCTGTTTCCATCATATTAATCACCCAGTATCCTTTCCACTGCTGATTTCTTCTCCAATTTTGCATTTTCCAAGAATGGCTGTGGGCGCTGCCCCTGCGTCCAGTGAAATCCCTTATGCTTTCCGGCACGAACTGTATAGCCCCACGGAGTCTTACGCCCATTCCCGTCTTTTGCATAGATACCGGTTCCATTATGGACATACGGACCATATTCTTCATTGGTTCCAACACGCCCCACGATTTCTCTTGCTGTTACCTCTGTTTCGCTTGTAATGGATGCTCTTAATATACCGATATCAACCGGGCAGTTCTGCTTTGCCTGTGATTCCACAACTAAACACGCTTTATCCATCTTTCGAGACATATCCATCACCATTTTTAACGTGGCATTTTCCATGCTTCTAATAAACTCCTCATTATCCGGCATTACTCCACCACCTTTAACAAGAGATTCGTTAATCGTCCTTCCGTATTACAGTCTGTGATCTCATATACGGTTCCGTTACGAATCAACCGGTAATCATCCGCTTTTATCTCTTTACAATGAGTAAGACCGGAATGCGTAGACCGCATATATTTTTCAGATGCCACCATGTGCATATCATCCGTCTTGTATACTGCCACTTTGATTTCTTTTACCGGCTTCCATTCATAACGCGTAGCACCCGAAGGAGTTCGCACTGGGTGCCTATGCTCCAACGTATACTTTTTCATATCCCTGTTGATAGACATTTAATCACCTCGGTAATTTACGATACTTGCGAATAATTCGCCTCACATGATCTGGAAGCGCGTCACTGTAAGTTGTGCTTCCGCCGGAGCTCTGAGACTCACTGGAAATCCCCTCTGCGCCATCTCGATTAAACCGGATCAGCACCAGCTCCTTTACAGCCGGTGCGATTTCTTCCGGTAAATCATTTGTAGATGCGTAATTGAGATAACTTTTGATATCTAACAGAGCATCATCTATCAAGTCATCTAAAAGATCAATATCCTGTTCCGACATTCCGGGACGAAGCAATATGCTTTTTAATACCTTGTCCTTCAATCACGTCACCTACTTTCTTTCTAGGCTCCAGCTTTTGTATGAACCGGATTGTCTACTGTGTTTTTCACAAGTACATTAACCGGATCAACGTCAGCTGCAGTTCCGATTTCATAATGTAGAACAGCGCTTGCATCATCTCTGAGAAGCTTCTGACCGTACATGCAGAGACCTCTGATACCATCAGCAAACTTAGACTGCAGTCTCATTGCCTCAATCTCGTCAAGCTGTTTTGCAGAACCAATAGCAGACTTATGATGAGCAACAATCTGATTTGCCGGAAGCTCTTCAGAGCACATTACCTGCATGCCATTGATTTTCTGTCCCTCAACAACACCATTTGCAAGGACATTTGGGTTGGCTGTAAATCTCTTATCTTTGGATAAAAGTCCAAGATATGCGGCATTTACAGTCACATAGCGGTCTGTCTTAGGAACTTTCTTCTCTGAAAGCATCGTTCCAAGATCTACAATGTAGTCATAAGCATTTGCCGGAGTTACTTTCTTTTTAGAGCCTGTAGCACCGATTTTCAGCTTTGTACCTGTTGTCAGCGCAACGAAGAAATCTTTGTCATACTGCTCTGCAAGTACAGCAGAATGCTCCTGTGTAGTTGCTGTCATAACGTCAGCTTTCAGCTGCACTTTATCAACATCGTCAAGAGCAAAAGCAAAGTACTTTTTCTTGTCGAATGTCATTTCTACTGGTGTTGTCTCGATTTCAGCCCAGTCAACAGTACCGGAATAATCTTTCAAAGAGCCTGCTGCAACACGGTTAAAAGTTACCGTTTTACCATTTACATTAGATGGTTTTGTACACATCACATCAGCGATGGATACAGAATGAAAATTGTGGAGAAGTGCACCTTCCCATAACGTTGGTTTAAAACTATCTACTGCCATAAGTTATACCTCTTTCTACTATTTTTTATTTAGATTCTAATGCTGCGAACTGTGCAGCCACTTCTTCGGCTGTCATGGTGTCCGCATTGTTAACAAGTGACTCAAATGTTGGTACATTATTTCTTCCTTCTGGATTCGCTGGTGTTCTGCCTGATACCGTCGCACCGAACAGATCTTTGTAGGACTCTTTTAGCCCTTTCATCTGCTCATCCAGTCCGGACACAGTTCCGTCTTCTGCCACAATCAGCTTTTCACGATCAAACTTTCCGGAAAGAAGGTCCGCATGCTTGGCGTTACTGTCTGCAAGTACTTTGCTGATAGCTGCATCAATACGCATTCCCTTGATTTCCTTATCGTGATCTGCTTTAAGTTGCTTAATTGTAGCTTCATGGTCCTTGATGGTCTTTTGCAGAGTTTCATTGTCTGCATTTCCCTTTTTCAGTTCCCCGATGGTCTTATTAGCTGCTTCCAGCTCCTTCACCTTACCGTTGTACTGCTCTTTTGGGATAATATGCTTGGAAGCTTCCTCGTTAATCTTCTTCATGGTAGCTTCCACATCAAGCTTTCCATCGTCTCCGTAAACTGCATTTGCTAAAATTTTCTGTAACCAATCCATAATTACTTACCTCCATAGATTTTTTTATACCGGCTCTCCCGGTACTGGGCTGTACCGTTGTTCTTTATACCCTGCAACCCATAAAAAAGGGTAGAAAAATAGCACCCTCTCGGATGCTTGTATGCTCGTAACCCTGAGCCGGGAGATATCTGGATCACTGCCTTTCTACTGATAACCGCTTACCATCAAAGCAAACCACATCACCGATTTTGGCTGTCTGGTCATTTACCTTCACCCCTTTCAATACCTCTGCTCCGTCACGAATGATATACAGAAATTTTACTGTTTTATAGTTTATGCGGTCTGCCAACCAGTCTGGTGCCAGCATATCCGCATCTTTTGTTATTTTATATTTTTGCATCATTCTTCTGTATGGCAAGTATTTGTGAGTTTCTTATAAACATCCTCATAGAGTTCCTGCTTGTCTCCATTGAATGTGTATTCTGCATAAATACCATCGCCAGAAACCGTAGTAGAAGCCAGACATTTGTAGTTCTGCAATGTTTTGCAAGACCATACAACAAATACGCTGCTCAAATCAATTTTTTCTCCGCAAACCTCACCATTTACTAATGTCAATTCATTGTTGTACCACTCAACTAATTTTTTCTTACACACACTCTGAAAGTGTTCCATTCCTGTAATAATCATAACTTTTCACCTTTCCTTTCTTAAAAATGGGAATAAAAATACCCACCTACCGAAGTAAGTGGGTAAACTTTTAATCAATATTTACTTTAATCTTATTACTATATTCTGTATTCTGATACATCTCAGCTTCGACATATCTTGTACCTTTTTCCACTTCATAGGGAATTGTGCAGCTAAGGTTTTCTCCCTCTTCCAGCATTATAATGCTTGTCTCATCACCAGGCAACGCATATTCAAATGGTTTGACTTCTTCTCCGCTTTCATCCGAAATACGGATATTATTCCATATATCCATAGAACTAACCATCATTCCATTTGATGCCGTTAGTAATTTAATGTTAAGATTCAAATAAATTATTTCTGAACTTTTAGCCTGCTCTTCGCTAAAAGCCGACAGAAGCGTCGTTCTTTCCGCACCATTAATAGTAACTTCGCACTCCAAGTCATCTGTTTTGAGTGAATATGGCTTTTTCAACGAAAAGTCCCCTTTCTCTCCACACCCCACAAGCAAACCACAGCACATCATAGTTACTAACAGAATACTTACAATTTTTCTCATACTTTTTCCTCCTATCCCCTACATTAGCAACCTAATTAAATTATATCGGTTCGTAGAAGAAAAGGCAAGAAAATACCAGCGATAGTTATTACACAATAATCTTTTCATTAATTTGCATTTCTTTTAAATATACATCCGACATTTTAAGATTTCCATTTTTCTTCAAGTACTCTATCATCTGCTCTTTTTTCGCTTTAGTATTCATTGCTTGGTATACACTTGCTATAAACGTTTTATTAATCTTTACTTTTGCTAACAAACTTACCAACTCTTTATCAAGATCTTTTGTTCCACTCATAGCAATTTCCTCCAATCAAAATCAAGAACTTCATCCAAAGTGCTATCTATATTTACATCGCCTGTTGTTTCCAGTATTGGTTCTTTTAAAATGATCTTATACTGATTATGCCCCTTGTTTATCGCTGTATACCAATAATTTCCAACAGGTCTTCTGACTATACATTGTTCTTTTTCCTCTATAGTCAGGTTGTTATCCAGCTCTTCATATACATGTTCTTTTTCCTTGCTGGGCAAAATCAACTCCTGATTTTTTCTCCACAGTTCTTTTGCTCTAGCATATTCATCAGACGGCATATTAGCACTTCTGTAATTAACATGTCTTTTTAATTTATTAGTTCCACTTGCATCCATTTTCATTGTATCATTTACACGATATTTTTCAATCGTCTTCTCGTCAACAACCGGTAGAATCGTACACCGGCAATTTGCATGCAATGGAACATGCGGACACTTATCAATCGGATAGATCTTCTCGTGATATCCACCGCACGTGTCACACGTTATTTCATCCAGCGCCGCCCAGATCTGCACATATTCCACACCAGCATCTTTGTACCGGTGCAAGGCTGCATCATTCAGGTAGTGCATGGTCTCGGTACGCACAAGCCTGTGGCACTCATTGAACCCCTGCCCCATCCGGTTATGTAACGCAATAGCAATCTCTGTTACAGTCTTTCCCTGCTGCAATCCGGTAAGAAGCACATCGTTCAGACTAACTGCAAGTTTTTTTTGATTCTTCCAAAGCCTGCCGGAAAAGTTATCTCCACGCCACGGAGTCTCCATCATCTTTTCCATCAACTTCTTATTCGGCATCGAAAAATCGTTATCTCCCATACCCTTTGCAGTCTTTTCATAGACATCTTGAAACCCTTGCTGCATATTCTTCTTTGCAAACTCTTCTGTAGTATGCCCAAGTTCCTCTATTATTTTTTCATACTTCTGATTCAGTTCCGTTAGCCTGTTCTGCTTATGCATTTCAGACAAAGAAAGAACTCCATCCTTGCTGTACTTCTCAGCCAGTCGATAGAGCTCATCCTTTACATTTTCGCTTGCTTCAATGTAAAATTGCAACAGTTCCTTATTCTTCTCCTCTAAAGAATTATAAACTTTCCATGTTTCCGAAGCTATGCGCTTTTCCCAGTATTCACTATTCTTTTCCATCTCCATCATCCTTTACTGGTGGTGCCGTGTCCCATGCTGGTCCTTCTGCTTCTTTCTGTTCTTTCAGTGCCTTCAGCTCCTCTTCCACATCTGACACGAACGGATGATGAGCAATAATGGTCTTGTCTGACACAGTACCTTTTGAGTTTGTGCAATTCTGGATCTGCTCCGCTTGATTGACCGCCATGTCTCGATTAAATACTAACTCCACCTCAATATTCTCGAAACTTCCCTTGCCAGTAATCTGCAGATACTCATCCACAAAGTACAGAAGTGTTTCAAAACCAATCTTAAACTCAGCTTCCATCAAGTTGCACTTCAAGTCTAATCCGGAATACATGAACTTCAAAGCCACGCCGGATGGAGCTGCACCGAATTTATCTAAGTCTTTATCGACCGACTGCCCATCTTCAGTCAGATCCCGTTTCAGCTGTTCGTAGTGTTCTCTTAGCGCTGTAATATCCATCTGAGGCGTAATCGTATCAACACCCCCATCTTCTGGATCATCGATAGGGATTGCTCTATCTTCGTTGATCTGCTTCATGAACTCCGCTAGATCCTGTCCCCCATACCCTTTAAGTACAAAGATCAGGTTCTTCACCTCTTCCACGTAGTTAGCCGCTTCGCTTCGGCTTAAATCGTATCCATCGAGTAGCGTTTTCACGAACTGAATATCCGGAGTCTCTATTTGATTGTTCTTGAACGGAATAAAAGGAACCTTGTTCCACACATTCCACTCTTCACCATTCCGATAATGTGCTACCGGACCGTTCTGATCCATGCTCTGATCCATATCGTAGATAAGCATTTTCCCTTCCAACCGATAATATGAAACACTATCTGCTGTCCACACTTCTACATTCGTAATCTCTTTTTCACGGTTGTACTGCCAAACAGTAGTTGAATAGACTCTGATCATAGCCTCTAGCTCTTCATGATTCTTATCTTTCCACACCGGAATACACTGCTCGGCAGGAATCACCATTGTTTTTAACTCTCCATTCGGATCTATGTATATATGCAACCATGCAATTCCTTTGTTGGAGGCTTCATACCCTAACCGCGACAACTGATACTGGAAATGTTTTCCAAGAATGTCCTTGAGCAGATCAACATACCGATCACCGTTTCCATTATCCTCCGGCTTAAATGTAACTGGCTTCGTGAGCAGATATGCCACCTTCTCGTCCACTTGATTCTTATAAGTCGCATGTGCAAGCTTATTGTTTGCCTTCCAAGTTTCCTCTTGGTTATATCCATTCACCTTTTTCATGATTTTTCTTTGTTTGATATCATTATCAACTCTGTAATACTGCGTTCCAATAAGTGTTATCGGGCACACTATAACAAACTGATCTTTCACTTTTCAGGCAAAATAAAAGAGGTCTTGGCATAAAGGAATCTGACGTATTTTCCATCAGATTGTTTTATCCTGAGACCTCTTGTGTTATCATATGGTTTTGTAACCATGAAATT
>OLNI01000779.1_pt1 | contig 22901 bp, 19 predicted proteins | sample 1672921 | NCBI WGS metagenome assembly OLNI01 (sample SAMEA3136737, study PRJEB25190) | human gut metagenome | biome: human gut; feature: human-associated habitat; material: faeces | place: Austria | collected 2013 | reverse complement strand
CTTCTCTGGAATTTCTGGATGATAAGGGAGAACTGAAACGGAAAGCGGATATTTTTACCAAAAGGACAATCCGTAGGGCAGAAACGGTAACTTCCGTGGATACTGCCAGTGAAGCACTTGCGGTTTCTATTGGTGAGAGGGCAGGCGTTGACCTTTCCTATATGGCACAGCTTTCCGGGAAAACAGAAGAGGAGCTTACTGAAGAACTGGCAGGGGTGATCTTTAAGAATCCAATCGGTGAAAAATGGGAGCCGTCGGACGAATATCTTTCTGGAAATGTGAGGGAGAAACTTCAGATTGCCAAACAGTTTGCAGAAGATCACTCGGAATATCAGGTGAACGTGCAGTATTTGGAGCAGGTACAGCCAAAAGATCTGGATGCATCAGAGATTGAGGCGAGACTTGGGGCAACCTGGATCTCTGAGGATTACATTACACGGTTCATGGCAGAAACATTCCATACACCAAGATATTATGTAGGGAGCAAGGTCAAAGTCCAGTATGCCGAAGTGACCGGACAATGGAATGTTATGGGAAAGAATGTGGACAGTTACGGAAATGCTCTTGTTACTTCCACATATGGAACGCAGAGAGCCAATGCCTACCGTCTTTTGGAAGATGCCTTAAACCTTAGGGATACCAAGATTTATGACACGGTACAGGATGCCGAGGGGGAACACCGGGAATTAAACCGGAAGGAAACAATGCTGGCACAGCAGAAGCAGGAACTGATCAAAGAGGAATTTAAGGAGTGGATATTTAAAGACCTGCACCGACGGGAAGATCTCTGTAAGATCTATAATGAACGATTTAACAGCATCCGTCCACGGGAATATGATGGAAGCCATATTCAGTTTGTCGGCATGAACCCGGAGATCACCCTAATGCCGCACCAGAAAAACGCAGTGGCTCATGTGCTGTATGGAAATAATACCCTTCTGGCTCATTGCGTAGGAGCAGGGAAGACGTTCCAGATGATTGCAGCCGGTATGGAATCAAAACGGCTGGGACTCTCACAGAAGAATCTTTATGTTGTGCCAAACCATCTGACCGAGCAGTGGGGCAGTGATTTCCTACGTCTCTATCCGGGAGCAAATATCCTGGTGGCAACGAAGAAAGACTTTGAGCCGGCAAACCGAAAACGGTTCTGTTCCCGTATTGCGACAGGGGATTATGATGCCGTGATCATTGGACATACGCAGTTTGAGAAAATCCCCCTTTCAAAAGAACGGCAGATTGCCATGCTGGAAGATCAGATTGCAGATATTACGTTCTCCATTGAAGAAGCAGCACATCAGGCAGGGCAGAATTATACCATCAAGCAGTTGGAAAAAACAAAGAAAAGCCTGCAGGCGAGGATGAAAAAACTCAATGACCAGACCAGAAAGGATGATGTAGTAACTTTTGAGCAATTAGGTGTAGACAGACTGTTTGTGGATGAAAGCCATTCATTCAAAAATCTTTTCCTATATACAAAGATGAGAAATGTAGCAGGTATTTCACAGACGGATGCACAAAAAAGTTCCGATATGTTTATGAAATGCCGGTACATGGATGAACTGACAGGCGGCAGGGGAATTACCTTTGCTACGGGTACTCCCGTATCGAACAGTATGACCGAGCTTTACACTATCATGCGTTATCTCCAGTATGACACACTCATGCGTATGGGCATGGGACACTTTGATTCTTGGGCTGCAACGTTCGGGGAGACAGTAACCGCAATCGAGTTCGCTCAAGTATTATAGGCATATGGAAGCAATTTTAATTCCATACAGAAATACGCTAAAAAACAAAGAAAAAGGAAATGTTGGAACAGACAGGAAGCAAGGAAGCCAGAAATAGATATGGATTAGCAAAGAAAAAAGGCAATAAATGAAGCATAAGTGAAAAGCGACAGAAGGTGCGAAAAGCATTTTCTGCTACCTCTTTCAACATTTAAAATGATAATGTAAAAGTAAGTGTTTGTTTAAGATAGTAATTTGAAAAAAGTTGATACTAAAAAAACGAAATACACAAAAACTACAAGAAAAACTGATAAAATAAAAAAAACGGAAAATAAGAGGTAGCTAAGAATGAAAAAAATTTTAATTATAGAAGATGATTTGGATATTCAAGAGCTGATACAGTTTTTTTTAGAGGATCAAGGGTATGAAGTGATTACGGCATCTGATGGAATAGATGGTATTGCGGTTTTTCTGAAAGAACAAATTGACTTGATACTGCTCGATATTTTACTTCCTAAAATGGATGGGTATGCAGTTTGTGAACTAATACGAAAAGAATCGGAAGTACCAATCATTATGATAAGTGCATTGGGAAGAGAAGAAGACCAGATAAAGGGATTTGAAATGCAAATAGATGACTATATCCCCAAGCCGATTTCTCTTCCAATTATGATAAAAAAAATAGAAGCTGTTCTGCGTAGATATGAAGGAGTAGATATAACAAAAGATCACGAGTTAAAATACAGAGAGATAATATTGATTGTAGGAAATTATCAAGTGAAAATAGGGAAAAAGTTAATTGATTTGACACAGAAAGAATATGAAATTTTGAAAGAATTGATTGAAAATCAGGGATGCGTGATAACAAGAGAGAGCTTTTTAAATCGTCTATGGAAATATGAATTTGAAGGTGAAGAACGTGCAGTTGACAATCATATCAAAAATTTGCGGAGAAAATTGGGAAAAGCAGGGGATTATATAAAAACGGTAAGAGGGGTGGGGTATCGAATTGATAAAGCTAATTAGAGAACATTTGTCTACAAAAATATTTATAATTACAGTATGCTTATTGATTACTGTTGGTAGTGCGATTTATGGAATGGTTGCATTGGGGATGTCACGGAGCTATTTTTTAGAGTTGGATAGAAGTTTGAGTAATCAGACGGAAAAAATGGTACTTCAATTATCGAATACTTCAGTGCAGGAAATAGATGGAATATTAAAAATGTTTGCATTGGAGCATGGGATTTCTATTGTCTTAAAAGATAGTGACGAAAAGGTACTTGGTATATATGGAGATATGGAATATTCACTGGCTCCTGGAACAGATGTAGAAGATATTCTGTTAGGCAGTGGGATAACGGAATCTTATTCCTGTAAGTTAACGAATGGAAAAACATATTGGATTCAAGTGTTTGGAAACAAGGAGAAAGTAAATATTGGACTGGAATCATTAAAAAGAATTTTACCTATGTTGGGGGCTATTACTTTTTTGGCAGCATTAGCTATTGCTGCTTTATACACAAAATATATTACGCGTTCAATTTTAAAGGTGAGTGAAGTTTCAAAAAAAATGGCAAATCTTGATTTTCGAGTTCGATATACAGAAGACCGGAGGGACGAGATTGGAATTTTGGGAGAAAATCTGAACGAACTTTCGGAAAAATTAGAGAGTGCTTTGGATGAATTGAAAGAAAAAAATACTGATTTAGAGAAAAGCATCAAACTTGAGCAGCAACTGGAACAACAACAAATGGCTTTTTTTTCAGCTGTTTCGCATGAATTAAAAACTCCGATTACAATTCTAAAAGGACAAATTCAGGGAATGTTATTAGAAGTAGGGGGATATAAAGACCGAGATAGATATTTAAAACGTTCTTTTGAAGTAGCTAATTCCATGGAGAATATGGTGCAGGAAATTCTGTATGTTTCAAAAATTAGAACATCGGGATTTGAGTTGAAATTGATAGATATACCACTTCACCAACTTGTTGAGAATGTGATTAAGGAACAGGAAGATATGGCTATTGATAGGGGATTACAGTTTCATATACGAATAGAAGAATCAACTTGGATACGGGCAGATGAAGCTCTTTTCACGAAGGTCATAAGTAATGTGGTAGGAAATGCAATTAAATATACGAATGAGGATGGAAATATATGGGTTGGAGTGTATAAAAGAGGTGAAGAAATAATTTTTTGGATTGAAAATGAAACGGAATCTATTGATGAGAAAGAAATTCCAAAATTATGTGATGCATTTTATCGTATTGATAAATCCAGAAATAAAAGAACTGGTGGAAGCGGCTTGGGATTATATATTACAAAAATGATTTTAGAACAGCATCAGTTTCCTTATTATATTGAAAATACAGAAAAAGGCATAAAAGTGGAAATAAGATGTTATGAACCAACCAGAAGGCTGTTGTGACGGAAAATCACAACAGCCTTTTTATACATATAAAATACATAAAAAAAACGGGAAAATCATACATTCAATTTTTATAATATAAAGAAAAAATATGTAATGGAGGATTTTTTATAAATGAAGAAAAAAATATGTATAGTATTATGTTTGGGTTGTATAGGAACCGTATCAGTTGTTGGGTGCAGCAATAAAAATTTTGATTCAAAAGTAACAGGGGATAATCAGACAACTACCGAGAATGTATCTGATATACTGAATGATCAAGAGAAAAAAGAAGGCGGTTACGAGAACGAGTCAAGTAGTAATGCTGATGACAAAGAGAACTCAGCGGACGATTCAGAAGTGTTGGCAAATGCAGATTTGCGTGGAGCTGTTTTGGAATTTTCAGACACAGGATGTAATATCAGCATAGGGACGCAGACGGATGATGCAGAAATGGTTCCTGCTCCGGGAGCGGTTGTTGAAGAAATGAATCAGGTGAAAATAGTATATGGAGAAAATACCTATTTTCAGATTTCTCATTCAACGATGACGGGTATTACGCTTGAGGATTGCCGGAAAGAAGAAGTGAAAAAGCAGTCAATGCTCTATCTGTATGGGGATTACCAGGAGGATGGTACGTTTTTGGCTAAAAGGGTAATTATTGACCGATTTGAAAAGGAAGGAGAATGGGAATGAATTTTGCAGAAAGAGCATTCCGCTACCTTTTCAGGAAAAAAGGAAAAGCGATTATCTTGTTTTGGGTATTGCTTATTACCGAAACAATGATTTTATCTACTGTCACTATATTACGGGCATCCGAAGTAGCAAGAATTGAACTATTAGGGAAATCAAAAGCGAAATTGTTGATCGAACGGGAAAAAGCGGAGGAATTGTTTACGGATGATGAATACAAAAAACTTGAGAAACTGGAAAATGTGAAGGCGGTAAATCGAGTAGCAGAAGTGCAGTTATATCCAATGGATTTTAAAATTATAACGAAAAGTGAGAGTGTTGATGCAGACAACCAAAAATTGCGCATAATGGCCTACGATAGCCTTGAAGATGATGGCCCATTTGCTGACGGGCAAATTCATCTGACGAAAGGAAAATATCCTCGCAAAGAAGGTGAAATAGTAGTAAATCAGTTTCTTGCAGAAGTAAATCAATGGGAAATAGGGGAAACTGTTTGTTTCAAATCTCATTCAGGTGAACAATCACAGGCAAGCATATCAGGAATCTATATTTCGGGTATAGAAGAAAAGCAAGGGAAGGAACCATTAGCAGTAAACAGAATTGAAAATACAATTTATGGAAAACCCGAGTTCGTATGTCATTTACAAGAAACGTGCGGATATGAAAACTTAATCGTATATGTAGATAATCCAGAGCAGTTGAGCAGAACACAGCTAGAAGTAACACGCATTTTGAAAAACTATAGAGTGATGAAAGCAGATAACCTGTTTCAGAAAATGGAAATTCCGCTCTTACAAGTTGTTAGGGTTGTAAAAATGATGTTGGGATTATCGGTTGTATCGTCTGTACTTGTAATAACATTGCTTTTGTCTATGTGGATGAGAGCCAGAAAGAAAGAAATAGCAATTTATGTGAGTCTTGGAAAAACAAAAGTAGATTTGTTTATGCAGATTATTTTGGAATGCTTTTCAGTATTTGGATTTTCTACAATAATAGCTCTTTATACTGGAGATAAGATGCTGATAGTATTGGAAAAGTTTTTAGATTGGAAAAGTATTGGGGCTTTTACATCTATGCAAATATATGCACAAAATAAAGATATATGTTATCTCATATTATCAGGAACAATAATTTTATTGCTTTCTATTTCTATTTCACTTTTTCCAATATTATGTACAAAGCCAAAAAAAATTTTAGCAGAAATGGAGGGATAACATGAATGTTTTACAAAGAGGAGTACGTTCAGTGTTAAGAAAACCGATAAAAAGTATTATTCTATTGTTTATTGTAATTGTTATGAGTGGCCTATTTTTAGGTGCTATGGCAAGCCGTTCAGCAAGTATTTATACACAAGACGCTACAAGACAGGCAATAGGGGCTACCTTTCGCATAGAAGGAAATGAGGAGAATAGGAGAAAGCGATTAGATCAGGCAATGGATGTACTGGGTGATCGGGAGGGCAGTTATGGAGGAGTTACTCATAAATGGTTAGAAAATGGGGCGGATATGGTAGTTACAGATAACTCATTTGAGACGGTTAAGGAAGATGATGTAAAAAAAATAGCTCAGGTGGAGGGGATTGAGGAATATAATTTGATAACAATAGCAACTGTTGTGAATCCGGTCAATTTTTCGAGAATAGAAGATTCAGATATGGATCAAAGTACGGATGTAGGCGGTGTCAACCTACGAGGTAATCGCATAATGGAAATGGATATGGACGTATCTGCAGGTAGGATTTCACTGATTGAAGGAAGAATGATTGAAAAAGATGACAGGGATGTTTGTGTCATCTCGAAAGAATTGGCAGAACTAAACCATTTAAAAACTGGGAACTTATTAAAGTTTAATGATTACCATGACAAAGAACATTCCACAATATACAGTGCCGAGATTATCGGAATTTATGAAACAAAGCAAGAACGAAAATCTATTATGTATGGGGATTCTTATCGTCCAGAAAATACAATATTTACGGATATGAGTTTCCCGGAAAAACCATCCGGAAATGAAGGAAATCCTTTCTATCAGTATGCTATATTCAAAGTCCAAAATGCAGGGAAGTACGATCAAGTTAAAAAGTCTGTACAGAAAGCGAATATAGATTGGTCACGATATGACTTAATTGATAATAATGGAAATATTAAAAATATGACAGAAAATTTTGGGCAGATGGATCAGATGAGTATGGGATTATTACTAATAGTTTCAGTGTCAGGTCTTGTGATTTTAGTTTTAGTTTTTCTGTTTTGGATAAAAAATCGTACGCAAGAAATAGGAATTATGATGTCACTTGGAAAGTGCAAATTTGAAATATGGGTACAGTTTTTATGGGAAGCAGTAATGATAAGTATTATAGGGATGTTGTTATCCTTTGCAATTTCCCCAATTATTGCAGAGACTTCAGCTTCATATTTAGCGAAAGAAACGCAGACCTTAAGGTTAGAACAGCAGGAACAGGAAAATACTGGTACCTATATAGATGGATATATTGCACCGGATTTAAAAATACAAGATGTGGAGGTTCATATAACGAAAGAAATGGTTCTGATGGATATTGGGATGATATCAGGTATTTTGATTATTGCAGTATTAGTAGCAGGAATCACGATAATGAAGAAAAGGCCGAAGCAGATATTAAGTGAAATGAGCTGAATAACGGGGTAGGAGGTTATAGAAATGAGTAAAAATGCAGGAAACATTGTTCTTGAGGCAAAGAATGTTGTCTATTACTATAAGGCGAATAAAGGCAAAAAAGTTTTAGATGATATATCATATGGCTTTGAGATAGGAAAAATGTATGCCATTTTGGGACCAAGTGGTTCCGGTAAGACAACTTTTTTATCGCTTTTGGCAGGTTTGGATTCTCCGACGGATGGGGGAATTTATTATGAAGGGGTAAATATAAGAAAAAAAGGACTACACAACTATCGAAAGAAAAATATGTCATTGGTTTTTCAGAATTATAATCTGATAGATTATTTGACTCCAGAAGAAAATGTGATGCTGGGTGGAAAGAAAGACATAGAGAAAATTTTGGAAGCGGTTGGAATACCGAGGGAAGACTGGAAACGGCAGGTCTTACAGTTATCAGGAGGACAGCAGCAGCGAGTGGCTATTGCAAGAGCATTAGCAAGTCCTGCGAAGGTATTGCTTGCAGATGAACCTACAGGAAATCTGGATGAAGAAATTGCAGACGAAATTATTAAGATATTGATGAAAAGTGCGCATGAAATGGGAAAAAGTGTAATTGTCGTAACACATAGCAAAAAAATAGCTGATGCTGCAGATGTGGTACTTAAAATCCATGAGGGGAAATTGTATCATTTGGTTTAAGTGAATGTAAAGTTATAGTGTTTTATAGCATGAAATAATATGAGGTGAGCTGTATAGGAAAAATTTTATTGCTATCTTTTGATGGAGATGAAGAAAATTTAATAGAATCTGTTATTTCCATTTTGGATGCTGGTAGAGAAAAATTTATATTTCAAAAAATGAATCTAAAATCGAACTTACAACACAAGGGAATAATGCTTGACTTAGAGCGACGAGAGGTTATGCGGAATAATGATAAAATTGCCTTGACTTATACAGAGTTTGAAATCCTCCAGCTTCTCGCTCAAAATCCCGGCAGGGTATTCAGTAAAGAACAGATTTATGATATGGTCTGGCAGGAACCGTATTCCGGTGATTACAACATTGTGATGAGCCATATCAGCCATATTCGGGAAAAAATAGAGGATGATCCGAGTCATCCGGTCTATATTCAGACTGTGTGGGGAGTTGGTTATAAGTTTAATGAAAAAATGTGTGAATAATTAAATCAGATCCAGTGTTGTGTGACTGTCAAAAAATGATAGATATTTCTGATGGTTCGTGGTATGATAAAGACAGAAACATGAGTGCTATTTTAAGAAAGGGTGATGGTTATGGCATTGGCACAGGCAACGAAATCCCGTGAAACAACTTATACGATCAACGATGCAATGGATGTCCTTCTGTCAAAGCTGGATGAAGCCATTGACGATATGGAAAATGGCAGAGTGCAGACAGTGGAAGAAGCATGGGCAGAAATTGATGCAGTATAAGGGGTACGGATGGAAAACAAAAAATACAAAGTTGTCATTGCCCAGAGCGGCAAGCTGGATGTGAAAGAAAAAAAGAAATATATCCTTCAGCAATTTAAGTACCGGGAATATGCAGAAAACTTTTCCAAAAAGATTAAAAAAGCGGTTCTTGCACTTGATACACTTCCGACCGGGTATAATACAACAGGCTTCCGGTATCGTGGTTATGATATTTACATGAAACCGTGTGAATCCTATCTGCTGTTTTATACTGTGGATGAAGCAGTGAAAACAGTTACAGTTCTGCGTGTCATGCAGGATGGAATGGACTGGCAGTATATCATCAATCGGTGGCTGCGGGAAAATGCATAGGATATACAAAAAGATTATAGTGACAGGCAGTATTCAAACAGATTGGGTACCGCCTGTTTTTATGTCCGCTGAAAACAGATGGACAGCAGAAGAAAAATATTAGAAAATAACGGACAGATTGTGAAATTTAAAAGAGAAAAAACTTTTTCAAAAATATTCAAAAATATTGGAACATTTTAATGGGACTTCTGCCATGTATCAGTAGGGGGGTGATTTTGGATGAAAGATGTAAAAGAACAGAAGCAGAATGACAATGGAGAAATCATTGAAATGAAGCAGGGACAGGTGATAAAAATTCCAAAGAACAGCGGCAAAGCATGGCTGACATTATTTTATAGTCTGCCGCAGGAGTTTGTCAGCAAACGTCCTGTTTATCTGAACTTCCCACGCTGCCCTTATGAGGTGCTGCGGACGGATAAATATGACAGTATGATAAACAATGATACATTTCTGGAACTGGTATGGGATTGTGTGGCATGGAGCGCATGGCAGTATTTTGAAGTTCCATATCAAAAAGGCGGCTACCGGGAGATACCCGGCAGTGCGGCGCAGTATTCCGGGGACTTTCCGTTGTGGCGGCTCTCTTACTCTATGCTTCCGCTCCTGCGTGACAAATTTGAGGTCAGCGGATTTTCTTTCCAGCAGCTTTACAACGTGCCGGAGGGAACGGAACTTCCGTGGCTTACTTATCAGCAGTTTGGCAACCTGATCGGTACCCTCGTGCCGGAAATTATACAGGAACAGAACTGGCAGCCTATGATCGATGAAATCTGGAACAACCGAACCATTGAGGACTTCGATAAAAGGGGAAGTCAGGTAAAACTGGACTTCATGCGTTCGTGGGAACACAGCCGTTCCAGGAAAAAGGCGGTATCCATAGAGCAGCTTGCAGAGGATGCAGAAGAAAATAGCATAGACTTTGATATTCCGGATACAAGGAGTGCGTTTGAAAATTCGGTGTTGTCAGAGCTTCAGATTGCGGAGTTTGCTGCAGGGCTTTCCGAACGTGATAAAAAGATTCTGGAAATGAAAATGAAGGGGCATAGGTTACAGGAGATTGCGGAAGCTGTAGGCTATAAGACACACGGTGCGGTGCTGAAAAGAATCCGCCATATTGCAGACTGTTATGAGGATTTTATCTCGGAAGAATATCAAAAATATCTGGAAACATTCTAATCCATCCATCCCATCGGCGGCTATCCTTACGATAGCTGCTTTCTTTTACCCATTTCCGGACAGGGGGTGATTTTTGTGGGGAAAGAATTATTTGAAACGCTGCCGGACGTGCTGGATGCAAAACTGCTGGCATCGGCCCTTTCTATTTCAAAGGCAGGAGCGTATCAGCTATTAAACCGTCCGGATTTTCCAACCTTGCAGGTGGGAGGGCGGAAACTTGTCACAAAGCAGAAGCTGGCTTTGTGGATGGAACAGCATACAAATAAAGCAAAACAGGCGGGAGCCGGAAAGGAGAAAAAAGCAGATGAAACTGACAAAGTATGAGCAGGAAACGATTATCAATTTTAATAATGATGAACAGGAAGCCAGTATTTATACAGCCAGCCCGCAGATGATGCGAAAACTGGATGCACTGGCTGCAGCTTATCCGGAGCATTACCAGGTGGTAGAGCAGACCGAAGTGAGTAAAACCTATTCCTGTGAAAAACACCTCATCAATCTTCGGAAACCGAGAAAGGTAAACGAGGAGCACAGCCAATGGGCAAGGCAGAGGATGCAGGAAATGAACCGCCATAAAAATGCGGGAAATTTATGAAAGAACCGCACACAGAGGTGACAGCTCTGTGTCAGGAAGAAAGCTGTCCGTGAAAATACGGAAATTAAGAAAAATAGAAAACCAAATGGCAGGAGAGCGGCTATGGACATGGAAAAGGTTCAGGCTGTTTTTTTATGCCATAAAATAAAAAATCAAACAGAAAAATGAGAAAAGGAGTATAAACACATGATAAAAAACAGGAATGAAACCAGTGCTGCAATGGATAAGGCACTGAAAAATCTGGAACAGGCAAAGGCAAGATATGAGGCAGAGCGCAAAAAGGAGAATGAGAAACGCAGGAAAGCACAGAACCATCATAAATATCTGATGGGCGGCATTGTTGCAAAGTATTTCCCGGAATGTTATCAGTATGAAGAAAAAGAACTGAATGTGATCTTGTCAGCGGCTCTTGCTTCGGCAGAGTGCAGGCAGGCGGTGGAAAACGTAAAAAGGATGGAGAAAAATGCGGATGAGATGGAAGATGAAAAAGACAGAAACGGCGGTCACGCCGATGAAACGAAGACAAAAGAAAACAGCGGCGGATACGCCAATTCAAAAGATTTTGCGGGTGGCAGTTTTTCGCAGGGAGTGTAAGCAGTATCTCCGGGAGTATGGGTTCACCCCAGTTATGGGGTGCGCACAGATAGACCACACTCCGTATGGTCTTGTGCGCTCTCCGAGGGCACCTGCGGTGGGCGTTGCCTGCCTTGCACCAGTCAAGAGGGGAAATAACCTTTCCCCTCCGTCCGCTGCGCTTCCTACCCCCTTGTATCCTTTGCATCTGCCCGTAACCCGGAAAACACACCCGGCTTTCGTCCATCTGCAAAGGCTTTTCTTGCAGCCCTCTATTTTACGGTAAGGGAGGAACTTTGTGAGTATGCGCACGAAATATGCCAGCACAAGGTTCAGCATTGTAAAGCGGAGCAAAGGGCAGTCGGCGGTAGATGCAGCTTCTTACATCAGCAGGAGTGTTCTTGTCAGCGAGTATGACGGGAAAACGTATCGCCCGAAATACCATGAAGATTTGGTGCATTGTGAAATCAATCTCCCGGAATATGCACCGGAGGAATGGCTGGACAGGGCAGTGCTGTGGAACTCTGTGGAGCTGAATGAGAAACAGAAAAATGCCCAGCTTTGCCGGACACTGAAAGCAGCACTTCCAAATGACTGGAGCTATGAGCTGGCAGAAGAAACGGTGCGGGATTATGTGCAGCGGAATTTTGTTTCCAAAGGGATGTGTGCGGACTGGGCAATCCATGATTCTGTTAATCAAAATGGCATCCATAACCTGCATTTCCATCTTATGCTCACCCTGCGCCCGGTGGAAGAAAACGGGAAGTGGGGAGCCAAGCAGAGAAAGGAATATATCCTTGATAAAGACGGCAATAAAATCCGCAATAAGTCCGGACGGGGATTTAAGAGCAGGGCGGTAGATGTGAATGACTGGAATGAAAAAGGTAATTCCCGGAAATGGAGAAAGGATTTGACGGACACCATCAATGTGGTGAATGACCGGATCGGACTGCCGGAGTACTGGGAACACCGTTCTTTTAAAGAGCTGGGACTGGAGCAGGAGCCGACCAGGCACTTAGGTCCGATTGCCAGTGCATTGGAGAGGAAAGGCATCCGTACCGAAAAAGGGGATGCGAACCGGGCAATCATGGAGCATAACCAGACGCTGCAAAGGGCAAGGATGTTCTATGATATTGCATGGAACAGTGTGAAAAATTTGGAGAAATGGGAACAGGAAAAAGCTGCGGAAGCTGCAAAGAATGCCGCAGAAAAGAAAGCAGGAAAAATGGCAGGAGACATCCCTGCGGCACAGGAAGGTGAAGCAGAACAGACGGCAGTTGGTTCGATACAGAAAGAAACTTCCGGTACAAAGGAAGTCAGCGTATTTGCAGCGATGAAAAATGAGGTTCTGGAAATGCTGGAATGTATTCTTGCAGCATTTGGAAGGCTTCATCTGCCGCTGATACAGGCACCGAATTTAAAAAAGGTAAGTAATCGTGCAGCACTGATGGATATTGAAAACGTGCGGAGGTTCGTGGAAGAAAAAGGCATTGACAGCTTTGAAGCACTGGAAACCTTTGCAGTACAGCAAGAAGCTTCCAAGAAAGAAGCAGAGGAAATCTGCAACAGAGATGGAAGGGAAATCCGACGGTTAAAGGAACTGTCAGAGGCTTATGCCGCCTATGCTCCATACATTCCCATCCGTAATGAATATCTGCAGAAGAAAGGAATCGCACAGGCAGTTTATCACAGCCAGCATAAGAAAGAACTGGAAACGGCGAAAGAACTCCGTATTCCGGTCTATGAACTTCTTCGGGAAGGAGAAAAATTCACACCGAAAAAGTGGGAAGCACAGATCAAAGAGCTGACACAGGAATACGAGAAACAGTCCAGACGTTACGGCAGGAGTACCGTCAATCTTGCCTATGTGGAGTTGCTTCGTCATAACCGGAAGATAGATGAGCGGGAGCAGAAGAACAAAGACCAGTCCCAGAGCCGACAGCATGAAAAGATGGACAGGGGGCAGGAGCAAAAGAAGAAACGTCAGGAAATGGGACTTTAGATTTATACATCGTTAAGGAAAATCTGCCGGGATGTCCCCCGGCAGGCAGAAAGGAGATTGCAATGAGTAAAGATTGCAGGACTACGAAAAACAGAAACAATAGTTTGACATTTGGTGTGCTGGCAGGGATAATCCTCTGCCAGCATTGGTATTTATGGAGGGATTTTATGCAGAGAAAAGCAGGGAACCGCCGGAGAGAACCGATCCGCTATGTGGTGGAACATGTTTATTCCGGCAAGGAGAGCATGGAAAAGGTACTGACTGCCGTTAGTGAAGAAGCGGCGAAACAGAATGTAAAGGAGAAGCTGGAAAATCAGAAAAAGGTGGGATGAGAAAAGATGCAGATTTCACCGGAAAAATAAAATCAGCAGTTGCAGGAGGTGGCAGGAATCGCTATAATAAAGACAGCGTATTTCTGTCACTGGATATTGAAGAAACCACAGGAGGTCAATATGCAGACAACAGAAATCAGAGAAACATGGACAGCACTTTATGCAAGATTATCATTGGATGACGGCAACGTGGGCGAGAGCATGAGCATCCAGAGCCAGAAAGCGATCCTGACAAGAAAAGCAGAGGAACTGGGGATTTATAATTATCAGTTTTATGTAGACGATGGTTATTCCGGTACGAATTTCAACCGTCCGTCCTTTCAGCAGATGATAGCGGACATTGAAGCAGGAAAAGTTACCTGTGTGATCACGAAAGATCTTTCAAGGCTAGGTAGGAACTATCTGGAGAGTGGCGCTTATATCGAGGTATTTTTCCCAAAACATCAGGTACGGTATATCGCCGTCAATGACGGTGTGGATTCTGCAAACAGCGGGGAGATGGATATTACCCCGTTTAAGAACATTCTTAATGAGTTTTATTCAAGGGATGTTTCCAAAAAGGTGAAGTCAGGTAAATACATCCGGGCAAGCCAGGGAAAATTCATGGGAACACACGCACCATTCGGGTATCAGAAAGACCCGGAGGACAAAAACCACCTGATTGCCGATGAGGAAACCGCACCAACCGTCCGTTATATTTTCCAGCTTGCACTTCAGGGAATGGGAAACAATAAAATCGGGAAAATCCTTTATGAACAGAAAATCCCAAAGCCGGCATATTATAAGCCGGAATACTTCGGAAAGTTTCTGGTAAAAGAAGATGATGCCTATAACTGGAAACAGGAGACCATCATCCGGATTTTACGAAACCCGCTTTACAAAGGCTATTTCTGGGTGCAGAAATATGATAAGAAGCATTTCAAGCAGGAAACAAGGGGGTATATCCCCATGAGTGAGCGTACCATTATTCCCAGTGACCATGATGCACTTGTTGATGAACACACATGGGATACGGTGCAGGAAATCCTTGACCGTCATACGAAAGTCAAGCCCTGTACTTCCGGGTATGAGAATAAGTTCCGGGGCATTTTAAAATGTGCCGACTGCGGAAGTACCCTGATGGTGCATACCGATGGCAGGAATAAGGAGAAGCCAGTCATTGAACGGACTTTTTACCAGTGCCGCATTTACCGTGTGAGGGGAACCGGGTTCTGCAGCCAGCACCGCATCAATGCGGACGATCTGGAGGAACTTGTACTTGCGGACATCCAGACCCATGCAAAAAGGGTCATAAAAAACAGGGAGAAATTCATGCGGAAGGTATTGGGGCAGATGGATACGACAGCGGCGAATAACCGGGAAAATATCCAGAAAAAGCTGGAGAAACTGGAGAAAAAGCTCCTCGAATCGGACAGACAGTTCATCAAGCTGTATGAGGATTTTACAAAGCAGCTTGTGTCAGAACAGCAGTTCCGGATGTTGTCCACTCATTTTGAACAGGAAAAGAAAGAAACAACCGAAGAAATTGAAAAACTGAAAACTACGGCTGACAATCTGAAGGACAGCACCTGCAAAGCGGAACAGCTTGCCAATGAAATGGTGGAATGTGCAGAGATCAAAGAGCTGACCACAGCCATAGTAAATCGTCTTATCGAAAAGATTGAGGTATCTGAACCTCAGACCATCGACGGAGAGAAAGTCCAGAATATCAGGATTTTCTACAAGTTCGTTGGAGAAATCAATTAAATTTCCATAATGTACCTATAATTCAAGAGCCATTGAATTATCACCGGAAGGAACGGGCTATCGTGCGAAAACACGGTTTGCCCGTTTTTTTAATCTTCCAGAGCTGATCTCCATTTTTAAGGAAGCTGCGGATATTCAGACATCGGATATGCTGAATCTTCCAGTGCCGGAAGCAGAGTTTATCAATGAAGTCTTGAAGCCAAGTGAAGAACAGCAGGAAATGGTCAGTGCTTTTTCAGAGCGTGCCGAAAGTGTAAGAGGCGGTCTTGTGAATCCAACGGTGGACAACATGCTCAAGATCACCAACGATGGAAGAAAGTGTGCGTTAGACCAAAGGCTTTTGAATGAACTCCTTCCGGATGCCGAAAAAAGCAAGGTCAATACCTGTGTGGAAAATGCTTTCCAGGTATGGGAGGAAGGAAAAGCAGACCGGACAACCCAGCTGATCTTCTGTGACCTGTCCACACCAAAAGGAGACGGGACTTTCAACGTATATGATGATGTCCGGAACAAACTGACAGAAAAAGGAATCCCGAAAGAAGAGATTGCTTTTATCCATGAATACAACACGGAGGCAAAGAAAGCGGAACTGTTTGCAAAGGTACGGACCGGACAGGTGAGAATCCTCATGGGTTCCACTCCAAAACTCGGTGCTGGTACCAACGTACAGGACAGGCTCATTGCCCTCCATCACCTTGACTGTCCGTGGAAGCCGTCTGATCTGGAACAGCAGGAAGGACGTATTTTAAGACAGGGAAACCAGAATGACAAAGTAAAGATATTCCGGTATGTGACGGAGAACACTTTTGATGCGTATATGTGGCAGATTTTGGAGAATAAGCAGAAGTTCATCAGTCAGATCATGACCAGTAAATCCCCGGTCAGAGCTTGTGAAGATGTGGATGATACGGCACTGTCCTATGCAGAGATCAAGGCACTTGCTACAGGAAATCCGTATATTAAGGAAAAAATGGATCTGGATGTGCAGGTGAGTAAGCTGAAACTCTTAAAGGCAAACCATACCAGTCAGATTTACCGTCTGGAATCCGATATTGCAAAGAATTTCCCGGTACAGATCAGTGCATTGAAAGAACGGATTGCCGGGATGCAGGTGGATTCGCAGGTAGTAAAAAGCGTGGATTTACAGGATAATGACACATTTGCTATGACGGTAGGAAATGTCCTTTATGAAGATAAGAAAGAAGCAGGCGAAGCGTTGATCGCTGCCTGTGCAGGGCTAAAAACCGTTAGCACCGGCGGAAAGGTCGGGGAATATCATGGGTTCACGTTATCTGCTTCCTACAATATGTTCTCCAATGCGTTTGAGCTGACGGTCAAAGGAAAATGCTCTTATAAACTGGAGATCGGAAAAGACCCGGTAGGAAATATGCAGCGTATCCATAACACCCTTTCTTCCATTGACAGGAAGCTGACGGAAAGCGAACAGAAACTGGAAACCGTACAACAGCAGCTTGCGACTGCACAGGAAGAGGTAAAGAAACCATTCCCGAAAGAAGCAGAGCTGAATGAAAAGATGGAACGGTTATCCGAGTTAAATGCGTTGCTGAACATGGATGAAAAGGGCAATGAGACGATTATGGCAGATGAGGATATTGGCAGAGAAGGAAGCAGCACAGATAGCAGGGATGCTGTAGAAGAAAAAGAACTTCCGGAAACAGCAGACAGAATCCATAAGCCATCTATTCTGGAACGCTTAAAGCAGGAGAAGGCACAGCAGAATACAGCGGAACAGCCACCTGTACAGAAAACTGCAAAGAAAAAACACGAACAGGAGTTATAAAAGATTTCCCGTCAGAGTTTTCTCTGGCGGGGACATAAAATGGAGGGTTTGTTTATGGCAAATAATATAGAAAAACAGTTAAAAGAAATATCGGAACGGCTGGAGCAGGGAGTAAAAGAAATCTTTACTTCGGAGAGATATACAGAATATCTGAATACCATGTCAAAGTTTCATAATTACAGTTTTAATAACACCCTTCTGATCACCATGCAGAAACCGGAGGCTACTCTGGTGGCAGGGTATCAGGCGTGGCAGAAGAAGTTTAACCGCCATGTAAAGAGAGGGGAAAAAGGAATCCAGATCATCGCACCGGCACCCATCCGTGAGAAACAGGAGATTGAAAAGATTGACCCTGTAACAAAAGAGCCAGTGATCGGGGATGATGGTCAGCCGGAAACAGAGATTGTGGAGATGGTCATTCCAAGGTTTCGTGTGACAACAGTATTTGATGTCAGCCAGACAGAGGGAGAGCCGATTGCAGAACTGGAAGTACCGGAACTTACCGGGAGCGTACAGTTTTATGACACGTTCATGGAAGCATTGCAGAACATTTCCCCTGTGCCAATCCGCATGATGCAGATAGAAGGGGAAGCAAAGGGGTATTACCATCAGACAGAAAAGTATATCGCAATTCAGGAAGATATGAGCAATCTCCAGACCATGAAAACCGGAGTCCATGAGGTGAGCCACGCATTGCTGCATGACCGGGAGGTAATGGATGCGGAAGGAGTCTTAAAAGACCAGACAACAAAGGAAGTGGAAGCAGAAAGTATTGCTTATATTGTCTGCAACCATTTTGGTCTGGATACTTCAGAATATTCGTTTACCTATATCGCCAGCTGGTGCGAGAGCAGGGATATGAAGGCGTTGAAAGCATCTATGGATACCATCCGAAAAACATCGGCAGAGATCATTGAGAATATCGAGGCACAGATGTACGAGTTGGAAATGGAAAGACCAATCCGGGATACTTTTCATAAGGAAGATTTAATTCTGCATCTTTCAGGCAGTATGGGTTCCGAGTTTACCTATGATCTGATTGAAAACATGAGCAGGGAACAGTTAGAGCAGAATGTGGAAGAATACGTCCGTCTTCTGGAAAGTGGTGAGATAGAGGAAAATGAGAAACCTCTGGAAAGTTTTCTGGAAGAAAAAGGTGCTGCTGTCACACCACTCTATGACAGCAGTGGACACGGAGAGAACTATCCGATTGATTTTTATGATGTGGAATATGATGCTGACACAGGCGTTACTTATATTTCTGATCTTTCTCCGAAAGAGCAGGCAGAGATGTTGGTACAAAAGGCAGAGTTTCCAAGAAATATTTTTTCAGAAGAAGAAAAGACATTTGTAAATGAATATGCAGAAACCTTCCCCGGACAGGTGGAAAGACTGAATGACCTGGTATGGGATATGAGGGAATCTTATGATGAAGCCGGTTCAAAGCTGGTGTATGAAGTGATTCAGGCAGCAAGGGCAAACTTCCCAGTGAAGGAACCGGAGATTGCAGAAGAAACAGCCATGCAGTATGCCCACCGTCTGATTGAAACGGCAGAAGCTGCAAATACAGGAAATTTCACAGATTCCCAGAGAAATCTTATTGTGAATTTTGCATATAAGATGGATGACAAAGACGAAGTGCTTGGACTGGTGAACCGTATGATGACCGCAATCCGCAGACCGGAAAGTGAATATACGAGAAACCTTATGAATGAAACACAGGCACAGATTGACAATTTCCCAGATGGCATGATCGGTTTTACGGAAATGCACGAGGCAGGAATCCAGTTAGACCATATGCTACCGCTTACGAAAGACCGGGCATATGAATTATACCGTGGAGGGGCAGAAATTTACATCTTATATGGAAATCCAGAGAATCCACAACGGGCAGAACAGGTGCTTGTGGAGACGGAAAATGAGATTTTTGGATATGACGGTATCTTTGGAATCACAGAAACAGAATGGGAAGTCCAGAAAGAAAGAGAAGTCTCTGCCACAAAACAGGAAGCACTGGAACGGCAGAGTGCAGAAAAGATTGATGAGACACTTCTTCTGCATGGAGAAAGCAGAAGGTTTGCCATTTATCAGATGGATAGTGGAGATGAGCATACCTATCAGTTTATGGGAATGGAATCTGCAAAGAACCTGGGCTATACCATTGATGGAAAGGATTACCGGATGGTTTATGCAGCACCGTGGATGCCAACAATCACGTTAGACAATATATTTGAACGATTTAACATTGATCGACCGGAAGATTTCCGTGGTCATTCCTTATCGGTAAGTGATGTGATCGTGATAAACAGGGGTGCAGAGATCACAGCCTATTATGTAGATTCTTTTGGATTTCAGGAACTTCCGGAGTTTGTCCAGCAGAGAATGAACATGCTGGAACATAATTCCGTCAGGGCATATCCGCCAGTTTATAAAGAAACATTGGAACAGGCAATGGGAGAACGGGATGTAGATGCCTATCTGGATTCCAGAAAGTTAAACCTGGACTGCAAGAAAGCAATCGAGGATGTTATCCGGGAGAATTTTGACGGACTGCACTTAAAGCAGGGTGCGGCAAAAGAAGTCGTGGAACGCTTTGGGGAAGAACGTATGAATTTTGTTATGGCAAACACCATCCGTGAACTTTCTCATGATGGAAGATTTTCCAGACAGAACAAAGACTGGGCGGAGCATATCGAAATCCCGGAAAATATCAGCCGAGGCAGAAATCTGAACCTGGATTATGTGATTGAAAGCCACCCGGCAGTTTTAGATGGGTTTATCGACATGGCAAGAGCTGAGATCCGGATGCAGAGGATAGAACAGGCGATAGGAGAAAACGAAGTGACGATCACAGCAGAGACAAGAGGATATGAAGCAGAAGGACATAACGGGACATGGCATACGGTTGATAAAAAGGAATATGCTGGGGAAAAGTTTTTCTTAATGGAACATGATGAATTTGGCTCCGATGTGGCTGGCATTATCGTAGCAGAAAATGGACAGCTTGTAGCGGAGGACCTATGAAATGGATTTGATGAAGGAGCGTTAGAAGCTGTATCAGAATATCTGCAGGAAAATGGAACAACACTTTATGACTTGACGGAATTCCCGGAAGATTCTGTTGTAACCCTGCGGAGTGGACAGACACTTACAATCGAAGAAATACAGGCAGTACAGAAAGACATATGGGAAGAAACGATGGCAGGAAAAAATGAATCGGGAACAGATGTCCGGTTTAATTTTCATGCAGTCAGTGAGGTGCAGCTGCCGGAAGGCATAAAGTTAAAAATGCCAGAGATTCATTACATTGATAATTTTTATGTGATGGAAGATGTAAATGCAGAGGGTGTAGTAAAAGTAAACCGGTATGAATCACTGGATGAAGCGATGCAGGAATATTTACGCCTGCCAAATCATCGGAAAAAAGTGCTTGGTATCCAGAATACGGAAACGATGCAGGAAAGCATGGATTTTATCCGATGTGAAAACGGGATAGATCGGCTGACCCATGTGTATGAACAGATTGGAGGGTGGCTGAATCCAGAAATATATGAAACGGTAAATAAAATGGAAAACATGCTGGACTGGAATGAGGTACAGATTGCATATCAGATTGGAAAACAATACTTTACAATCCAGACCGCAGAAGGTGGCTATGACTATACATTTTACAATGAAGATTATCAGGAGGATGATGGAGGAATCTATGACAATCCGACAATCTATGTAGATGAAGCTGCCAGTGATATTTTAGAAGATAAAGGGTACTCACTGGAAGATGCAAAAGTAGTGGATTATGAAGAACTGATGGCAGATGTGGAAGAAGTTCAGGAAGAACAGATGCAGCGGATACAATTAGAAAAGAACTGCCCGGCAAGTATTTTTGAAGGATTTTGCAGAGAAGAAGCACTGCAAACCTATGAGGGAATCGCAATGCAGTTTACCAGGAGTAAAGGGTATCTGACCATACAGGCAACAGAAGAAGGATATTCTTTTATTTTTTATGACTTTGACCTGCATGAAATCCAGAGTGGTGATTATGATAATCCCGACGCATTTATCCAGGAAGCCGCTTATGAAATTCTTAAAAGTGAGAGAATGGATGACATGGAATGTGTCAAAGTGGATTATAAAGAATTTGAGGAAATGACGATCCAGCACTCTAAAGATTTATTGCAGGAGGGGGAACTTCGTGTGACTTCTGAGATTGGAAGAAATGAACTGGCATTAAATAGCCTGAGCAGGGCAGAAGTAGAAAGAGGGGTTCTGTATCATGCACAGGCAGTATTAGAAGATATGGGAATGGAACAGGAGGTAGAGCTGCTTGCTGCAAGAGTGTATGGTTCCAGAAGCAGACAAGACCTTTACCGGGAAGATTCTGACCTTGATGTTGTTCTTTCTTATAAAGGTGATATTCGAGAAGATAGCTTTTTCAATGCCTTAAATGAATCTGGTATAGCGATGGCAGGAATCCGGGTGGACATTAACCCGATTGCAGAGGAGCGAATCACTCTGGCAGAGTATATAAAAGAATCTGAAAAATATCTTGACCAGCAGGAGATTAAAAAGCTGGCGGTGGATTTAGATAATTTCAGCTATGAATATGACGCTTATGAATATAAAGATACCGTTGAGAACAGGGAAGAACAGGTGGAGAAAATCACAGAGGACATTCTGAATAAGAAAACAGAGTGTTTAAAGGACTGGTTGGTTGAAGTATCTGAAGAATCCGATATAGACAGCGATGTTATAACTGCCCATTCTTTACTTTCCCGTCTGGAGGACGCAGAGAGATTTTCTATCTTTGACAAACAGCCAGAGCAGGAACAGCCAGAAGCCACAATCAGTTTTTATGTCGCAGAGTGCATGGAGTTTCCGGTCATGGGAGAGTACCATAACAACCTTACTTTAGAAGAAGCCATTAAAATATATGAGAGCATCCCGTCAGAACGGTTGCATGGAATCAAAGGAATCGGATTTGATCTACAAGATGGCGATGAAGATTATTCTGGGGAATATGGACTCATGAGTGGAGACAGGATAGACAGGGATCTGATTGATATGATTCCACATTATAAGGAGAGTCCATTGGTACAGAAAGCAATCAACGATATGGAAAAATATCTGAATGAGAAACATGGAAAAGTGCAGGAAGCAGAACAGACCGTGGAAGTGAAACAGGAAGTTTCAGAAACACCAGTCAAGAAAGAATCCGTATCAGTAGAACCGAACCAGACGCAAAAGAAAGAGCCTGTAAAGGGCGAAAAAGGAGAACTGAAAAAATCTGTGCTGCAGTCGTTAAAAGAGTTTCAGGCAAGAGTAAAAGCACAGGAGCAGAAAGAAATGGCAACTGAAAAATCCAAAGCACATAAGAAGGGGGATGTAGAATTATGATGAATCTGGCAAT
>OLNI01000755.1_pt1 | contig 23366 bp, 18 predicted proteins | sample 1672921 | NCBI WGS metagenome assembly OLNI01 (sample SAMEA3136737, study PRJEB25190) | human gut metagenome | biome: human gut; feature: human-associated habitat; material: faeces | place: Austria | collected 2013 | reverse complement strand
GTTTTCTAGGCAATTTCCAATCTAACGGGTGTTGCACTTTCATTTAGACAACGGGGGGATACTTAAGGCTCGCCACGAGGAGTACAGTTGTCTGTAACGCACAATGTGGCGCGTAAGACGAGGGGCGTATCTCGCAAGTGGGGTGCGATGCAGTTGAAGGAGTGCATGTCATGACTGATCCGAATGCCAATCCGAACGGCCAGGTGCCGGGGCAGCAAGCTGACGCCAATCCGACTGAGCCGTTAAATGCGATGACGGGGGAAGCAGGAACCGCCGCCAACAATGCTCCAACCCAAGCACTCGCAGCGGGCGAACAGCCCACTCAGGCGTTCACTCCTGTTGAGCAGCCTACGCAGGCGTTTACACCTGCCGAGCAGTCCACCCAGCCTCTTGCGCCGGTCAATCAGCCGGTACCGCCTACGCAGGCTTTGCCACCAGTGACTCCTGCCGCTGCGCCCGCGCCCGCACCGACAGCGCCCGCGCCTGCGCCCGCACCAGCAGCACCCAATTCGCCCTATCCGGGGACGGCTCCGGCAGCGTCAGTGCTCCGGTATCCGGGCGGCGGGGCCGTGCCTCCGCAAACGCCCTATAACCCGTATATGCAAGGCGGCCAACCGAACGGCCAGCCGGGATGGTCTGGTTCTTACGGCAGTGTGCCGCCTGAAGCGAACCAGAAGTACAACGGCCTGGCTATTGCCGGTTTTATCTGCTCGTTCCTTGTCTCACTCCCCGGTCTGATCCTGAGCATCGTGGGCCTCAACCAGATTAAGAAACAGGGCGGCAAGGGCAAGGGCTTGGCCATCGCCGGCATCATCATCAGTGCGGCGGGCATGGTGATACAGGTAATATTGGTCATCGCGCTGATCGTCGGCGGTGCCTCGTATGCCAGCAAGGCTATAGATGAGGCGAAAACCGATTCCTTCTATAGTCAGTCCTCTTCGGGCAACGGTGATAGCAGCGATAAGAGCAAAGCTCAAGATAATCTTGACGATGCGCTGGACGACACGTTGGGCGAAACCCATGACGATCTAACCGACGGCGATTATGGGCTGTACGATTCGATTCAGGATTTCGTCGACTCTTTGGAATTCAAGGACTCCATTGAATCCGAAGCGGATACGTTTGCAGACACCGGCATCACCTTCAACTACCGTGTCGACGGTGACACCTTGGTGTACGAGTACGTGCTCGACGACAGCTATGCCTCGCTAGGCGATACCGCCGCTTCCTCACTGGATGCTATGGACAGCACCTATCAATCCACCGCGAATCTGCTGGGCTCGATGTGCAAGACCTCCAGCGGCAAGGCATCATTGCGCGTCATCATGCACACGCAAAGCGGCCAGTCGCTGTATGACAAAACCTGGACCGAAAAGTAGCAATCCCAGCGAACGTGCGTTTTGGTCGATTGAAGGCCGGTCTGCTTGCTCCTTGGACGGATGCTTCTGCGGAAGGAACCGCCAAGGAGTAGGCTTACAGGCATGAGACTCGCACGTTTTTCTTTGAATGATTCGCCGCGCTACGCCTTCGTGCAGAAGGACGAAACGGACGGCAAGGACTACCTCATCGAACTGGACGGCCATCCGCTGGCCGGCGACCAGGTCAAGCCCACCGGCACTCGTTACCCGGTCGACGGCGATGGCATCCGTCTGCTCTCCCCGGTCATCCCCTCCAAGGTTTACGGTCTGGCCAAGAACTATGAGGCCCACGCCCAGTTCATGCACGAGGCCGGCCACTCCGAAATCGCCCACGCGCCGGAAGACATGGTGATCTTCACCAAGCCGTCCACCTCGGTAATCGGCCCCGACGACCCGATTGTGTACCCGGCCTGCTCCAAGGACATGAACTTCGAGCCGGAAGTGGCCGTGGTGATGGGCCGTATCGCCAAGAACGTGACCGTCGAGAACGCGATGGATTACGTGCTCGGCTTCACCTGCGTCAATGATGTGACGTTGCGCGATCTGCAGGGCATCGACCCCACGTGGACGCGCGCCAAGGGCTTCGATACCTCCTGTCCGCTTGGCCCGTGGATCGTGATGCGTGACGACCTCGACTGGAAGGACGCCAAGATTTCCTTCACGCTGAACGGCGAGGATGTGCCGATGGCGTCTGGCACCACCGCGAACCTGATTCACGGCATCCCCGAGCAGATTGCCGCCATTTCGTCGTTCTCCACGCTGCTGCCTGGCGACGTCATCATGACCGGCACCCCGAACGCCTCCGGCCACCTCGACCCAGGCGACGAGACCATCGTGCACGTCGAAGGCATCGGTGATCTGCGCAACGTAATCGTTCGGGCGTGACTCGTTCTGGCTCCCCTCTCTGAGGGGAACCGTCCAGGCGGAGAAGCTGGCTGAGGGAACCAAGAACGCGCCTTACGCTCCCGGCAGAAGTGCGTGCAGGGCGGTCATCACCACCAGGCTGATGATGGCCGTCACTGTCAGCGAGAAGCCGGCGAGTTTGGCGTTGCCGGTCAGCGAATCGGTGAACTTAGTTGAGAAAATCGTGATCGGGGCGAAGGAGCCCAGCACGATGATCTCGCGAATCCTCATGTCAAACTGCCGACCGCGCCGAGACGCCGGGACAGTTCCGTGCCGGCAAGCCGCAGCTTGGTCTTAAGCGACCGCTCCTGTTCGGGGCGCAGCGATCCGCTCACGAAAGTGAGAGCCAGCCCGGCGATGGGAAAGTCGTTGTAGTCGCGCACAGCGACGGCGTATGAATCAAAGCCGGGCGTCACGTCTCCGTGTTCCTCGGCAAAACCGGTGCGTTGGGTTTCGGCGAGCGTTGCCTCCAGCTCCTTGGGCGATTTGGGGCCGATGCCGGTGCGGTCGGTGAACGCCTGACGATTGGGATATAGCGCGCGGACCTGATTGCGGGGGAGTGCGGACAGAATGGCCCGCCCGGTGGCGGTCAGGTGACTGGGTAGGCGCACGCCCACGCCTGACACTAGCGGCGGGCGATGCGCGGCGCGCTCCTCAATCACATAAATGATTTCGTTGCCGTGCAGCACGGCCAGATGTCCGTTTTCGCCGGTCTCGTCAACAAGACGCGCCAACACCGGATGCGCGACCTGCGATACACGATGTTGGCGAGAATAGGCCGATCCCAGCTCGAAAGTCTTGAGTCCGATGCCGTACGCGCGCTGCTCGGCAAGGCGGGTGACCAGTCCGTGACGCTCCAAAATCTCCAACAATTGGTACACCGTGGAGCGCGGAATGCCGAGTTCGCGAGCGAGCGTGGCGGCTTGCGTCTGACCATTGCTCGCGATGAACTCGAGGATGTCGAGCGTACGGTCGGCCGCCGGAGCCAGCGAGACACGTGGCGCGGATGATGATGTCTGATGTTCCCGTTCTGATGGCTTCACCTGCGCCCGCTTGACGGTACGTGGCTCGGTGAAGGCGTATTGCTGCGAGGCATGGCTCATATTTCCATCACCTTACATGTCTGAGATTTCAGACACAAGATGGACGAAGTGGCTTATGGCGGGCATCCGACTGAGGTGAAATGGCCAAGGTTTGATTACTCGGGGAGCGATTGGTCGCGTTTGCGTCGCCTGCTGTTGATGGGCAGGTGCGGTGAGCGAATGCGGGCAGTCGCGGATCCCCGGCGAAGCATGTGCCGCATATGTCGTATATGCGGAATGCGGCACATATATAGAAAGGTATGAGCATGGCAGAGCAGACGGTCACCGTAGGTGTTGGAGCGCTGAGCATCGAGGACGTTATCGCCGTAGCGCGCGGCGGTGCCAAAGTGGCGATTTCGGACGAATCGAAGCATGAGATGGCGCTGAGTCGCGCGGTTATCGATCATTTGGCCGACGACACCGTGCCGCATTACGGTATCTCCACCGGATTCGGCGCGCTCGCCTCCACCTCCATCCCCAAGGAACAGCGCGCGCAGCTGCAGAAAAGTCTGATCCGCTCGCATGCCGCCGGTGCCGGACCGGAAGTGGAGCGTGAGGTGGTGCGCGGCCTGCTGGTGCTGCGCCTGAGCACCCTGTGCACCGGACGCACCGGTGTGCGCCCGGAAACCGCGCAGGTCTACGCCGATATGCTGAACGCCGGCATCACCCCGGTGGTCTACGAATACGGTTCGCTCGGATGCTCCGGTGATTTGGCGCCGCTCGCAGCCTGTGCTTTGGTGGCGATGGGTGAAGGCGAGGCCCGCAACGCTGACGGCCTCAAGATCGGCGGCGGCGAAGCGCTGCGTGCGGCCGGCATCACGCCCGTCGATTTGAAAGAGAAGGAAGGACTGGCGCTGGTCAACGGCACCGACGGCATGCTCGGCATGTTGTGTATGGCCATCACCGATCTGCGCCTGCTGCTCAAGACCGCGGATGTCGCCGCCGCGATGAGCGTGGAAGGCATGCTCGGCAACGACCGCGTGTTCGCCGCCGACTTGCAGGCGCTGCGCCCGCATCGCGGCCAAGGCGATTCCGCTGCGAACATCGCCCGCATGCTCAAGGACTCTGGTCTGATTGAGGCCGGCCGCCCGGGCTCCACCGTGCGTGTGCAGGACGCCTACTCGCTGCGCTGCACCCCGCAGGTGCACGGCGCCGCCCGCGACACCGTGGAATACGCGGCCTCCGTGGCGGGCGTGGAACTCGCCTCCGCCATCGATAACCCGTGCGTCACGCTGGACGGCCGTGTGGAGTCCAACGGCAACTTCCATGGCGCGCCGCTGGCCTATGTGCTCGATTTCCTGGCGATTCCGACCGCCGACGTAGCCTCTATCTCCGAGCGTCGTACCGACCGCTTCCTTGACGTGGCGCGCAACCGCGGCCTGCCGGCGTTCCTGGCTGGTGACCCGGGCGTGGACTCCGGTTTCATGATCGCCCAATACACCGCTGCCGGCATCGTCTCCGAAATGAAGCGTAACGCCGTGCCTGCCTCGGTCGATTCGATTCCAAGCTCCGCCATGCAGGAAGATCACGTGTCGATGGGTTGGGCCGCCGCCCGCAAGCTGCGCCGGTCGATTCCGGCCTTTGCGCGCGTGCTGGCCGTGGAACTGCTGTGCTCCTGCCGCTCCTTCGACTTCCGCAAGCCGTACCGTCCGGGTGCGGCGGGCGCCGCCGTATACCGCGTGGTGCGCCAGTACGCCAACGAAATCGGCCCCGACGTACGCGATACCTGGACCACCCCGCAGATTGAGGGCGTGGCCGAGGCGATTCTCTCCGGCGAAGTCCTCGCCGCCGCCGAATCTGCCGTCGGCGCACTGAAGTAGCGGCTGCCCAAGCTTCCTCATCAGAGGGGGCTACTAGTCACCCTCCCCACCAAAATCCAAAACTTGAGTCATATGCACTCAAGTTTTGGGAATAGAATGGGTTCCAGGTCGGTTGACCATATCAGACAACGACAAGCTGCGGTCTGTCGCAACGCTCGCAGGGCTTTCGAAGCCCGCGAGCCGCACTGCGCAGACCGCATGATATGGAGGAATACGATATGGAACAGAAGTTCACCACTATGGCTCAAGAAGCCGTCGGCGACGCGATTCAGAGTGCGTCCGCCGCAGGAAACGCGCAGGTCGAGACCCTGCACGTCATGGATGCGCTGCTGCGCCAGGAAAACGGCGTGGCGCGCTCTCTGATCGAGGCCGCGGGCGGGGACCCGCAGGCCATCGGCGCGGCGGTGCGCAACGCTTTGGTCGCGCTGCCGAGCGCATCCGGATCCAGCACCTCGCAGCCACAGGCCAGCCGCCAGCTGACCGCCGCCATCGCCCAGGCTGAGAAGGAAATGCAGCAGATGGGCGACGAATACGTCTCCACCGAACATCTGCTTATCGGCATCGCGGCCAGCAAGCCGAACCAGTCGGCCGAAATCTTGGAGAAGAACGGCGTCACCGCAGCCTCCCTGCGCAAGGCCGTACCCGGCGTGCGTGGTGGCGCGAAGGTCACCAGCCCGGACGCGGAAGGCTCGTACAAGGCCCTAGAGAAGTACTCCACCGACCTGACGGCCGCCGCCAAGGAAGGCAAGCTGGACCCGGTCATCGGACGTGACCAGGAAATCCGCCGCGTGATTCAGATCCTCTCCCGTCGTACCAAGAACAACCCGGTGCTGATTGGCGAGCCCGGCGTCGGCAAGACCGCCGTCGTGGAGGGTTTGGCCCAGCGTATCGTGGCGGGCGACGTGCCCACCACCCTGCAAGGCAAGAAGCTCATCTCCCTTGACTTGGGCTCCATGGTGGCCGGTTCGAAGTACCGTGGCGAGTTCGAGGAGCGCCTGAAGAGCGTCCTGAACGAAATCAAGAATGCGGATGGTCAGATCATCACCTTCATCGATGAGATCCACACCATCGTCGGCGCGGGTGCGGCCGAGGGCTCCATGGATGCCGGCAATATGTTGAAGCCCATGCTGGCCCGTGGCGAGCTGCGCCTGATCGGCGCGACCACGCTGGACGAGTACCGCGAGAACATCGAGAAGGATCCGGCGCTGGAGCGCAGGTTCCAGCAGGTGTTCGTGGGTGAGCCGAGCGTGGAAGACACCATCGCCATTCTGCGTGGTCTGAAGCAGCGTTACGAGGCGCACCATAAGGTAACGATCGGCGACGACGCGCTGGTTGCCGCCGCGACCCTCTCGAACCGTTACATTTCGGGTCGTCAGCTGCCGGACAAGGCCATCGATCTGGTCGATGAGGCGGCCGCTCACCTGCGTATGGAGCTCGACTCCTCGCCTGAGGAGATCGATGAGCTGCAGCGCAAGGTGACCCGTCTTGAAATGGAGGAAATGCAGCTCAAGAAGGCCGAGGATCCTGCGTCCAAGGAGCGTCTGGGCAAGCTGCAAGCCGAACTTGCGGACACCCGTGAGAAGCTCAGCGGTCTCAAGGCGCGTTGGGATGCGGAACAGGCTGGCCACAACAAGGTCGGCGACCTGCGTGCCAAGCTCGACGACCTGCGCGTGCAGGCGGATAAGTATACCCGTGAAGGCAACTTGGCGGAGGCCTCGAAGATTCTGTACGGCGAGATTCCGTCCATTCAGAAGGAGCTTGCCGCCGCGGAGAGCGCGGATGCTGAATCTGCTGATGCCAGCGCGGCCAACCCGGCCGATGAGCCGATGGTCCCGGACCGTGTGGACGCCGACTCGGTGGCTGAGATCGTCTCCGACTGGACCGGCATTCCCGTCGGCCGCCTGATGCAGGGCGAAAACGAGAAGCTGCTGCACATGGAGGACTACCTCGGCAAGCGTGTGATCGGCCAGAAGGAAGCCATCGCCGCCGTGTCCGACGCGGTGCGCCGTTCGCGTGCCGGCATCTCCGACCCGAACCGTCCGACCGGATCGTTCCTGTTCCTCGGCCCCACCGGTGTGGGTAAGACCGAACTGGCCAAGGCGCTCGCCGACTTCCTGTTCGACGACGAGAAGGCCATGGTCCGCATCGACATGTCCGAATACATGGAGAAGGCTTCGGTCTCGCGCCTGATTGGCGCGGCGCCGGGCTACGTGGGCTACGAGCAGGGCGGCCAGCTGACCGAGGCCGTGCGCCGTCGCCCGTATTCCGTGGTGCTGTTCGACGAGGTCGAGAAGGCCAACCCGGAGATCTTCGACGTGCTGCTGCAGGTACTTGACGATGGTCGCCTGACCGATGGCCAGGGAAGGACCGTGGACTTCAAGAACACGATCCTGATTATGACCTCTAACCTCGGCTCGCAGTTCCTCGTGAACGAGGACATGGACGCCGACGCCAAGAAAAAGGCCGTGATGGACGCTGTCCACATGAACTTCAAGCCGGAGTTCCTGAACCGTCTGGACGACATCGTCATGTTCCACCCGCTTACGCGCGAGGAGCTTGGCGGCATCGTGGATATCCAGGTGGCTGGCGTGTCCCAGCGTCTGACCGATCGCCGCATCACGCTGGACGTCACCGACTCGGCTCGCGAATGGCTGGCCAACACCGGTTACGACCCGGCTTATGGCGCTCGTCCGCTGCGCCGCCTGGTACAGACCGAAGTGGGCGACCAGCTGGCCCGTATGCTGCTGGCCGGCAAGGTCCACGACGGTGACACCGTGCTCGTCGACCAGACCGGTGGTGAGCATCTTGAGCTTTCCGCCTGGGCCAGCGACCAGATCGTCTCCGACGACCCGGATGTGCAAGTCGGCAAGGTCTCCGAAGATAAGTGACAATCACTGGCTCCCCTCTCTGAGCGAAGCTGACTGAGGGGAGTTCGGGCCGGCGAGCTTCACTGTATCGGCTCTCCTCTGAGGAGAAGAGCCTTTTCGTTACCATGGTGCTGAGTTTTCGCAGAAGGAGAGACGCTGGTGACCGGACGATTGGCGCCGACGCCGTCGGGGCGCATGCATATCGGCAACGTGTACGCCATGTTGGGTGCATGGCTTTCGGCCCGTTCGCGTGGCGACCGCATGCTGATGCGTATCGAAGACGTGGACAAGCCGCGCGTGGTTGCCGGTGCGGACCAGCTCATGATGGACGACCTGCATTGGCTCGGCCTCGACTGGGATGGCGAACCGATGTTCCAATCCCAGCACACTGAACGATATGAATACGCTCTCGAATGCCTGCGCTCGCAAGGTGTGCTGTACCCCTGTTTCTGCTCGCGTGCCGACATTCGCGCCGCCTCGGCCCCCAACGAGGGCGACGGCTTCATGGTGTACCCCGGCACGTGCCGCCGCCTGCTGCACGACCATCCCGACGAGGTCCGTGCCCGTCTGTCTCGCGGCGACCAGCATTCCATCCGTATCGCCATGCCGAAACCGGCAGCGGGAGAAAAGCAACGTACAGTGCCTGACGATTCCGCTGCGCTGTCGGGAGCCGTGCCGCCGGAACAGCAGGGCGATGCCGGAATCGTTGATGGTGTCGCATGCTTTAACGACCGTGTCTATAGTCCACAGCACTACGATTTGGCCCGCGAGGTAGGCGATTCCGTGATTCGCCGAGCCGATGGACTGTTCGGCTATCAACTGGTCGTGGTCGTGGATGACCTCGATATGGGTGTTGATGATATCGTGCGCGGCCGTGATCTGCTGCGCTCCACCGCGCTGCAAATGTGGATTCGCCAGTGTCTGTTGGCTGGCGGCTTTGAGCCGGAATGCGGCAACACGGAAAAGCCTCTCGCCGAGCACCCCGAGTATGCGCACCTGCCGCTTATCGACAATGCGGCCGGTCGGCGTTTAGCCAAGCGCGAACGTTCGCTGGATATGGGAGCCTTGCGCGCCCGCAACGTAACCCCCGAGCAAATCATCGGATACTGCGCCTGGCTGCTGCGTCTGCAACCCACTCCAATTCCTTGCAAACCCGCCGATCTGCTGGCAGATTTCAGCTGGGAGCCACTGCGCGCCAACCACCTGGACCGCGCGCTGAAACCGGATGATCCAACCACTCCACAATGGCTGGCAGAAGCGTTAGGCTAGAGGCAGCCCAACAGGAAGGATTCCAATGTCGTCGAAGCTCTGGAGAAACGTGGCGCTGGCAGGCGTGGCCGCCGCCGGTGCTGCCGTGTGGGCCGTGGCCCCGCGCACGTTCAATGACAAGCGTCGTAATTTCGTGCCCTCCATTCCGGAGGTATGGTATGCCCATCGTGGCTTGCATGATGCGGGTTCTGGTTTGGTCGGCTATACCGATATCGCTGATTATGGTGGGGATAATCCGGTTAGCGCCCAAGCCGATACCACTGAGCGATCCATCGCCGAAAACGATGATTATGTGTCGCTTGCCCGTCGCATGGCTGTCAAGGCCGGCTACGGCAGTGCGGATATGACCGGTCCGATTGCTCCCGAAAACTCGCTGGCCGCGTTCGCCGCCGCCTGCGAGGCTGGCTATGGCATCGAACTCGACGTGCAGCTTACGCTCGACGGCCAAGTGGTCGTGGTCCATGACGCCGATTTGTTGCGCGTGGCCGGCGATCCGCGCCGCATCGAAGACCTGACTTACGACGAACTCGCCCGTATTCCGCTCTTCCCGAACGGCGAGTCAGGCGATTTGAAGGCCGAACCGTTGCCGGGTGCCGACGCGACCCCGCCGCTGGTGGTCACGCCGTCCGCCGCGCCGAAGGGGTACTACCAGCATGTGCCGCTGTTCTCCGATGTGCTGGACGTGGTGGCCGGCCGGGCTCCGCTGATTGTGGAATACAAGTTCAGCAACAACAGGGCTTGGGATGAGCGTAGCGAAGAGCTCATGGAAAAGGGCCACGCCTTGCTTGAGGCGTATGACGGCCCGTACGTGATCGAATCCTTCCACCCGGGCGCGGTGAATTGGTACAAGGAGCATCACCCTGAGGTGTGCCGCGGTCAGCTGAGCTGGCCGGCGAAGCTGAGCAAGAATGGTGCGGCTGAATGGGCCGCCGGCTTACTGGCGTTCGACTGGCTGTCTCGTCCTGATTTCGTGGCTTATGACTGGACTGGTGGCGCTTCGCCGCAAGTCAAGCTCGCTCGTTCGATGGGTGCGATGCCGGTTTCATGGACCGTGCGCAGCAGCGATGAACTCGCCCAGTGCGCCCCCTACTTCGACCGCCACATCTTCGAAGCGTTCGTCCCCGACGCAGTGTGAGGTTGAGGGCGTTATTGATGCGCCCATGGGGTGGTTACAGGCTCATCGGGCGGTAACTTGCCCATGGGGCGGTTTGAAGAATATGTGAAACCGCGGAATTAAGCCATTTTGGCATACCGCCCCATGAGGATTTTGCCGCCTCATGGGGCAATTACCGCCCCATGGGGGATTTCCCGCCCCATGAGGTATGGCGTTTTACTTGTGATACGGCTCGCCAGCGTTGATTTTATAAGCGCGATAGATCTGCTCCAGCAGAATCACGCGCATAAGCTGATGCGGGAACGTCATCTTCGAGAAACTCAGCAGAAAATCAGCACGACGCAGAATCGCGTCGTCAAGGCCGATTGAACCGCCGATGACCAGCTGAATATGGCTGGTGCCACGCAATCCAAGGTCGTTGATTTTGGCGGCCAATTCTTCACTGGACAGCTGCTTGCCATTGATGGCAAGGGCAATAACAAACGCGCCGTCCTTCAGATGCTTGGCGATGCGTTCGCCTTCTCTGGCCTTGATCTGTCGGTCAACGCCTTCGGAGGCATGGTCAGGCGTTTTCTCATCTGCCACTTCAATGATGTTGAGCTTGCAGTAGCGCGAAAGTCGCTTGGAATACTCGTCAATGGCGTCGCGAAGGTAACGCTCCTTCACGCGCCCCGGCGCAATAATGTCGATTTGCATAGATGTTCCGTTATGTTGGCTCCCCTCGGGGAGGGGAGCCAGGGAAATCAGTCAATTACGCCATAGAGACGGTCACCGGCGTCGCCGAGTCCCGGCACGATGTAGCACTTGTCGTTAAGACGTTCGTCGACCGCGCACACCACGACCTTGAAGTCGATGGACGGGTCGATGTGCTCCTCGACGTACTTGATGCCTTCGGGGGCCGCGATGATGTTGATCGCGGTCACGTCCTTGGCGCCGCGCTCGGCCAGGTAGTGCGTGGCGGCGACCAGCGTTCCGCCGGTGGCGAGCATCGGGTCGATGAGGAAGCACTGGCGGCCGGACAGGTCCTCGGGCAGACGGTTCGCGTACGTCACCTGCTGGGTGGGGTGCTCCTCGTCGCGCTTCATGCCCAGGAAGCCGACTTCAGCAGTCGGAATCAGGCGGGTCATGCCGTCGAGCATGCCCAAGCCAGCGCGCAGCACCGGCACGATGATCGGGCGCGGGGAGGCGAGCTTCTTGCCGGTCATCGGGGCGACCGGCGTCTCGATCGGCGCGGCCACCACGGACAGGTTGCGGGTGGCCTCGTAGGCCTCAAGCATCACGAGTTCGGAGACGAGCTCGCGGAAGGTGGAGGAGGGGGTGTTCTTGTCGCGCAGCACGGTGAGCTTGTGCTCGACCAGCGGATGATTCAAAACATGGAGTTCCATGATTCCCAGCCTAGTCCAAGTTTGCCGACCTGCCGAATTGGTAATGGCGCGGCTTGCTTATCGGATTGGATTTGTGGGTGATTCGACTTTTTGCTGCGATAGGCCAGTTGCAGCAGGACAATGCCCTGTCCGTGCCGAGATCTGCCTCTGATACCTCTGAGAGGGTAAAGCGTAAAAAACAACACGGTGTAAAACAGGGAATGAAACTGGTGTAAAACCGGGAATGAGATAGGTGTAAAATCGGGAATGAAACTGGTGTAAAATCTATATTGTTAGAACGATAGAACTGGGAAAGGCTGCAATATGAACGATTTGAGTGGTCGCGATGGTACCTTGACCAGGCCTGATTATCGTTCACGCGTGGTAGATAGCAGATTAAGTAAACTGCTCAAGGCGTTCGGTGCAGTGGAAATCGTTGGGCCGAAATGGTGCGGCAAGACATGGACCGCGCTCTCCCGGTCTCGAAGCGTTGATCGTCTGGATGATGTGGCAGTTTTCGCGGCCGCCCAAACCGATCCTGCATTGGTGCTGATGGGGGAGGAGCCCCATCTGGTGGACGAATGGCAAGATGTACCGCAAATTTGGGATGCCGCTCGTCGCCATATAGATGACAATGCGAACCGCAAGGGGCAGCTGATTCTTACAGGTTCGGCTATTCCAAAGGATCGTGACGCCATTCATCACAGCGGCACTGGTCGCATTGCTCGTCTGCGCATGTGGCCCATGAGCTTGGCTGAATCCGGAGAATCCACGGGCGCGGTCAGCCTATCCGATTTGTTCGAGGGGAAATTCGAGCCTGCCGAATGCAATACGAGTATCGAAGACATCGCCAGATGGTGTTGCCGTGGCGGATGGCCCGCGAATCTTGAGCTAGACGATGAATTCGCCTTGGAAATCCCGGGCGAATATATCGCAAGTGTGCTGGATATCAGCGTGCCGAAGATGAAGAAGAATCCTGAAACTGCACGAGCTTTGATGCGAGCTCTTGCCGTGAACATCTCGCAGGCACCAAAATATGCGACGCTGGCTGCGGATATGGCATATGGCGATGAGCGGCGTGAGCCGGATACGCAGACGGTGAAGAGCTATTTGGAAATGTTCAAGGACTTGTACCTTCTGACGGATTTGGAGGGTTGGGAACCGCCACTCCGCGCAAAGAGTCGTGTGCGAACCAAGCCCAAGCGATATTTCGTGGATCCTTCGTTGCCTGCTGCGGTTTTAGGTGCCGCGCCGAATACTCTGATGCGCGATACACAGACGCTCGGCGATCTGTTTGAAACGCTGTGCATTCGTGATTTGAATGTATATCTGTCGGCTATGCCGGGTGCCGGGAATCGCATTGCGTATTACCGCGATGACAAGGGGCTTGAAGTTGATGTCATTATCGAGTTGTCTGACGGCAGGTGGGGTGCCATCGAAATAAAACTCAGTGACCTTAAGGTGAACGATGACAATGCGGATAAGCTCAAATCCTTCCGCAACAAAATCTGCGGCAATCCCATGGCTCAGGTCCGAGACCCCGAATTCATGATGTTCCTTACCGGCCGAGGTGGGAAGGCCTATCGCCGCAATGACGGCATACTGGTCGTGCCCATCGCAACGCTCGGGGCGTGAATCTGGTAAAAGAAAAGAAGCGCCGAACCGCGAAAGCGCCTGTCGGCGCAAGGGCCGCTCGCGGCGGCAAAAAATGGAGCCCGGGGCTTAAGCACGGTCCGACGCGGATACTTAGTATAGCTTGCGATGGGTCTCGCCGCGCCGGGGAAGGGGTGGCGTTGGCCGGTAGCTGATTGTTGGGGTGCGGTCGGTGGGTTTCTCCCTCAGTCATGGGCATCGCCCGTGACAGCTCCCTCATCAGAGGGAGCCTGGAGCGGGGTTACTCCAACCGTCCGCGACGCCAGAGGTTGGCACCGTGTTGGAAATCCTTGGCGGTGGCCATGAGGCTGCCGGCGGTGTGCATAAGGCGGGCGGCTTTGGTGCGCACGGCCTTCTCATCGGCATCCGAGGAGAAGCCGCCGTTGGCCTCGGCCCGGGTCACCATGCGCCGCGCCTCCACGCGCAAGCCCAACGCCACCACATCGGTAAACGCCGCCGCACGCTCAAGCGCCACGGCAAAATCGCCCACAAAAGCACCGGAGAGAATCGAATCGGCCAATCGCACGATGTCATCTTCACTGGGAGCCTGATCCACGCCGGCGATGGCGGAGGCGGTAGTGGCCACCGGCTCCGCCAAGCGCCACAGATGCGCGATTGAGTCGCGATTCGATCGCATCCACGTACGCAACATATACAGTCGCCACAGCACACCAGGCAGCGAATCCGGCTCGGCATCGCTCCATAGTTCGGCGATTTCATCCACGCCGACCGTCTCCACCAACGTGAGCACCCGCTCAACAACCGCCGGGTCTTCGCTATGGCGCACACGATCCAGCAATGCGGCAGCGGACAGATGACTCATCTCGCTCAACGCCTGCGGGTCCATGCCACCGGCCAATCCATCGGCCACAGCCGGGTCGAGCTGAGCCGGGCGCGAGGGGCGTGAAGAACCCATGCGAGCAGGTCCGAATGCCGCTCCGGCCGCACGCAACGAGCCGAAGCCCGGGCCCAGACTGCCGGCGGCACCATTGTGCGCGGCATGAGCTGCAGCGGCAGCGGCCGAGGAGTTGGATGAATCAGGAAATGCGGGTCTAGTAGACAAGCGGTTGAACCTTCTGAATATCGATGATTTTGGGACCATGAGGCGTCGGAGTGACGAACAGCGCCACCGCCGTGCCGGTCGGCATGAACGGTGTCTTGGCGATCAGGCGTTTGCTCAGAGACGGCGCAACGCACATGCTGCGCAGGTGTCCGAACATACCACCAATCACCGGCCGGTGCATACATATCGCTATGGGCTGACGGCGCTCAAGTGCGAACTCGATTTCGCTGAGTAGACACTCCCATGCGGTGTCCGGCGCAGCGGCGTATGCATCTTCGGTGAGCGGATCGAGATGAACCATGTCTCGTCCGGTCTGCCACGCGAACATCTCCAACGTCTCCTGGCAGCGCACCCAAGGCGACGTGGCCAGTCGGGTCGGATTGAAACACGCCAGCTCGCGGTTCAGCGCGTATGCCGCAGCCGCGCCGCGCGGCGTGATCGGACGGTTCGCGTCCGAACCCTTCCACAGCTTGCGCGCTTCCGCTTTGCCGTGGCGCACGATAATCACCGGCACCGCGTCCAGTGCACCTTCTTCGACCCGATCAACGAATAGCGCGAGGATGTCCTTATCGGTGGAATGGCTGAGCTTCTTGCGGGCCTCGGCCGGCGTCAGCCACAAAACTTCGTCGATTTCGCCGATGTCCGCCCGATGCACCGGGCCAAACGCATGGGTACGCCGCAGGTTGTCGATGGCGCTGATCGGCGTGGCCATCCAGAACTGGATATGCTTGGTATCCGCCGACCGATCCTTGGTATGGCGCTGTTTGCTGCCTTCTTCGGACAGCGGGTACTCGATGTCGCCCAGATAGGGGCCAAGTTCCACGGACAGGCCCGATTCCTCGCCGATCTCGCGCACGGCGGCATGCCGGTGCGATTCGTTCGGGTCGACCTTGCCTTTCGGCCAGCTCCAGTCGTCGTATTTCGGGCGATGCACGACGCACAGTTCGATGCGGTTGAGTACGTTGTCCGCCGCGGCCGGGCTGTCGGCCTGCGCCGGGTCCGGGGTGGGAGCCGCGTCCGATGCGCCGTGTGCTGCCATGGCCTTGCCGTCAGAATCCGCGGTATTCGCGATGATGGTGCCATCGGTGGCAATATTGGATTTCACTGATGGAGATGATGCCCGCGTCGGCTCGGCATCATCCTTCCACCGGTACAGAATACCGCCGGCGGCTTCCACGATTCGTCTCATACTGTTCGTACCCATCTCTTGTATTGTAGGTCACGTTGGACCGCTGCTACGTAGTTTTTGCGCGCTGAACAACGATGCCCGGCATCCTCTCGAAAGAGGAGCCGGGCATCGTAACCACCCTCAGTTAGCTTGCGCTGACAGGGAGCATCGAGTGAAATCAGTTGTGCGAATTGGGGCGGCGCTGGTGCTTGCGAATCAGATATTCCTGACTGTCGACCAGCGGGCGGCCCTCGTCGTCCTTGGTGTGCAGCACATACGTGCCGTCGGGCTGCATGTGCCAGCTCATGGTGGAGTCGGCCATCTGCAGGTCCACGTACTTGATGAGCCCGTCGACCTGCTCCGGGGCGGTGACACGCACCAGAGCCTCCACACGGCGGTCAAGGTTACGGTGCATGAGGTCAGCCGAACCGATGTAGACCTCCGGGCCGGAAGCCGGGCCCTCGCCGATCTGCGGGCCGTCCGCATTGCAGAAGGCGTAGATGCGGGAGTGCTCCAGGAAGCGGCCGAGAATCGAACGTACGCGGATGTTCTCGGACAGGCCGGGAACGCCGGGCTTCAGAGCGCAGATGCCGCGTTCGACGATGTCGATCTTCACGCCGGCCTGAGAGGCACGGTACAGGGCGTCGATGGTCTTCTCGTCCACGATGGAGTTGACCTTGATCTTGATCCAGGCCTCCTTGCCGGCGCGGGCGGCGTCCTCCTCGCGGCGGATGCGCTGAATCAGGCCGGTGCGCACGGTACGCGGGGCCACCAGCAGACGGTGGAAGCTGGACTTCGGCGCGTAACCAGAGAGCTGGTTGAACAGACGAGTCAGATCCTGGCCGACCACCGGGTCGCAGGTCAGCAGACCCAGATCGGTGTACAGTCGCGCGGTCTTCGGGTTGTAGTTGCCGGTGCCTACGTGGCAGTAGCGGCGCAGACCGTCCGCTTCCTGACGCACGACCTCGATGAGCTTGCAGTGGGTCTTCAAGCCCACGATGCCGTACACCACGTGCACGCCGGCGCGTTCGAGCTTGCGGGCCCACGCGATGTTGGCGTCCTCGTCGAAACGAGCCTTGATTTCCACCAAAGCCAGCACCTGCTTGCCGGCATGAGCGGCGTCGATCAGGGCGTCGATGATCGGCGAGTTGGAGCTGGTGCGGTACAGGGTCTGCTTGATGGCCAGCACCTTCGGGTCCGCGGCGGCCTGCGCAAGGAAGGCCTGCACGGAAGTGGAGAAGGAGTCATAGGGGTGATGCAGCAGGATGTCGCGCTCGCGGATGGCAGCGAAAATATCCTGTGCGCGGGAGGACTCGACCTCGGCGATCTGACGGTTCGTGGTCGGCACGAACGGACGGTTCTTCAGGTCCGGGCGGTCCACGCTGCCGAGCTCAAAGAGCACGGTCAGGTCCAGCGGGCTGGGCAGACGGTATACCTCGTCCTGGCTCACGCCGAGCTGGTCGGCGAGCAGCTGGGAGAGGAAGGGGCTCGTGGTGTCCGTGATCTCCAGGCGGATCGGCGGTCCGAAGCGGCGGCGCAGCAGCTCCTTCTCCATGGCGTTGAGCAGGTTCTCGGCGTCATCCTCTTCCACGTCGATGTCCTCGTTACGAGTCACGCGGAAGGAGCGGGCCTCCTTGATGATCATGCCCGGGAACAGGGATTCCAGATGCGCGGCGATGAGCTTTTCCATGGCGATGAAGCCGTAACGCTCGTCCTTGGACTCCTCATCGGTCATGTCGTCCACCGGCACCAGGCGCGGCAGGTTGCCCGGGATCTTGACGCGGGCGAAGTGCGACTTGCCGGAGGCCGGGTTCTCCACAATCACGGCCAGGTTGATGGAACCGCCGGAAATGTAGGGGAACGGGTGGGCCGGATCCACGGCGAGCGGCGTCAGGACCGGGAACACCTGCTGGCGGTAGTAGCGCGAGAGGCGCTCCTGCTCGGAGGATGTGAGCTTGTCCCACGTCAGCAGGACGATGCGCTCCTTCTCCAATTCCGGCAGAATGGTGTCGATCGTGTAATGTGCGTGCTCGTCTTGCAGACGGTGTGCGGTCTCGCTGATCGCGCGCAGCTGCTGACGCGGGCTCAGGCCGGCGGCAGACGGCACGGCGATGCCCGAGTCGATACGGCGCTTCAGGCCGGCGACGCGGACCATGAAGAACTCGTCAAGGTTCGAGGCGAAGATCGCGGCGAAGTTGGCGCGCTCGAGCAGGGGCATGTCTTCGTTCTCCGCACATTCGAGCACGCGCTGGTTGAACTTGAGCCAGCTGAGCTCGCGGTCGAAGAAACGGTCCTTGGGCAGCGGTGCCTCGCCTTCCTGATCGACGCGGCGGTCGTTGTTGTCGTTTTCGGCAATATGCTCTGCGATTTGGCTGCGCAGAATTGCCTTCGAGGGTGCGTCAAATATCTGTGCCATAGCTTATATCGTAAGCTTTGGCGTGGCCGGAAAACGACTGAACGCGCCAGAATTCAACGGGTGTTCATGTTAGTTCGGTGTTGGTTGGTTTTGAGTGTGCTAGCGTCGCTCGCGACACGCCGTGAGCGGCGGTGAAACGAACGAAATCGAACATCGGACGGGTTCGATGTGAACGGTTCAGCTCGTTTTCCGATAGCCAGAAAGTGCGATTGAACAGTTGTGATAAAAAACGCACAACGACTCTCTGCAGGTTGCGAGAAACGGGAGTGATGAATAGATTATGAGGTACAAGAACAACTGAACAGAGCAGAGCCCACAAATAGTGTATGGTCACGAGGACTGTTACGTTGGACGGGCATTGGAAAGACTTACCGTTACAACGATGATGTTGTGCAGAGATTCTGCTCCAGTAGTTGAACTTGTAGAAAAGGCCCGCTCCGGCGGGCCTTTTCGTTTGTGTGTACAGTGGAGGGCATGACGGAAACACAGCGTACGCCAGAGGGGATGTCGTCGAAACCTCGTATCAAGCCGGCCGATGCCGAAGACGGCCGCCCGGTCTCTATCTCTGCGCGTCTCGGACGACTGCAATTCCACTATTCCGGCAAGTTCCGCGTGCTGCAGATTGCCGACATTCAGGATGGGCCGAAAGTCTCCAAAGACACCATCACCCTGATTGAGGCCAGCCTTGATGCCACACGGCCTGATCTGGTGATTTTCTCCGGCAACCAGATCGCCGGCTACGATCCGGCGTTCGCCGATTCATTCCGTAAACGTCGCTGGTGTGACGAACCTATTGCCGAATCCGCGCTGAACCATACCCGAGCGCTGGTGCGCAAGGCCATTGGCCAGTTCACTGAGCCGTTGGCGGCGCGCGGCATTCCGTGGGCCGTGACGTATGGCAACCATGATTTCCAATGCGGGCTAAGCAATGTGGAACTGGACGGTATCTATCGTGAGTTCCCCGGTTGTGTCAATCCGCCGAGTGAGACCTTGCCGAACCAGATTGCATACACCTGTGGAGCGGGTGGCGCTGTGCAGACGCTGTCTGGTGCCACTGGTTCCGGTGAACCAGGCACCTTCGCGCTGCCGGTTATGGACGTTGACCATACGCGCAATGTGCTGGGTCTGGTCATTCTTGACTCCGGCGATTACGTGCATGGCGGCGGCTTCGGCACACCATCGCCCGCAGCGCTCGCCTTCCTGAACGCCGTGCCCGACCGTATCGGTGCGAAATCAATGGTGTTCCAGCACATGCCGATGCCCGAGTATTACAACGTGCTGAAGCCGGTGGCGGCCAACGCGGCGTTTGCCATGCAGGGCTATCGTTCGCACGCCGATACCTACTACGTGCTGGACGAATTGCAAACCCAGCCCGGCGGATATTTGGGAGAAGGCATATCCTGCCCTGATACGTCAGACGAATTCGAATTGCTGCGCGAGGGGTATTTCGGCGTCGTAGCTGGTCATGATCATCGCAACGGTTTCGTCGGCGAACATGAGGGTCTGTTGCTTATCGCTACGCCAACCTGCGGATTCAATACGTACGGACCGGCTCCGGCCAAACGCGCCACGCGATTGATCGAATTTGATATCCGTCACCCTTACGAGCCGCGTACGCAATTGCTGGAGTTTGGCGAACTGGTGGGCAAGCCCAGTTCCAAACGCGCCTATACCTATGCGGTGAACCAGACCGCGCCTGGCGAGGGCGAGGGCGATGATTTGCTGCGCAAGCCGTCGCTATGGAGTCAACTGTCCGGTTTATTCAGGTAACCCGGTTTATTCAGGTAACTGTTCCTGATAGAGGCGGAAAGCGGCGCGAAGTATTCGAGGTTTCGGTGGCCTTCCGCTGTGTTGGACGATTAGTGGCAGAAATCCCGCGTCTCTTTCGTTGTGACGCGGGATTTCTGCCGGTTGGGCTATCGGTTGGATTGACTGGTATGTTTCAGCGAACGGCTTTGACCAGTGCCTCGGTGAGGTACTTGCCGGCGGCCATCACCAGCGGCGCATAGCGGCGTCCGGGGGCGGCACCCATGCGGCCGGTCGGGCCGGAAATCGAGATGGCGGCGATGACCTGGCCGGAGGCGTTGCGGATCGGGGCGGAAATCGAGCACACGCCCTCTTCGCGTTCGTTCACGGACTCGGACCAGCCGCGCTTGCGTACGGCGGCCAGCTTGGTGGCGGTGAACTTGGCGTGGCGCAATCCCTGGTGCAGACGGTCGGAATCCTCCCAAGCCAGAAGAATCTGGGCGGCGGAACCGGCTTCCATCGACAGCATGGCACCCACCGGAATGGAATCACGTAGGCCGGAGGTGCGTTCCACAGCGGCGATGCACACGCGCTGATCGCCTTGGCGGCGGTAAATCTGCGCAGACTCGCCAGTGCGATCGAGCAGGGTCTGCAGGATCGGGCCGGCGGCGGTCAGCAGACGATCCTCGCCTGCTGCGGCGGCAAGTTCGGCGAAACGGGAGCCGAGTACGAATCGGCCATGCTGGTCGCGCAGTACGAAACGGTGGCGTTCCAGTGCAATAGCCAAACGATGTGCGGTCGGTCGAGCGAGACCGGTGGCGGCCACAAGCTGGCCCAGCGTAGACGGGCCGGATTCCAGTGCGTCAAGAATCTTTACAGTTTTATCAAGGACGCCAACGCCGGAATGGATTTCCCCATCGTCCTTGGCGGTGGTGTCTTCAACCGGCTCGGACTTGGTCAAGCTGTTGTTCAATGGTTCTTCCCGGGAATCAGTCATAATAAGGGCGATTATGCCATCTCACATAGTGAAATGGCAAATCGGGGAAGTGTCTCACAGGGTGGCCATGAAGTTGAAAGGGCGTTCGTGGATGCCGAAGAGACATGTCTGGAGCGGAACCGAGTCATGACTAGGTCATGTTCGAGTCGGGTCCGAGTCATATTGAGGCCATCATTTGACCGTATCTCAATATCCGGCATGCTCATGGCCGGGCCCATCGCAAGCACATAGGCTAATACCACGAACAAGGCGCGAACACAATACCTCGCGCGGAATTTTTTGGAGGAATCACTATGGGAACGACACTGGCCGAGAAGGTCTGGGCCGATCATCTGGTGCGCAAGGGCAGCGACGGAGCCCCTGATTTGCTGTACATCGATCTGATGCTCATGCATGAGGTCACCAGCCCGCAGGCGTTTGAGGGCCTGCGCTTGGCCGGCCGCAAGCCGCGTCACGTGGATCAGCTCATTGCCACCGAGGATCACAACACGCCGACCGTTGATATCGATCGCCCGAACCCGGATGAGACGAGCGCGTTGCAGTTGACGACTTTGGAGAAGAACTGCAAGGAGTTCGGCGTGCGCCTGCACCCGCTGGGCGACGCCGATCAGGGCATCGTCCACGCGTTCGCCCCGATTCTGGGCCTGACCCAGCCGGGCATGACCATCGTGTGCGGTGATTCGCATACGTCGACGCACGGCGCGTTCGGCGCGCTGGCGTTCGGCATCGGCACTTCCGAAGTCGAACACGTGATGGCCACACAGACGCTGTCTCTGAAGCCGTTCAAGACCATGGCCGTCAACGTCAACGGCAAGCTGCCCGCGGACGCGACGGCCAAGGACATCATTCTGGCGATCATCGCCAAGATCGGCACCGGCGGCGGCCAGGGTTACGTGATCGAATACCGTGGCGAGGCGATTCGTAACCTCACCATGGACGAACGTATGACCGTGTGCAATATGTCCATCGAGGCCGGTGCGCGTGCCGGCATGATCGCGCCGGACGAGACCACGTTCGAGTACCTGAAGGGCCGTCCGCACGCGCCGGAAGGCGAGCTGTGGGATCAGGCCGTGGCGTACTGGAAGACGCTGAAGACCGATGACGATGCCGTATTCGACAAGGTGGTGGATATTGACGCCACCAAGCTTGGTCCATATGTGACGTGGGGCACCAACCCCGGCCAAGGTCTGCCGATCACCGCCTCCGTGCCGGAGCCGGACAAGATCGCCGACGCCACCAAGCGTGCCGCCGCCGAACGTGCGATTACATACATGGGTTTGAAGCCGGGCATGCCGATCAAGGACATCGCCGTGGACACCGTGTTCATTGGTTCGTGCACCAACGGTCGTATCGACGATTTGCGCCAGGCCGCCGCGATCATGAAGGGTCACCACAAGGCCGAGAACATTCACCGCGTGCTCGTGGTGCCGGCCTCCTCCCGTGTGCGTCTGCAGGCGGAGAAGGAAGGCCTCGATAAGGTGTTCAAGGACTTTGGTGCCGAATGGCGTAATGCCGGCTGCTCGATGTGCCTGGGCATGAACCCCGACAAGCTGGTACCGAACGAGCGCTCGATTTCCACTTCGAACCGTAACTTCGAGGGCCGCCAGGGCAAGGGCTCGCGCACGCATTTGGCGTCGCCGGCCGTAGCCGCCGCCACCGCCATCCGCGGCACAATCTCGTCCCCCGCCGATCTCTGAGTCAATACGCATGAGCCCCCTCTGACGAGGGGGCTGTCAGTCGAAGACTGACTGGGGGAGAGATCCCCGAAAGGAAAATTGTTATGGAAAAACTCACCACACTGACCGGCGTGGGCGTGCCGCTGCGCCGCTCCAACGTCGATACCGACCAGATCATTCCCGCTGTGTTCTTGAAGCGCGTGACCAAGTCCGGCTTCGATGACGCCCTGTTCTACGCATGGCGCCGAGACCCGAACTTCGTGCTCAACAAGCCGGAATACGCCGGTAAGGGCCAGATTCTGGTCGCCGGCCCCGAATTCGGCATCGGCTCCTCCCGCGAGCACGCCGTGTGGGCGCTGCACGATTACGGTTTCCGCGTGGTCATCGCGCCGAGCTTCGCCGACATCTTCTACGGCAACACCGCCAAGAACGGCGTGCTGGCCGCGATTATGCCGCAGGAGTCCGTCGAACTCCTGTGGAAGCTACTGGAGGAAGAGCCTGGTCGTGAGATGACTGTCTCGCTGGAGACCCGCACTGTCACTTGCGGCGACGTGACCCTGCCGTTCGAGGTCAACGATTACGTGCGTTGGCGTCTGATGAACGGCTACGACGATATCGATCTGACGCTGCAGCACGAGGACGACATCGCCGCCTACGAAAAGATGCGCGCCGAAAAGTTCCCCTTCAAGCCCAAGACCATCCCCGCCAAACACTGGGCCGAAGAAAGAATCGAGTCCGCCCGCGAGCCTGAGGACGCAGACTGGACAGGGCCGTTGGCCGATCGCGGCATTATTTAGCCGCGATCGGCCT
>OLNI01000752.1_pt1 | contig 23450 bp, 22 predicted proteins | sample 1672921 | NCBI WGS metagenome assembly OLNI01 (sample SAMEA3136737, study PRJEB25190) | human gut metagenome | biome: human gut; feature: human-associated habitat; material: faeces | place: Austria | collected 2013 | reverse complement strand
AGCTTTTATAGGAGGTGGGAGTGAGCGCGATGAAAACGAAGTGAGATGAGGGTAGCGCACGTCTAGCGGTTGCAGAAGAAGTCTTCGATTTCGCTTTAAAATATTTAATTTTATTATAAGCCTAAAGAAGCTGAATTCCAGCCTCTTTCAGTTTTGCTTCCATTTCTTCCGGCCACAGAGAGCACTGTACCTCTCCGATATGTGCTTTACGCAGGAAGAACATACAGATACGGGACTGTCCGATTCCACCACCCATAGTGTATGGAAGTTTTTTCTCCAGAATTGCTTTCTGGAACGGAAGTTCTGCACGCTCCGGGCAGCCGGCTTTGTCAAGCTGCTCTTTCAGGGATACTTCGTCTACACGGATACCCATGGAAGAAAGTTCCAGTGCGATGTCAAGTACCGGATAGTAAACAACGATATCTGCATTTAGAGCCCAGTCATCGTAATCCGGAGCACGACCGTCGTGCGGTTCGCCGCATTCCAGTTTATCACCGATCTGCATAATGCAGACAGCACCTTTTGCCTGTGCGATATAATATTCACGTTCCTTCGGAGTGTTGTCCGGGAACATTTCTTCCAGTTCGCGTGTTGTTACAAAGAAAATATCTTTTGGTAAGATTTCATGGATGTAATCATACTGAATGGACATGTATTTTTCTGTCTTGCGCAGTACTTTGTAAACCTGACGAACAGTTTCTTTTAATGTATCCAGATTTCTCTGAGATTTTTCAATAACTTTTTCCCAGTCCCACTGATCAACGAAAATGGAATGAATGTTGTCTGTCACTTCATCGCGGCGGATGGCATTCATATCAGTGTAAAGTCCGGAGCCGACTTCAAAATCGTATTTGTCTAATGCGTAACGTTTCCATTTTGCCAGAGAATGTACAACTTCTCCGATGCGTCCGTTCTGCTCTGCAATGTCAAAGCTTACCGGGCGCTCCACACCGTTTAAGTTGTCGTTCAATCCGGAAGCCGGATCTACAAAAAGTGGTGCAGATACACGGGCAAGGTTCAATTCCTGAGCCAGACGTGTCTGAAAGAAATCCTTTACTGTCTTGATCGCAATCTGTGTATCGTGCAGATTGAGGTCAGATTTATAACCTTTTGGAATAGTGATGGTACCCATAAAAATCTCCTCTATTATTTTTTTATATCTGTTCATAATCATTCAGTGTCAGAAAATTAACGGATTAATTAGCTGATTCTGGATGGTTATAAAGTGACGAGTGTCATATGCTGAGCACAAATTATGTTTATTCATGATTCAGCCATTGTTTATTATAGCATCTAAGTATGATTTTTCAAGATTTGATACTTATTTCACATAGAAAAATGCAAAAAACATATAGTATATGCAGGAAGTTGATTTTTTATGAAGGGGAGAAACATTTGGTGAGGATGTATGATGAATAAAAAATTGCTATTACGTGGTCGGTGGCATATAATAAAAGGACACTCAGCAAAAAAGAGGGAGGCACGGAATGGATAGAAAACGACTGGATCAGCAGTTTGATTTTATAAAAGAGATTGATAAGGAAAAGTTTATTCAGCGGCAGACGAGATTGTCGGACAATGTGCGTCGGGAAAATGACGCGGAACATGCATGGCATATGGCAATCATGACGGTACTTTTGTCAGAATACGCCAATGAAAAAATTGATGTGTTGCGGACGGTTACCATGCTTTTGATCCACGATATTGTGGAGATCGATGCGGGAGATACCTATGCGTATGACGAAGAAGGATTGAAAACACAGCGCGAGAGGGAATGCCAGGCGGCAGATCGTATCTATGCGCTGCTTCCAGAGGATCAGCAGAGCAAACTGCGGGACATTTGGGAAGAATTTGAGGCAGGAGAAACGCCGGAGGCAAAATTTGCACATACGATGGACAACCTGCAGCCGGCTATGCTGAATGTGGTAAACAATGGTGTTTCATGGAAAGAACATGGCATCGCTATAAGTCAGATCATGAAGCGTAATGCTCACACCGCCGAAGGTTCACAGGTTTTATGGGACTATGCCTATGAGAATTTTTTTAAGAAAAATATTGATGATGGAAATATTATTGATGACGGTAAGAAAAAATCCGGGTACGCATAAAAAGTTCAGTTTCCGGAAAGTATAAACATATATTTTATACGAATCTGGAGGAAACGGCTATGAACAGACAGAAAGCAGCGATCATCGGCTGTGGATTTGTGGGATCTTCCACAGCATTTGCACTGATGCAGAAAGGACTTTTTTCGGAGTTGGTGCTCATTGATGCGGATCAGAAAAAAGCACATGGTGAGGCAGCGGATATTGCCCATGGGCGGCCTTTTGCACATATGATGCAGATTTATGCAGGAGATTATTCCGATGTGGGAGACTGCGGACTGATCATTATTACGGCGGGAGCGGCACAGAAACCCGGAGAGAGCCGGACGGCACTGGTGTACAAAAATGTGGAAATATTTAAAAATATTATTCCGCAGATTACGGCTCAGAATTTTGAAGGAATTTTGCTGATTGTCAGCAATCCGGTGGATATTTTGACATATGCAGCGTGGAAGATATCAGGATATCCAAAGGAGAGGGTAATTGGCAGTGGAACGGTGCTGGATTCCGCGCGCTTTCGTTATCTGCTCAGTGAACATCTGCAGGTGGATTCTGCCAGTGTACATGCCATGATCATCGGAGAACATGGAGACAGCGAACTTGCTGTGTGGAGCGGTGCTAACGTATCCGGAATTCCAATCCATGATTTCTGCGAAATCCGGGGACATTATGATCACGAACAGGCGATGGAGCAGATTTACCGCCGGGTGCGTGAGAGCGCGTATCAGATTATTGAAGAAAAAGGTGCTACTTATTATGGTGTAGCCATGGCGGTCACGCGGATTGCGGCGGCGTTGATTCGGGATGAGGGCGCAGTATTGCCGATTTCCAGTCTGATGCAGGGAGAGTACGGACTGTCAGATCTGTGTATCAGTGTACCGGCCATCGTTGGCGGAAACGGTGTGCAGCAGGTATTGGAGATTCCATTGAACGAAAAAGAAAATACGGAACTCCTTCACTCCGCAAATGAGTTGAAGGAAATCCTGCAGAAAATCTGGTTATAAAAAATGATTTGTATAAAAAATAAGAGGGGGCAGGGGCTTGCGGTACAAGCCCCCGTTTTTATATTAAGAAAGAAGGGGATTGCTGATGTTCCATGAATAGTCTGGATCCTGAACAACACATTTGCCACCGGTAACTTCAAGAACTTCTCCTGTGATACCGCTTGCAAGATCAGAGGCTAAAAAGACCATAGCTGCGGCAATTTCTTCCGGTTCTCCCATTCGTTGTAACATAGAACTTTTTCCAAGGGAACGATAGTCGTCCGGATCCGGATGATTTTTTTTGACCATATCAGTGCCTACCATGCCGGGAGCAATGGCATTTACCCGAATATTTTTATCGGCTAATTCCTCTGCAAGTGAACTGGTATATACATTTACACAGCATTTGGTGATTGCGTAGATACTTCGCACCGTTGCAGCAATTCGGCCACATAAGGAGGATGTCGACAGAATACAGCCATATCCCTGTCTTTCAAAATATGGAATAATGAGATTGCAGGCATCGATAACGGCAGATAAATTTACATTTATTTCCCGAAACCAGAGGTTATCATTAATCGTAAGAAAACCATCCGGACATCCCATCCCGGCATTATTGATGAAAATATCAATTTTTCCGAATTTTTCAATGGTTCTGTTTAATAAATTTTCCATCTGGGAATGGTTGGTAATGTCTGCAACGATGCCTGATAACGGGAGATGCATGGAAATTGCACGCTCATTTATCTGATCAATCAGATCCTGTCTGACATCGCACACACAGACGGAAGCTCCTGATTCTAAAAACAGATTTGTTGCAGCAGCTCCAATTCCGCTTGTGCCACCAGTGATGACGGCGACTTTCCCTTTTAAATTAATATTCATTTTGTTTGCCTCCATGATAAATGTAAAATAATTGTTTTAAAGTAATGGGCTGACTTCGATCATAGTTCCTGTGATATAAGAAGCCTGTTCAGAGGCAAGAAACATTGCACAGGAAGCAATCTGGTCAGGAGTCGCCCTGATGTCTGCAGCAACGGAACATATACGGATTCCAAAGGCAGCGACTTCAGAAGCAAAATTTTTTGTGATTGATTCAATGGAAGCGCTGCACAAGGAAGATAAACTGTTATCTGGTGAGATATGTCGATGGCTGTTAGATGTTATAAAAATAACGCTTCCATGTGTTGCATTTTTTAAATATGGGACAGCATACAAAGTGGATTTCCATGCACAATAGGTTGTTTTTAACATTGCCTGCTGTAAAAGTTCCGGAGTTAAGTCTGTTACATTTATTTCTGGAACAGAATCGGGGATGATACAAAATACGGTATCAATATGGCCATGAATGTTATAAATTTCCTGAATATTTTCCTGTAAAAAAGTAATGTGTTCAGGCGAAAAGGAGTGGTATGTAATATTAGTTTTTCTTTTGAAATCAAATGACAGAGAAGCACCATATGCATAGATAAATGTATTTTCCCCGTTTAACAGATGCATCAGGGCATATCCGGCAGGGTGATCGGCACCAATGATGATGATTACTTTATTTTTGACTTCCATCAGTAAAAATCCTTTCTGTAATAATTAATCAATTCCAAGTTCTTTTCGAATTTCATCCATTTTCAAAGGCGGAATGCCCAGTATTTCACGTGCTTCGGAAGGAGTAGCGACTTCGTTACCGAAAGTTTCAATTGCCGTTACAGCTCTTTGTACAAGCAGTTCATTTGTTGCAAAAATTTTGTTTCCATTTTTATCTTTTCCGTAGACTACATTATCTTCCAGTCCAACCCGGATATGACCGCCCAGTGCAAGACATGCATACATGATCGGCATGTGTCCGGCACCAACACCAAAGCCGGACCAGGTACAGTTCTCAGGCAGATGTCGTACTAAATATTCCAGATTTTCAACAGTGGCATCCATGGCGCCTTTTACACCAAGACACATCTGGTAATGAATGGGATCCGTTAAAATACCCTGTTTTCTGAAATATTCCACGTTGGTCAGCATTCCATAATCAAAAATCTCACATTCTGGCTTAATTCCCTTCTCTTTATATAATGTTCCGAGATTTTTTAAAAATTCACCGGTATTTTCAAACATTCCGATACATCCCCAGTTAAAGGTTCCGGCATCATAAGTGCCCATTTCAATACCGGGGATTTCTTTATGATGAGCCATACGTTCTTCATTGGTGGCAGGGTGCGCTTTTGAGGCACCGGAGGAAGTACAGTTTATAATTACATCACAATCTTTATGAGAACGAATGAGTTTTATCGTCTGGCGAAAACGTTCTTTATTCATGGTACCGTAACCGTCTTCGCCTCTCATATGCAAATGAACAATAGCGGCACCCAGTTTCCAGCAGTTGTATGCGGATTCAGCAATCTGCTCTGGAGTTTCCGGAATTTGGTATCCTGCCGGTGTGACTGCACCTGTAAGTGCTGCGGTGATAATTGTTTTTTTCATAATATAAAAGATCCTTTCTTCGTATTAGTTTGATATGTAGATAACATGCAAATCAGATGCCAGAGTTTGGACGGGAGATTTGCCCGGAACAGAAATAAAAATATGTTAAACGACATAATTTGTGTGCCAAACGACATAATGTGATTATGCTGATTGACATATTTGTGGAAAAATAAGTACAGACAGAGGAATTTTGAGGCTGATATTACTGGCATTATATTTGCAATATTGTATGGCGTAAGAAAAATACAAAATGCAAAAAAAGGAATGGAGGATAGAAAAAATGTTGCAGGAAGCAGTAATAGTAGCATATGGAAGAAGTGCTGTATGCAGAGCAAAAAAAGGTGCTCTGGCAAATGTGCATCCGGTGGATTGGGCGGCAGAAACTTTAAAGGGAGTGCTGGCACAGGTTCCGCAGTTAAAACCGGAATGGATTTCAGACTTGATTCTTGGGTGTGCAATGCCGGTTAAGACATTGAATTTAAATGTTGCGCGTCAGGTGATACAGCGTGCACAGCTCCCGGACAGTATCTGTGCACAGACCATTAACAGATATTGCTCCTCAGGACTTCAGGCAATTGCAACCTGTGCAAATGCGATTATGTGTGGACAGGAGGAAGTCATGATTGCTGGTGGCATAGAAGATATGACACATACTTTTAAATCGGCAGATCCATCAGAGAGAAATCCCTGGCTGGTAAAAAATTGTGAAGGTGCCTATATCAGTATGGGATTAACTGCGGAAAATGTTGCCAGAAAATATGAAATATCCAGAAGAGAAATGGATGAAATGGCAGTAGAAAGCCATCGGCGTGCTGCCAAGGCACAGGACAACGGTTATCTGAATATGTCCATTATTCCGGTTACAGGAAAAGATACGGATGGAAATACGATTGTTGTAACCCGGGATGAGGGAATCAGAAGAGGGACGACATTGGAAAAAGTTTCATCGTTACAACCTTGCTTTAAAGAAGATGGTGTTGTGACAGCGGCAACATCTTCGCAGATGAGCGATGGCGCTGCTTTTGCAATTTTAATGAGCAGAGAAAAAGCAGAACAGTTAGGAATTAAGCCAATCGCAAAATTTGTATCGTTTGCAGTGGGGGGATGTGACGGCAGATACATGGGGCTTGGACCGATTTATGCTGTCCCCAAGGCAATGAAAAAAGCAGATATGACACTGGAAGATATCGATGTGATTGAATTAAATGAAGCATTTGCGGCACAGGATATTGCCTGTACCAGAGAATTAAAATTACCGAAAGAAAAAATAAATCCATGGGGTGGCGCAATGGCATTGGGACATCCCATGGGGGCAACCGGTATTTTCCTGACCTGTAAGGCCCTGGATTATTTAAAAGTTCGCCATAAAAAGCGAGCTCTGGTCACAATGTGTATTGGCGGTGGCATGGGTGCAGCAGGTATTTTTGAAATGTGTTAAGGAAGGAGAGGTAAAAATGAAAATAGCAGAAAATTTATTTGATCTGAATGGAAAAAATGCTGTGGTTGTTGGCGGCGCAGGTGGAATAGGACAGGCAATTGCGCAGGGATTGGCCATGTATGGAGCAAACGTGGTGATTGCAAGTCGAAAAGTGGAAAGTCTGCAGCGGGCACAGAAAGAAATAAAGGAATCCTGCGGATGTGAAGTCATTTATTATACGGTAGATGCAGGAGCAGAAGAAAGTGTAAAAGAATTATATGAGAAAACAGTACAGCAATTAAAGCATATAGATATTCTTGTAAATGCACAGGGATTTAATAAAAAATATCCTATTACAGAAATGGATGCAAAGGTCTGGGATCAGATGTTTCAGGTAAATGTGAAGTCAGTTATGCTGACCATGAAATACTATGGCAGACATATGAAAGAAGATGTTGGAAAAGGAAAAATTATAAATCTGTCTTCGGTTCGTGGGATCCGGGCATGTGGTGGAGGAAATTCCGGTTATGGGGCAACCAAGGGCGCAGTTGATATGCTGACAAGAATGGCTGCAAAGGATCTTGGTCCGTATGTATATGTTAATGCCATCGGTCCAACTATTACATATACTCCGATGATGGAAGGAATTCTTCCGTCTGATCCAAAGGAACGTGCCGCAAAAGCAGCTAATATGCCGCTTCAGAGAATTGGAGAACCGCAAGATTGTGTGGGACCGGCAATTTTTCTGGCATCTGCAGCGTCTGATTTTGTTTCCGGACAGATTATTTATCCGGATGGTGGATTAACAGCAATGGGGTAAGTAAGCTATGGAAAAAAAGAAGAAGCTTTTGATTATTAATCCTGGTTCCACGTCAACAAAAGTAGCATTATATGAAGAACGAACACCGGTGCTGGAACGGGATTTGATGGTTGATCTGGAGAAAATAAAAGATTGTGTCAGAATGATCGACCAGTTACAACTGCGTCTGGATACAGTAAAGGATTTTATAAAAGAAGAAAAAATCAATATGTCTGAGGTTGATATGATCGTTGCACGTGGAGGGTCAATTAATGGTGTGAAAAGCGGTGCATATATGATAACGGAGCATGTGGAGACAATGCTTCGCTATGCGCCACGTTCCCAGCATGTATCTTCACTGGCTGGAATTATTGCTTATATTCTCGGAAAAGAATATAGAATACCTTCCATGTTTTATGACGGTGTATCTGCTGATGATGCAGATGAAATTATGCATTATACGGGAATTCCGGAAGTGAAAAGATTTGTTACTTCTCATTGTCTGAATTCAAAAATGGTAGCCAGAGAGATTGCGGAAGAAATGGGGAAAAAATATGAAGACTGCAATATGATTACTGTTCATATGGGAGGTGGTATCACCATGGCTTTTCATTCCGGTGGGCGTATGATTGACACATTACTTGATGATGCCGGACCGATGTCACCGCAGCGAGCAGGTCGGATTCCTGTCACAGATGTTATCAATATGTGTTACAGCGGAAGATATTCCAAAGAAGAAATGGCTCACAAAATGCGGGGAAACAGCGGACTGGTTGCGTATTTTGGTGTTCATGACGCACGCAGCGTGGAAAAAATGATTGCGCAGGGTGATGAGAAAGCAAAAATGATTTACTGGTATATGGCATATCAGATCGCAAAAGGAATTGGAGAACTTTCCGTATGCAACAGTGGAAAGATGGACTGCATTATTCTGACCGGAGGACTTGCGTATTCTGAAATGCTGGTGAAATGGATTTCGGATCGTGTTTCCTTCCTGGCTCCGGTAAAAGTGATTCCGGGAGAGCATGAAATGCAGGCACTGGCAAATGGCGGCATGCGGGTGCTGTTAAATGAAGAATTACCAAAGGAATATACCTGGGTACCGGAAGGATATTCGGATTATAAAGAATTTTTGGAAGCATGTATTCAAAAAAGTGATTATGTTGAATAACATAATGATATGTCAAAAAGCATAAAAATTATGCTGTACGACATAAATAAGGCGCTATATAGAGCATATAATCTGGCATAAAAATTGCAAATATAAGAAGGTAGTAAAAATGAGGAGGTGGATACCATTTATACGAAATTTAACCAGCTAATAGAACAGGTTTCGAGTATGAATAAAAGGGCAAGATGCGCAGTGGTAGCCGCAGAAGATGCAAATACAATTGCAGCGGTTATACGTGCATACCATGAGTGCCTGATATCACCGATTTTAATCGGAGACAGTGAACTGATCGGCGAAATGCTGGCAGAATATTGCTGCGAGAAGAATAATATCAGGATTATTCATGAAACGGATCATAAAAAGGCCTGCCAGATTGCTGTAGATCTGGCAAATAAACAGGAAGCAGACTGTATTATGAAGGGACTGGTGCATACAAAAGAGTTTATGCACACCATTTTAAAACGGGAGAACAATTTGCGAACGGGAAATCTGGTATCTATGCTGTCAATCCGGGAATTACCGCATTATCATAAGCTGATCGCATTTACGGATGCGGGAATCTGTATGAACCCGACTCTGGACGAAAAGCGGCAGATTATTGAAAATGCAGTGAAAGCGTTAATTGCAATGGGGTATGAGCAGCCAAAAGTAGGTGTTTTAGCTTCGGTGGAAGTTGTAAATCCAAAAATGCAGGACAGCGTTGAGGCAGCAGAACTAAAGCGTATGAACCAGGAAGGTATTATCAAAGATTGTCTGATAGAAGGCCCAATATCATATGACGTTGCGATCAATAAAGAAGCAGCAGAAATCAAAGGATTTCACAGTCCGGTAGCAGGAGATGCAGATCTGCTTGTATTTCCGGATCTGACCTGTGCGAACTGTACAACAAAAGCAATCACACAGACATGCAGAATCCCTGTGGGATCACTGATATTGGGAACGAAAGTACCTGTCATACTGAGCTCGAGAGCTTCAATGACAGAGACAAAATATATGTGTATTGCATTAGCTGCTGCAATGAAATTAAATGATTAAAAAATGGGAGGAAAAGTATTATGTATGCAGGGACAAATGGAAGAATGTCTATGGATCGACTGGGTGGAATTGACTGGGAACGGATGAGAGCTTATCGTCTGAAAAGAACAAAAGAAGCAATGGAAAAATTCGGAATTGATGTTCTGATCACATGGGATGCTTATTCGATTCGTTATATTTGTGGAGGTTATCCGACGGTTCCATGCCGTTACAGTCAGGCACAGTTTGTTGTGTTACCAAAAAACGGTGAGCCGCACGCATTTTTAACAACGAGTTTTTCAGCTTATGCATTAAGAGAGGAAATGCCATGGATGGAAAATCGTTTATGGGCACCGCCGGCGGGATTAAAATGGTGTTCGAAGGTATCAGATCTCGCACCACATATGGCAAAAATTATTCCAATCATAAAAGAACATGGGTTAATGGATGGTACAGTCGGTCTGGATGGTTGTACATTGGAATTGCTGGTAAGCGCTGCTCTGAAAGCTGAGGGCGTTTCAAAGGTAAAATCTGCACATGATATGATGTTTGAGGCAAGAAAAATCAAAAATGAAGATGAGATTGCCTGCATGCGTCTGGCTTGTGAGTCTGCAGATGCAGCTTTTTATGAAATGAAAAAAGCGATTGTACCTGGAATCAGAGAATGTGATCTGGTAGGAATTGGTATGAAAAAACTTTATGAACTCGGAGCAGATGAAACACAGGAGTTTGTATGCTCATCCGGTCCGAGAACCAATCCACTTCATATTGATTATACGGATCGGGCGATTGCACCTGGGGATGTGATCTGTATCGATGTAAATGGCAATTCCTATATGGGATATAAGTCCTGTTATTATCGTACGTTTGTATGTGGAGAAGCGACAGAAATTCAGAATGCGGTATATGAGGAATGCCGTAATATGTTGTACGAAGGAATGAAAGGAATCAAAGCGGGAAATACAACTGCCGATATCTGTGAAGGCTGGCCAAAGACTCCACAATACTGGGGATATGATCAGTGGCTGGATGTAGCAGGATATGCGTTGGGACATGGTCTTGGATTATCATTACATGAAGCTCCGGCCTGCTTTAAACCGGGTACGGTACAGGCTGGAATTATTGAAAAACTGGAAGAAGGTATGGTAATAGCCGTTGAAACCTGGGCGGGTGGAGAAGACCCGAAATATGGAAAATTCGGTGTTCGTCTGGAAGAAGATGTGGTTGTTACAAAAGATGGTTATGAACTTTTGACAAAATGGCCAGTTGATAAGATTACAGAGTGTCCATTTTAAAAGTGAGAGGAAAAAGTATATAATACTGGGAGGTAAAGTATGGAAAGCACAGCGAAAAAAAATATGTGGTGGGTTCCGATGATAGTCCCGATTCTTATTATTGTGATTATCAGTATCTGTTATCAGGCAATGGCAAATTATTTATCTGTTTATGTGTTAGAATATCTTCATGGATCAGCAACAGTTTATGGAATGATCGGCATGGCATGGACGTTTCTTGCAATGGTTATTCGTCCATCTGCCGGTCCGTTATCACAGAAATTTGGAAGTAAAGCAGTGATGCTGGTCGGACTTGGAATTTTTGCAGCTATGATAGGCGCATGTGGTATCTTTATGACATTTGCCGGATTTTGTGTATTTCGTGTTTTACAGTGTATTGGTCATGGATGGTCCTATACAACGGCCAATTCGCTGGCAGCAGAGCGTATTCCAAAAGAACATATGGGATTTGCATCCAGTATGTTTGTAGGAATCCCACAGGCAGCAGCGATTGTACTTGGTCCATGGCTTGCTGTGTTGCTGATCGGTGATACAAGTAATCCGAACTGGTTTAAATTCTTTGTTGTGATTGCGGCAATTATGGCTGCAGGTCTGGTTCTTGCAGCAATTCTTGTTCCTGGCAAAAAGAAGATGGAAGCGCAGACAAAGGTAGTTGCAACAGATAAAAAAGCAGAAGAAGCAGCAAAATATGATGAAAATGGAAAAGAATATAAGGGAATCTGGAAAGTAATTGAAAAATCAGCACTTCCGGCTTCTGTCACAATGATTATTGCATCTTTTGGTCATTGTACCATGTTTTTCCTGACTGCATACGTAGCAGCTACATATGGTGGAGTTTCAGCAGCTATTTTCTTCAGTACGCAGGCACTTACAGAATTTTTAAGCCGTTTTTATCAGGGACCTCTTCAGGATAAATTTGGTTGTAAACCGATTATTATTCCATGTTGTGCAATTTGTGTAGGGGTATATCTCTGCCTGGCAAATGGAATGACAAACTGGGCTGTTCTGGGATTGATTTATGGTATTGGCCAGGCTGGTATCAAAGCCCCGTTAAATGGCTGTCTGCTTACCCGGTGTCCGGCAAATCGAATTCCGGTTGCTACAGGAACTTTCCAGATGGCAAATGCAATCGGATTGGGATTTGCAGCACTAATCGCAGGTGTGGTAATTGATTTCGCCGGTTATTCTGCATTATGGTACTATTGTGCAGCAATTTTCGTAGTAGTGGCATTACTGACTGTTTTTGTAGTGAAAGATAAACCTGCAAAAAGTAAAACGGAAAAGATGGCAGAAAGTTAAATAATTTTGTAAATGGAATTGAAAGGAGATAAATGGTGGAAAACAAAGACTATATTACACCAGAAGCAGAAAAACGGTTATTATTTTTACGAAATGCTATGTTAGTGGAACCGGAAGTCTGTGTGGAAAAAGCAAAATATACAACAGAAACTTTCCGGGAAACAGAAGAATATCCAATTGAATACAGACGCTCAATGGCATTGGAAAATATATTAAATCATCTGACGATCGGAATCGGTGATCAGGAACTGATTGTAGGACGTCCGACAGGAAAGGTAAGAGGAGGTCCGTTAAGTCCGGAAGTGAATTCATCCTGGTATACAAAAGAAATGGACTCTTTTCATACAAGGGAACAGGAAAACTATGCTGAGGTTTCAGAAGAAGACAAAGAAATCATCAGAGACTGTTGTGAATACTGGAAGGGAAAATCTTTATTTGACCACTGGCAAAAAGAGATACCGGACGAATTCAAGTTTGCAAACGGACCGATTATTGGAGGTGGAGGATTCTGCCTGAATACGCAGTATTTTGGTCATATTGCTACAGACTTTGAAGCAATTTTATCAAAAGGAGTTGTCGGTCTAAAAGCGGAAATAGATCAAAAAATTGAAGAGTTAAAAAAAGACACCATTGGAAACATTGACAGTTATAAGAAAGTACAATATTTGCTGTGCATGAAACGCTCACTGAATGCACTGGTTATTTTCGCAAATCGATATGCTGATCTGGCAGAGTCTATGGCAATGCAGGAGAACGATGAGAAAAGAAAACAGGAATTATTACAGATTGCAGATAATTGCAGAACTGTTCCGGAAAATCCACCGAAAACATTATGGCAGGCATTACAGGCGGCCTGGTTTACTTACTGTGGCTTGAACAATGAAGCATGGGGAGCCGGACCATCTATGGCAAGGGTAGATCAGTATCTGTATCCATATTATCAGGCTGATATCAAAGCCGGAAGAATTACGGATAAAGACGCAGTAGAACTGGTTGGATGCTTTTTGATTCGCCAGAATGGCCAGTTTACGGTTTACTCTACACCGGCAGCTAAAATTTATGGTGGACTTTCTTCCCGGCTTGGAAATACGATTGGTGGAAACAATCCGGATGGCACAAGTGCAGTAAATGAACTTTCGTATATTTTTATGAAAGCTGCACGATATGGTCTGACAGAAGATTTAATGGTTATGACCAGTGAAAATACACCGCAGGATTTTGTGGAAGAGGCGATAAGAACAGCGGCATATTTACGTGGAAAGATGAAATTCATTGGTACAAATGTTGTTGTAAAACAGTTCCTGAGTATGGGACGTCCGTTGGAAGTTGCAAATACCTGTGCGATTACAGGATGTAATTCACCTTCGGTTCCGGGCTATTCTCTGGATCTTCCGGGTGGAATGATTAATCTGCCACTCATTTTTGATCTGGCATTACATGACGGATATTCTCCGATGTTAAAGAAAAAATTGGGTATATCGACCGGTGATGCAAGGAAGTTTGACTCATTTGAAGAAGTGTACAGTGCATTTAAGAAGCAATTCAGTTATTTAGTTCCATATATGCATCTCTATAAAAATATGGATAAGCTGATGTTTGCACAATATTCTCCATGCCTTCTGCAGTCTGCGTTGATGCAGGGTTGTATTGATAAGGCAACAGATATTACGAGAGGTGCGGCTGCATACAGATCCTGTGCAATGTCATTGTCCGGTGCACCGAATATGGGCGACAGTTTATATGCGTTAAAAGATCTTGTGTTTGATAAAAAGAAATATACGATGGATCAGGTGATGGATGCGTTAGATGCTAACTGGGAAGGCTATGAATCCATGTATCGTGATTTCTGCGCAGAACCAAAATTCGGAAATGATATTCCGGAAGTAGATTTTTATGTAAATGATGTTTTGGAATATTGTGCAGGTGAAATTGCTAAAATACCGGGACCATTTGATTCAAAATCAATTTGTTGTGCAGGAACGATAACCGCAAATATTATGATGGGAAATGATACCGGTGCACAGCCGGATGGACGTCACGCAGGTGAACCAATTGCAGAAGGTGGAATATCACCACATCAGGGACGAAATGTAAGCGGTATTACTGCTACGATGGCTTCTGTGGCGAAACTGAATCCGCTGTCATTTTGTAACGGTTCGGTTTTAAATATTCGATTGAACCCGGAAGCAGTATCAAGTGACGAAAAAATAAAGAAACTGGCGATACTGGTAAGGACGTTTCACAAGATGGGAGGATTTCTGGTACAGTTTAATGTTGTCAGTACAGAGACTCTTCGTGATGCGCAGGCACATCCGGAACAGTACAAAGACCTGCTGGTTCGTGTATCGACATATTCCGCATATTTTGTAGAGTTAAGTACGATATTGCAGAATGATATTATTAACCGGATTGAGATGGAGAGTCTGTAAAATGAGGGGAGATCATTCTCCCCTCAAAAAGAATAAAAATATTTGGCGTTTCTGAAAGGAGACATTTATGTGCGATAAAACAAGAGCTATTATTTTTAATAAAGTGCAGGGATCCTTTGTTGATGGCTGGGGAGTACGGACAACTATTTTCCTGAAAGGATGTCCCTTGAAATGTAAATGGTGCTGTAATCCGGAAGGCCAGTCTTTTGCACCGGAATTAAAATTTATCAGAGAGGATTGCGATAACTGTGGCAGATGCGTGCAGCTATGTCCGGAACATGCGATTTCATTTGACGGATCTGAAATAGAAATTGATCGGAAAAAATGTAATGTCTGTGGTAAATGTGCGGATTTCTGTTATCGGGGAGCGTTGGAACCTTTTGGGTCATATTATACAGTGGATGAAATGGTTAATTACCTGAAAAAAGACAAGCCATTTTACGATGCGACCGGTGGAGGTGTAACAATTGGAGGCGGGGAAGTAACCTGGTTTCCAGAGTTTGTATTACCTTTGATGGATCGTCTTCATGAGGAGGGCATTCAGGTGGCAGTTGATAGTTGTGGTTATGTGGATACCGAAGAGGGACGCCAGATATTACAGAAGGCAGATCTTGTTTTATTTGATATTAAAGGTCTGGATCGGGAACGACACAAAGCGAATACAGGTGTTGATAATGAAATTATCTGGAAAAATCTCAGAATGTTAGGAAAATGGCAGAAACCGGTGATTATTCGGATTCCGGTTATTCCCGGTTATAATGATGATATGCAGGAATTATCGGATATTTCAGAACTCCTTACACAGATTCCGTCTGTGAAAAGAATTGATATTTTGCCATATCATCGTTTTGGAGTGAACAAATATGATCAGATAGGGTTAGAATATACCATTCCGGAAAATACAAAATTGGATCCACAAAAGCAGGAAGCAATTGTTGCAATGTTTTCAGAAAAAGGATTTTCAACACAAATCGGTGGATAGGATTGTAGTAGCATGCAAAGGAAAAGGAGAATGGTATGAAAAAGGATAATGTACTGGCTAAAAATGCAAAAAGTAATTTTGGCATGACGCATTGGCTTGTTATTTTGCTGATGATGGGATTCGGATATTTTTCAAACGGAAGTATGAATGACGGTCTGAATACCTATGTTGGATTATTTGTTGATAAATTTGGATGGTCCTCGGCAAATCTGCTTACCTATTCCTCTATTGCTGGGTGGGTGTCGATTATCATTATTATAGGTTATACGCAGTTGGCCAGAAAAGCCGGAGCCAGAAAAACGGCTATTTTGTCAATGACATTGGCAGCAACAGGAATGTTTTTATGGGGAAGAGTGCAAAGTCCGAAAATGTATTTTGTGGCAATTCTGATTCTGACTGCATCATCCAGTGGAATTATGGTTATTCGAAATTTGTGTATTAATAACTGGTTTCCAAGTAAGTCAGGATTAGCGCTTGGATGGGCAACAATGGGCCCGTTGATCGCAACAGCGACTGTATTATGGCTGATTCGCTTTGGTGGAAAAATTGCAGGATTTACCGGACATTTTGATATTATGGTAGTTGGATTTGTAGTGTTGTTGTTAATATCTATTTTCTGGCTTCGGGATGATCCGGAAGATAAGGGATGCTTTCCGGATAATGAAAAAACGATGACCAGAGAAATGGCGCAGAAAATACATGAAAAAGGAATGGAGTATAAGAAAACAAGTCCATGGACGATTAAAAAATTACTGACAAATCGTCAGGTCTGGCAGATTGGAGTCGGAGTAGGTGGATTGAATATGCTTATAGGCAATTCGGTGATGAGTCAGTTGATTCCGTCTATTATGTCACATGGATTTGAACGTTCTACAGCAATGACAATGATGACAGTTGGTGCAATTGTTGCCATCCCACTGAGCTATTTATTTGGTGTGATTGATGCAAAAAAAGGAAGCAGAGCAACGGTAATTATCTTTTTTATCTGGTGTGCCATGGAACTTACTTTGTTGATCCTGCCATTTCAATGGGTGATTTATCCGGCGATTGTCATGGTAGGGGGCATGATTGGAGGCTCCGGAAATATTATGGGAGCCATGACAACTACAGTTTTTGGACGGTATGATTATGCCAATGCATTTGCGGTTATTTACCCAATCTGTGTTGCTGTCCGGTCATGTTCTTATGCGTTTATTGGAAATCTGCGTGAAATAACGGGTGGTTATACTGTGCCATATGTGGTACTGATCTGTGTTGCTGTTCTTGGTATTGTGAATGCGGTCTGCATAAATGATAAGATGATTGGACGTCAGCAGTTTTCGGCAGAGGAGATAAAAGATTAGGAAATAAAGCATTTTATATGCCATAAATCTGGTTGTTGATGAATGGAAATAAATGTATAATATAATTCAGGATTTAACGGGAAGATCAGAGGTAAAAGTATGGTTTATAAAGATGAATTATTAGGTATTATCAAAGAATTGCATATTTTAACAAACAGCAGTAAATGTGATTCCAAAATTGCCGGAGAATTAAAAAGAATCGTTCAATATCTGATGAAAGTGAACTGTGAGGCCGTTGATGTGAGAGAATTCTGTCTGAATTATAATCAGGCATTATGCATCACTGATGGTGAGGGCTACATTCAGTATATGAATGAACAGTATATGCGAGATACGGGGCTGGATGAACATATCATAGGAAAAAAGGAACCGTATAATATATCCATCAGTAAACAGGTAATTGCGAGTGGAAGAACCATTTCCTTTGGCAATAACGGGTTGAAAGCACCTAATAAAAAGAGTCGTTTTGTAACAGGTGTACCGATTTTTGACAGAGATCATAATCTGACCCATGTAGTGATTACGTTAGCTCCGGAATCTGAAATCTTTCGAAGATTTCAGGAAATGAAAAAACTGGTCAGTGAGCAGAACAGTGTCAGAATATTTGAAGAAGGTAATCCGACAGAAATAAGTCTTCTTGGAAAAGCACCGGCAATTAAAGAAGTACGGGGATTGATTCGAAAAGTTGCCATAACAGATGCAACAGCATTGATTTGTGGAGAATCAGGAACCGGTAAGGAAGTAGTTGCAAATTGTATTCAGCAAATGAGCCGGAGAAGTAATAAACCTTATGTCCGGGTGAATTGTGCAGCGATACCGGCAAATATGCTGGAAGCAGAGTTGTTTGGATATGAAAAAGGTGCTTTTACCGGTGCGGTATCCAGAAAGCTGGGATTATTTGAAGTGGCAAATCATGGGACCATCTTTTTAGATGAAATCGGAGATTTTCCGCTGGAATTACAACCGAAATTACTCAGAACTTTGCAACAGGGTGAAATTTATCGGATAGGAAGTACGCAGCCTGTACGGTTAGATGTCAGAGTAATTGCGGCAACAAATGCAGATCTGAAAGAGTCTGTGAGAGAAGGAAAGTTTCGGAAAGATTTGTATTACAGAATCAATGTATTCCCGATCAGTCTTCCACCATTAAGGGAGAGACGAGAGGATATACGTGGATTAATTCAGCATTTTCTGTATGAGTATGGTGAACATTATGGTCGGATGGTTCAGATGCAGGAGGCTAATATGGAACTTTTAGAAGAGTATAACTGGCCTGGCAATGTGCGTGAATTACAGAATCTGGTTGAATATTATGTGATCTGTTCGGAAGAAAATGCGCTGTTAGATAAAAATGAATTGTTGGAACTTTTACAGAGAAACGGACTGGAATGTGATAATTTGCAGGTAGACCGTTTATTTGAAAAAGTGGAAAATACTCTTTCTGACACAGAAAGCAGTGGGAATGCAGACGATGAACAACTGGCATTTTCATCGCAGACAGGTGATGAATGGACGGTAGAAGACAGGAAAGTAATTCCAGAAGAAAATAAAATGGATTATTTAGACGGAAAAAGAACGTTGTTTGAATTGAGAGATGAATTTGAAAAGCATCTGATTGAAGCTGCCCTAAAGAAAACCGGAAATGCGAACAAGGCAGCAAAATTGCTGGGAATTTATCCGTCTTCTCTCTATCGTAAAGCTCAAAAATATCATTTACCATATTTGGAAGAGGATTAGATGAGGAAAAGGTATGTTAAGTTATCAGGAGATTGTGCCAGATATTATTGCAATAAAAGATGGAAATGTATGGATGTATCTTGTGAAAGGCAGAGAAAGAGCAGTTCTTATTGACACTGGATTTGGAGAGCTTTCACTGGAAACAACAGTAAAGGCACTTTATGACAATCACGTTATTGTGTGCCATACACATACTCATCACGATCATATCGGTGGAGATATTTTTTTCTCTGAACTATATGTTGCAAAAGAAGAAACAGATGTAATTCAGAATTATCTTGAAATGCATCATAAATCATGCCATATACATACTCTTACGGATGGTCAGATGATAGACCTTGGCAATCGTAAATTGGAAATTATCAGACTGCCGGGGCATACGCCTGGCAGTCTGGGATTCCTTGATCGAAAAGCAAAGGTTTTATTTTCCGGAGACTGTATCTCTGACCGGACGATATATATGTGTCTGCAGGGAGCAAATCTGGATTCTTACAGAAAATCTCTGATCTGGATTGTTGCTCATCAGGAGTGGTATGATACAATACTTGGCTGTCATGGAACACCAATACAATGCATTGCTCAGGCAGAAACACAGATTAAATGTCTGGAATTATACAAAGAAGGAAAAATAAAATGTGAAGATGCCAGAACTTATACAGGAGAAAATGTAAAGAAAATTGTGTATAAAGAAGCATCTTTTTTTGTAAGGTAGCGTGAGTTACAGTTAAAAATTTGGAGGAAACATGAAAACATATAAAATAGCATTTGCAGGTACTGGCATTATTGGCAGTGGTCTGGTCGTAAATGCGATACTTGCAGGTAATAAAGTGTCTCTGTATGATGTGATTTCAGTAGAAAATGTACAGAAAAATATTATGGATATCATGGATATTATGGTACGTCTCGGGGCTGTGGAAAGAGATCAGGCAGAGCTGTTAATGAAGGATGTTGTGATTACGAATGATTTGCGAGAGGCAGTAAACGGTGTTGATTTTGTTCAGGAGTGTGTACCGGAAAGAGTGGATTTAAAAAGAGAGACTTATCGGGTGATTCAGGAAGTGAATGGAAAAAATACGGTGATTGCAAGTGCAACTTCTGCAAAGTTCCCTACAGAATTACAGGAAGGTGCATTGTATCCGGAAAAAATTTTGGTGGGTCATCCATATAATCCTTCTTATCTGCTTCCATTGATGGAAGTATGTAGTGGAGCACAGACTGATCAGAAAACAATAGATATGGCGGTATCGGTATATCAATCTATGCGAAAAGTACCCATTGTGTGCAAAAAAGAAGTAAAAGGTTTTATTGCAAATAAAATATCATGGGGTGTTATGGCAGCGGCGAAAGAAATTGTAGAAAATGGTATTTGTTCTGTAGATGATGTGGATAAAGCGATTATGTATGGACCGGGATTGCGTATGGCGGTAACCGGACAGTTGTTGACGATGTCTCTTGGCGTGCAGGGCGGCTTTCGAGAATATGAAAAGAAATACAGTGGAAAGGATCAGGCATCGGAAGAGTATCTTGCGTTGGCAGATGGAATTGATGAAGCAATGGCAGCTCGAACTGCCAGGCAGGGACGTACACCGGAAGATGTGATAAAATACCGGGATATGATAATTGCTGAGATCCTTAAAGCGCAGCATATGTTTTAAGCAGGATAAAATAGTGTGAAAGAGGACTGGATGGTATTTTTTCTGTTCAGTCCTTGACTATTTATTAAGGTGCTTTTATGCTGAAAATATAGAAAAGAGCAGGTGAAAATACGGAACTCCTTCACTTCGCAAATGAATTGAAAGAAATCCTGCAGAAAATTTGGCTATAGGAAGATAAAAAATGGAGAATTTAAAAGATATTTTGGCGCATCATACGCCGACTTTTATCGGCATGGATCAGTGTCATCAGGCGGCAGTCTGTATCCCATTGCTGAAAAATGCAAGCGGTGGATATGATGTACTGTTTGAAGTGCGGGCAGCAACTATTTCACACCAGCCGGGAGACGTTTGTTTGCCCGGCGGTATGGTGGAAGAAGGCGAGACCCCGCGGGAAGCGGCATTGCGTGAATTGCAGGAAGAATTATTGTTGAACAAGGATCAGATCTGTTACCTTGAAGATATGGATAAGCTTTATACCGGAAGCAGGCTGATCATGTATTCCTTTGCTGCAGAAGTAACAGAATATCAGAATACATTCAGTCCGGCAGAGGTAGATGAGGTGTTTCATGTTCCGTTGGAGTTTTTTTTACATACGGAACCAAAATGCTATATCACCCGGGCAAGGGTGGAACCCGGAGAGGATTTCCCTTATGATTTGATCTGTGGCGGTCGTGAGTATAATTGGAGAAGCCGGAAGGAAGATGTTTGTTTTTATCAGTATGAAGGACATGTAATCTGGGGACTTACAGCAAAAGTAATCCGAGCTTTTGCAGAGGTGGTAAGAAGCTGACATGAGAGCGTAGAATAATTATTACTTAAGAAAATAAGTCTGTGTACTTGCAGTATATGGGGGCACAGGCTTATTTTTCTGTGAAAAATACATACAAAAGGAAAGAAAAATGCCCTATAAATTTCTGCCTTGTCAGTTGAAAAAAAAACATGTGCATAGTATACTTATTTTATATCTGTGTAGAGTTTTTGTTATTAAGAAACTTCCAGTTAAAACACAGATTTAAAAATGAAAAATCCCAGAAATGGCTTAAAATAAGGAGGAAACAGTAGAATGGAAGCTTATAAGCAGGAGTTTATCGAATTTATGGTAGAAAGTGATGTTTTAAAATTTGGAGAGTTTACCCTGAAAAGCGGCAGAAAATCTCCATTTTTTATGAATGCAGGCGCTTATGTGACTGGTTCTCAGTTAAAGAGACTTGGTGAGTATTATGCAAAAGCAATTCATGATAAATACGGGGATGATTTCGATGTATTATTCGGACCGGCTTACAAAGGAATCCCGATCAGCGTTGTAACAGCTATTGCATACAGCGAGTTATACGGAAAAGAGGTTCGTTACTGCTCAGATCGTAAAGAAACAAAAGACCACGGTGCAGACAAAGGAAAATTCCTTGGAAGTACTTTGAAAGACGGCGATCGTGTCGTTATGATCGAGGATGTTACCACTTCCGGAAAATCCATGGAAGAGACGGTTCCGAAGGTACGTGAAGCTGCAAACGTAGAAATCGTTGGTCTGATGGTTTCTCTGGATCGTATGGAAGTTGGAAAAGGCGGCAAGAAATGCGCTCTTGAGGAAGTAAAAGATCTGTACGGTTTCGAGACAAATGCTATCGTAACTATGGCAGAGGTGGTTGAGCATCTGTACAACCGTGAGTGCAATGGCAAAGTGGTCATCGATGATACATTAAAAGCTGCCATTGACGCATATTATGAGCAGTATGGCGCAAAATAAGCATTGCGGCAATGTTTATAAATAATCATAAAAAACAAATTCGACTTTTATGCAGAGTATTGTTTGCGCTGTATATCGCCGGTCTGGTGTACTTCCTGTTTTTTGCGGATATGCTGGACCGGGTCGGAATTGAGCGCAGTTATCATTACAATGTGATTCCGTTCAGGGAGATCCGGAGATTTATTGTATATGCGGATCTTCTGGGACCGGTGGCAGTGATTTCCAATTTATTTGGGAATATTGCCATTTTTATGCCATTTGGTTTTTTGGTCCCGATCCTGGGCAGAAAAAAACGGAAATTCTGGTTCACAGCACTGGCGAGTTTTGAACTGAGTCTGAGTGTGGAATGCATTCAGCTTGTAACCAAAACCGGCTGCTTTGATGTGGACGATATTTTCCTGAATACAATCGGTGGAATGTTGGGGTATCTGGTCTATGCGCTGGTGCAGCGCAAGCGGGACCGGGATGCCGATGCCAGAAGGCTGAAAGAGCAAAAACATTAAGGAGGCAACGTATGGCAAGCAGCAGAAGAGAATATTTTCGCCGGACACGAAAGACCCGGATGAGGGATTTAAAACATTCCCCTACCGGGATTTTGTCTTTTTGTACAGCAATGGCGGCGCTGGCGGTATTTTGTACCGCGGTGATCCAGTCGTTTCTGGCATCCGGTGAAGGTGGATATAAAGTAGGTGGTCTGGGATTAATTGGATTGATCCTGGCACTTGGCGCATTGATCTGTGGAATTTTTGCAGTGAAGGAGCCAAAAATCAGACCATTGCCCCCAAGACTTGGCATTGTGTTTGGCGCAGTGCTGACCGTTGGACTTGGCGGCATGTACATATACGGTTTGATGTAAATCATGATTCAGCGCAAAAGAAACACATTATTTGAACGCAGAATAAGCATTCCCCAGCTTCAAGTGCGTGGAGCACTAAGCGGTGGGTAAGGGGGGATGCTTATGTCAGTGGGAGTTAAAAGCTCCCACTGACAGGTCGCAAAGCG
>OLNI01000751.1_pt1 | contig 23494 bp, 18 predicted proteins | sample 1672921 | NCBI WGS metagenome assembly OLNI01 (sample SAMEA3136737, study PRJEB25190) | human gut metagenome | biome: human gut; feature: human-associated habitat; material: faeces | place: Austria | collected 2013 | reverse complement strand
TGCAATTGCATGACGCGCACCTCGCAACAAGAATGCCGGAGCATTCTTGAATGGTGATGGGATTTGATAAATTATATGTGATGGACATTTTTGAAACCATTGGAACGAATCAGCAGATTTTCGTCAAGTGTTTTCAGGATCAGTTTACCGGAACGGGTAAGCTCCTGGATACATAGATGAAAATCTGTTGTTTTATATTGGGGGAGTTCTTCTTTCAGATAGTCGTGGGACTGCCCGGAGCGCACGGCTTCACGAAAACGGATATTATAGGGAATTCGCATGACAGAAGGTTCTGCCAGTCGATATGTGTGACAGATACGTCGTATATCTGTCTGCAAAGCCGGAAGATAATCCAGAAAGGCATAACAGACATTTGAAAACGGAATCCAGTTGTCACAGAAATAGCGGCGGAATGCTGCGGGAATCGGTGGAAGACCGATAATGACCAGATTTGCCTGTCGGAGCAAACGAATGGTGCGTGCATCCTGACGGGATTGCAGATCGAGACATTGGATGTCGCCATATTTTTGTAAAAATGGGATGAAAAAATCCAGACAAAAATGTGGATGGGAAGCCGCAAGCGGACTCCAGAATGCAACGATATATGATTGTTTCATGTGATTAGACATCAAAAAGATAAAGACAAATTTATTATATATGCGAATTTCGGAAATGTAAAGATAAATTTAAAATTTAGGTGGCTAAACGATAGGTAGTAAATGCGGGAATTATGACTAAACGATAGGTAGTGAATGGAAATCGGGAAAATTTTATCTCTGCCGCTAACAATCGCTGTCAGAGAAAAATTTCTCCCGATTTCCAATTTCAGTTATTGCTGCTGTTTATTTCCATAATCACTGATAAAAAAGATACCTTTGATTATAGATACAGTTATTGGCGATACTTTTTCCTTAATAATCTTTTGTAGAAAAAGGAATTTTCAGGATGTTATGTCATGGTCATTAGTACTATTTTTTCTTTTATGAATTTACGTTTTACTTTAACTTTTACTTACGATTAAGGTGCTGTAACCGGAACGGCGAAGTTCGTCCTGTAATAAGACGGCTTCGTCTAATGTTTTGGGCTTGCCAATCCAGACTCCGTAATAGGGTTCTTCGTAGTGAATCTGTCCGTCAAAGCCGAGGATTTGCAGGCGTTCTAACTGGTAAGCGGCATTGACGTCATATTTGAACAGTCCTGTCTGCACGTAATAATGTTCCGGAACCTGTTGTGCGGAAAGTGGAATACTTTCTTCGATGCCTGTGACAATGGCATCCACGATGGCATCAAATTTTTTGTCAAAAAGCTGGTTATCAATGTCGCTGTTGATAAAACCGGTTTCCACAAGAACTGCCGGCATTTCTGTTTTTCGCAGGACGATGAGCCCCGGGACTTCCTCAACACCAAGATTTTTGAATCCGACATTTTCCAGCTGGCGATTGATATTTTCTGCCAGAGTGTCAACGGTATCGTTATGTTGGTAAATCAGTGTCTGCACACCGTTGTACAGATTATCCTCCATGCCGGAGTTTCGGTGAAATGAGATAAAATAATTTCCACCGGACAGATTTGCAAGCTGTGCTTTTTCGTTTGGTGAATTGTATACATCTGTTGTGCGGGTATAATAAACATTGTACCCGGCTTCTTTTAATTTGGCACCGACTGCCAGTGTCAGTCGAAGCACATCATCTTTTTCTGCACGTCCCATATATGATGCGCCGTTGTCAAAACCGCCGTGTCCGGCGTCTAAAATAATATCTACCTCCATAGTTTTCCCCCTTAAATAATAGAATTCCCAGATCACATCCTTACAGAGCACTTATCTTCGTCTTAGAGGATATTTCTGCTGAAAAAATGTTGGTACACGCCACTTATAGAAGTGGAAGCCTTTTCACCTGAGATGAAAGGGCATGATCTGTATGCCTGTTCTGATTTTGCGTTGTTACATGTAAGTAATATATGTTTGCTTTTTCAAAATAGTACATGAGATGTGAGATGATTCTGTATTTATGGAGCTGAATAACAAAATGATGTTAATGGCGGAATGCAATCGTTTACCTGATGTAGATTTTACATATTTAGTGACAAGAATGCGGAGAAGATTTTCGAAATAGGAGTATCACTATTTGACTCAGGTGATGCTGTCTGACTTTGTAACGTGTTTTTTGTTGACAAGAAAACAGTTTTTTTGTATACTTTGATGATAGAAAGTTTTGATAATCAAACTAATTGGAGGGATAGATGAGAGCACAGATTATAGGAACCGGTAGTTGTCTGCCGGAAAAAATAGTAACAAATGATTTTCTTTCCACCATTGTGGAGACAAGCGATGAGTGGATCAGCAGCAGAACCGGTATCCGTCAGCGTCATATTGCAATAAATGAGACAACGGCGTCCATGTCTACAGAAGCCGGAAAAAAAGCACTGGAGTCAGCCGGAGTGAAAGCGGAGGATCTGGATCTGATTATCGTAGCAACCTGTACACCGGATACGCTGGTTCCAAATACGGCATGTCTGGTACAGAGTGAGCTTGGTGCTGTCAATGCGGTTGCTTTTGACATTAGCGCAGCTTGTTCCGGTTTTGTATTTGCATTGAATATGGTGGATGCTTACATGCAGGCAGGAATTTATAAAACGGCACTTGTGATCGGTGCGGAGACGTTGTCCCGTATTGTGGACTGGAGCGACCGCTCTACCTGTGTATTATTTGCGGATGGTGCAGGTGCAGCAGTCGTGCGCGCGGCAGAGCGCGGTGTGATCGCGTCCACACAGGGAAGCGACGGAACCCGCGGCGGTGCGATTTATGTCAAAAACAGAGAAAATTATAATCCGTTTGTGACAGAGCAGAAACCAATGGATTATCTGTACATGGACGGCGGTGAAGTATTCAAATTTGCAGTAAAAAAAGTACCACAGTCTATTTTACAGACACTGGAAGCAGCAAAGCTGACCACCGAAGACATTGACTGGTATTTGTTCCATCAGGCAAATGCCCGAATTACGGCAACCATTGCAAAACGTCTGAAAGTACCGAATGAGAAAATCCCGATGAACGTGGACAGATGTGGAAACACATCCGCAGCCAGTGTGGCGATTCTTCTGGATGAAGTCAATCGAAAAGGTATGCTGAAAAAAGGAGACAAACTGATGCTTGCAGGCTTTGGCTCAGGTCTGACATGGGGAACCATGGCAATCGAATGGAGTATTTAAAAGGCTGCTTCTTGGAAAAAAATGTGAAAGGGTTCCCTTTGATTTTGTCTTTCTGGCTAATAATCGCCTGCTAAGAAAAAATCAAAGGGAACCCTATTTACGTGTAGATTTTTACATTATGTATATTATGAAATATAAGTGAAAAGTAATTTTGTGGAGACTTCCACTGTGTAAATCAGAGGGCGCTGGAAATTTTTTCTCCGAACGCGATTGCTAGCGGAGGAGAAAAAATTCCCAGTGCCCTCGGTATACAATACCCGAAATAAATACATTTTTTCGAAACCAACGCATACATTATGGTAAACAGGATTTTACGCGAGGTTTTTATGCCAGATAGAGGTTTACACGTACAACAAACAGAAAATGTGGACAGAGGAAGGCTGCAAGTCAATGTAACATCAACATTGGGTTTGCAGCCTGTTGTAAATGCGCGCGTCAGCATTGCGTACACATGGGAAGGGCAGCGGACATTAGAAGAATTGCAGACGGATTCCTCCGGTCAGACGGAAGAGGTGACATTAGACACGCCGCCACTGGAATATTCACAGGAACCAAACCAGCCACAGCCGTTTTCAGAATATACGGTAACCGTACAGGCAGATGGTTATCGTCCGGTGGAGGTGTCAGCCGTTGATGTCTTTGCGGACGTAACATCGTTGCAGGAAATTCGCATGGAACCGCTGGATATTTCTCAGGGAGAAGGGGAGGAAAATATTGTTGTTCCGCCGAATACGCTGTGGGGTGATTTTCCACCGAAGATTCCGGAGGAGGAAGTAAAACCGGTCAATGAATCCGGAGAGATTGTATTAAGCCGTGTGGTAATTCCGGAATATGTAATTGTACATGACGGACCACCAACGGACACCCGGGCACAGGATTATTATGTGCATTACCGGGATTATATCAAAAATGTAGCTTCCAGTGAAATCTATTCAACCTGGCCGGATGCAACGCTACGGGCAAACATTCTGGCGATCATGTCTTTTGCCCTGAACCGTGTATACACGGAGTGGTACAGAGGAAAAGGCTACGATTTTACCATTACATCTTCTACTGCTTACGATCAGAAGTGGTCTTTTGGTCGTACGATTTTCAGAAATATTTCCAGAATCGTTGACGAAATATTTAACAATTATCTGTCCCGCCCGAATGTGCAGCAGCCGATTTTAACACAGTATTGTGATGGTAAAAATGTGACCTGCAGCGGGTGGATGACTCAGTGGGGATCGCGGTATCTGGGAGATCAGGGTTACAGTCCGATTGAGATTCTGCGTTATTATTACGGAAGCAGCATTTATATCAATTCCGCGGAGGAGATAGCAGGAATTCCATCTTCCTGGCCGGGAACGGATCTGACAGTTGGATCTTCCGGAACAAAAGTGCGGCAGATGCAGCAGCAGCTTGCACGGATTTCTCAGGCATACCCTGCCATTCCAACCATTACCGCAGATGGTGTTTTCGGGGAACGAACCCGGGAAGCGGTGGAAGCATTTCAGCGGATTTTTGATTTGCCGGTGTCTGGAGTGGTGGATTTCCCAACCTGGTATAAGATTTCTCAGATCTATGTGGGTGTGACGCGGATCGCAGAATTGAATTAGATTTACAAGTTACTTATTATATGTATTCAGGAAATAATCATGCTTGCATGGAAGAATTCTCTGGATGTGTAGCGAAGAATTAAATAAGAAAATGCCGGAGAGATTATAATTCCTCTGGCATTTTTCTGCGATTTCATGTACAATAGGGCATAAACGACAGAAAAATAACAGAAAGAGGATAAATAATGGAACAGAAAAAAAACATTATGGATTACGATACTGTTTCCTTAGACGATGAGAGCAGTGCCGTAGTAATTATTGATCAGACAAAATTACCGGGAACAACAGAAATCATCGCATTAAAGACTGCACAGGAAATCTGGGATGCCATCTATCTGCTTCAGGTACGTGGAGCTCCGGCCATCGGCGTAGCAGCAGCTTACGGTATCTATGTTCTGGCAAAAGGCATTGATACAGACAACTACGATGAGTTTTACGCAGAGTTCAAGAAGCAGAAAGAATATCTGGATTCTTCCCGTCCGACAGCAGTTAACCTTTCCTGGGCATTAAACCGTATGGAGCAGGTTGTATTAAACAATGCGGACAAGTCCGTTTCTGAGATCAAACAGCTTCTGAAAGAGGAGTCCATCGAGATTCAGGACGAGGATATCCGCGTATGCAAAGCCATTGGTGAGTATGGTCTGACACTGGTAAAACCGGGTGATGGTATTCTGACACACTGCAATGCAGGAAAACTTGCAACAAGCAAATATGGTACAGCAACAGCTCCGATCTATCTGGGACAGGAGCGTGGCTACAATTTCCGCGTATTTGCAGATGAGACAAGACCGCTGCTTCAGGGAGCACGTCTGACTGCTTTCGAGCTTCAGTCTTCCGGCGTTGACGTAACACTGATCTGTGACAATATGTCTGCAACTGTTATGAAAAATGGTTGGGTAGACGCTATTTTCGTAGGTTGTGACCGCGTGGCAGCAAACGGCGATACAGCAAATAAAATTGGTACTTCCGTAGTTGCAGCCGTTGCAAAACAGTACAATGTGCCGATGTACATTGCAGCACCGACATCCACCATCGATATGAACACACCGACCGGTGATCAGATTAAGATCGAGCAGAGAAAACCGGAAGAAGTGACAGAGATGTGGTACAAAGAGCGCATGGCTCCAGAAGGTGTCAAAGTGTTCAACCCGGCATTTGACGTAACAGATCATGAGCTGATCGCAGGTATCGTAACAGAGTTCGGTATCGCACGTCCTCCTTACACAGAATCTTTCAAAGAGATTTTTGCAAAAAAAGAGGCAGCTCAGAAAAATAAATAAGTATAACAAATCGTATGGTATAATTTCCTATAATCCTAGTAGAATATAGGAAATAAATGCTTCACTTTTTTGAAAGAGTGGGGTATAATAAGTAGTGATGGTTCAGCAGAGATAAGTTCTCAGGAAAGAAAATTATTTTTATATCAAGCAGCATTTGGTTGCAGGATATAATAAATCTATGCTGAATCATTATAATGCTTATTGAGAATCACAGGAGGTATAAATATGGCAGACAGTGCATGCAGCAGCTGCAGCAGTGCAGGAAGCTGTTCTTCCGAAAGCTGTGAAGGATGTCCAAGCAGCAAACAGCCGCAGAGCTTTCAGGAAAAATTAAATGAGTATTCATCCGTAAAAAAAGTAATCGGTGTTGTCAGTGGTAAAGGTGGTGTCGGAAAATCATTCGTAACCGCATCTTTGGCAACTGCAATGCGTAAAAAAGGATACGAAGTAGGTATTCTGGATGCAGATATCACAGGACCGTCCATCCCGAAAATGTTTGGTGTACACGGACCGGCTATGGGCAGCGAGATGGGAATTTTACCGATCGCAGCAGAGGACGGAACCAAGATCATGTCCATCAACTTACTGATGGAAGATGAGGAAGCTCCGGTTATCTGGAGAGGCCCGGTTATCGCAGGAACCGTAAAACAGTTCTGGAGTGATGTTGTATGGGGCGACCTTGATTATTTATTTGTAGACATGCCGCCAGGAACCGGTGACGTTCCGCTGACTGTTTTCCAGTCTCTTCCGGTGGATGGTATCGTGATCGTGACATCTCCGCAGGAACTGGTACAGATGATCGTAAAGAAAGCCTACAATATGGCAGGTATGATGAACATTCCGGTACTTGGAGTCGTAGAAAATTACAGCTATCTGAAATGTCCGGATTGTGGAAAAGAAATCAAACTGTTCGGTGAGAGTCATATTGATGAGGTAGCTTCTGAGCTGGCAATGCAGGTTCTTGGCAAAATGCCGTTGGATCCGGCTTATGCAGAACTGGCAGATCAGGGATTATTCTACAAAGCAGATAATCCATATCTGGAAGATGCAGTGAAGAAAATTGAAAATATGTAAATGATAAAATGTAAAACGGAGTCGGCATATTGTCGGCTCCGTTTTTTTCCTTTTATAAGAAAGTTCAGGCTTTCTTACATCGACAGAAACTTGGGAATGTCTGTCATTTACTATATTAGGACTGGATAAAGTTGGACCTCTGTCCTGCTGGACAGAAATTGGTTCGGACAAGTTTTTGTACTTATTCCGGTTATTATATTACAATAAAAACTGAGTGGTGGGAGCCAATCCCCCATCTGATATAGCCTCCGGCAGGATTACAGAGGTGCGCAGTTGAAGTATGTCATGCAATTGCATGACGCGCACCTCGCAACAAGAATGCCGGAGCATTCTTGAATCTCATAATTGCAATATTACAATGTTGATTTTTACACGATAAAGATATTGCTGATTTATAGTGTTTTATTTTGCCGGATAAAATCCGCTTGGTGCATCATTTAAGTTGATCATGATGTTCTTTGTCTGGCTGTAAGCATCCAGAATTGCCTTGTCGTTTTCACGACCGATACCGGACTGTTTGTAACCGCCGAACGGTGCGCCTTCCGGAATCTGGTTGTATGTATTGACCCACATACGTCCTGTCTCAATACTTCTTGCGACACGGAGCGCACGATGGATATCTTTGGTCCATACAGCACCGCCAAGTCCATAAGTAGACTGGTTTGCCAGAGCAATGACTTCGTCCTCTGTTTTAAATTTGATCACAACAGCAACCGGTCCAAAGATTTCTTCCTGAGCCACACGCATATCGTTGGTAACGTTTGTGATCAGTGTCGGCTGAACGAAACTTCCCTTTTCACAGCCGTTTTCTGTATAATAGTCACCGCCGCATGCGATGGTTGCGCCTTCTTCTTTGGCAATCTGTACGTAGGAGAGGATTTTGTCTGCCTGACGTCTGTTGATCTGAGCACCCATCTGAGTTTCCGGATTTAACGGATCACCAACGTTGATATGCTGGAATGCATTTACCAGTTCTGCAACGAATTTGTCATAAATATCTTCCTGAACGAATACTCTGGAGCCAGCACAGCAAACCTGTCCCTGATTAAACAGGATACCAAGCTGTACGCCGTCGATGGCAGCTTCCCAGTTGCAGTCGTTGAAAATAATATTTGCGCTCTTGCCGCCAAGTTCCAGAGTAGCCGGAATCAGTTTGTTGGCAGCAGCCAGAGCAACGTTTTTACCAATCTCTGTAGAACCTGTGAAAGCAAGTTTACACAGATCCGGGTGATCTAACAGATACTGTCCGGATTTTCCACCTGCACCGGTGATCAGGTTTAATACGCCTGCCGGAAGCAGATCCTGGATCAGTTCGGTAAATACCAGCATGCTGAGGGATGTTGTGGATGACGGTTTGAATACGATACAGTCACCAGCAGCGATAGCCGGAGCAAGTTTCCATGCCGCCATCAAGAATGGGAAGTTCCATGGAACAATCTGTCCGACAACACCGATCGGCTCACGAAGAACCAGACTCATCATACCGCCGTCCAGAATAGAAGCAACACCTTCGTCTGTACGGATCAGACTTGCATAATACCGGAAGTGGCGGATAGAATAAGGAACATCGATCGCCATTGTCTCACGGATCGGTTTTCCGTTATCCATGGTCTCAACCTTTGCCAGCCATTCCTGATTTTCTTCTACGCGGTCAGCAATCTTATCAAGGATTGCGGCACGTTCTTCTTTTGTTGTCTTTTTCCATTCCGGAAATGCTTTCCATGCTGCTGCGACAGCTGCATCGACATCTTCTTTGGTAGCCTGTGCGCATTGTGTAAGGACTTCACCGTTTGCCGGATTGGTACTCTGGTAGGTTGTTCCGTCAGATGCCGGACGCCATTCTCCGCCGATAAATAACCCATAGTTTTCTTTTAACTGATTGTTACAACTCATAATAGATACCTCCTTATTTGTGATGCGCTTTACTTTTGCTTGATGTTATATTACAATAGAATCTGATATCTTACAATAACCAGAAAAATGTTTTTATAGGAGACCAGAATCGTGTTAGTGTATGATTTGACAAACAGGGGAAAAAAATCGAAATATGAATATCTGTATCAATGTCTGAAAGAAGATATTTTGAGTGGAAAACTGGCAGAAGGGGAGAAAATGCCCTCAAAACGCCGGCTTTCTGAGGCAAACGGCATCAGTATTCGAACGGTTATGAATGCTTATGAACAGCTTTTGATGGAGGGATATTTGGAATCCAGAGAGCGGAGTGGCTATTATGTGGTATCTGATTTTGATTCACCATTAAGATACCAGAAGGTAGAGATAAAAGAAGCCTCTCCGGAACAGGATGAAAACTGGATGGTAGATTTTACGGCAAACACCACAGTATATGAGAAGTTCCCGTTTTCCATGTGGACAAAAGTCATGCGTCAGGTGCTTGGAGACTACAATCTGCATTTGATGAAGCGGGGAGAATTTCTTGGAAGTCCGGAGCTGCGTTATGAAATTGCAAAATATTTGTATCACAACAGAGGTATGGTGGTGTCACCGGACTGCATTGTCATCGGAACCGGAATCGAATACTTGTATTCAAAACTGATCGGTCTGCTTCCGGCAAATGCAGTGTATGCGGTGGAAAACCCCGGTTATCGAAAAATCCGTCTGATTTATGAAGACCTGGGGGTAAAATGGACCTGGACTTCCATGAGCAAAGATGGAATTCATATGGGAAGTTTGCGAAAAAGCGGTGCAACGGTGGTACATACTTCCCCGGAGCATCATTATCCGCTTGGAACTGTCATGACTGCCAGACGGCGACAGGAATTGTTGAAGTGGCTGGAGGAATCCGCGGACCACTATATTATAGAAGATGATTATGACTGTGAATTTCGATACAGCGGACATGCGATCCCGGCGTTGTATGGTCTGGATGCAAGCCAGCGCGTTATTTATATGAATACCTTCAGCAAAACACTGAGCCCAGGAATCCGGATCAGTTACATGGTATTGCCACCAAAATTGCTGGAGCAGTACGTCAATTCCGCGAACTTTTTTTCAAATACATCTTCTAATTTAGAGCAGCATACACTGGCAGCGTTTCTGCGGGACGGATATTTTGACCGGCATTTAAATCGTATGCGGCGCTATTATCTGAGTCAGGGAGAAAAATTGAAAAATGCGATCCAGATGACACCGACCATTCCGGCAGAAGAAATTTTGGGTATGGAGACCGGTACACATATCTTGGTAAAATTAAAAACGAAGCTTTCCGATAAAGAAATCAAGCTGCGGGCAAGGATGAAAGGGATTAATCTGTGCTGTCTTTCTGAATTTTGTATCGGGGAGAAAGAATTGTACCGGCATGTGCTGGTGTTGAATTATTCCGGACTGGAAGAGAGCCATATGCTGGAAGTGGCTGGGGTGCTGGGCGAAATCTTTGTTTAGGGTGGCTTAAAAATTTACTATTTAGGTTTTTATAGGAACTCCTGCGATTTTATCTCAGTCGCTGGCAATCGCTCCTTGAGAAAAAGTCACAGGAGTTCTCAAGTTACATTGTGGATATTGTAAATTTTTTAGTGGAAATGATACAATTAAAGTATAAATGACAAAAAGTATAAAAATATAATTTTGCCAGTTATAACTGATAAAATTCGAAAAAACGATTGTTTATCTCAGTCGAGAAGACTCCCACCTCTGCAAGTGGTGAGTAATAACAAGTCTTTCTCAGTGGGAGTACAATCTCCGACTGAGATAAACGCTCCGCGGGGATATGATGTCACCGTGGGGAAAATGGGGGATAAAGAAGTAGATTTTGTTTGTAGCAGACAAAGTGAAAAGTTGTATGTTCAGGTTACTTATCTGCTAGCCACAGAAGAAACAATTCAGCGTGAATTTGGTGTGTATGATAATATACGGGATAATTTTCCGAAGTATGTAGTATCTTTGGACGAATTAGATCTGAGTCGTAACGGGATCAAGCATTATAATATACGTGATTTTTTGTTACTTAATTCGTGGAATTAAATTTTATGATCAAACACAACGTAAATGCGCCCAAAATTTATTTTTCCTTGATGAGCAATTGTTAGCCAGCAAGGTAAAATAAATTTTGGGCGCTTTCATTACCGAAAATTTTAAGCCATCCCAAGCAAGATCTACTGTGTTACTACCGGCTGCTGATCCGTTGCCGGCTGTGTCTGTGCCTGATCTGCTCCCTGATCGGTACTCTGGGTAGCCGCATCGGATTGTTGATTTGCATCCGTTGCATTTGCATCAGCGGAATTTGGATCTGCCTGTTGCTGACCATCTGTCGGCTGCGCAGCATCTGTTGCAGTACCGTCTGTTGCAGCATCTGTCGTATTTTCTTCATCAGAAGCAATATATTCTGTAATATTTGCATGGGAGAGTGTTTTATTCTCTGTCAGATAAATAGCGGCACTGAGTACTGTCTTGGAAGTCGGAATTTCCACTTTCTGCGTATCAGCTTCACCATGTGTTGTGTAAACGGTAATTGCCTGATAGTTATCGGAAATCTTATACAAAATATCAGATTTTGCAAGTTCATTTTCAGAAGAATCCGTGATCACACAACGAAGTTCTTTGTTGCCCGGAAGTGTGCATGCTTCCAGATTTCCGTTTTCATCTGTCGTCCCCTGGAATAACTGGTCATTACCGTCATAAACAGTGACTGTGGCGCCGGCAAGTCTGGAACCGTCTGCATTGTACCAACGGGTATGGAGCTGTACATTTCCATCTGTCAGGATTTCCTGCTCTGCGGAAAGCTCTGCACCGGTGCTTATTTTTGTTTCTTCGCCCGGAAGTGCAAGACTGCATCCGTTTAATACAAAAGCACTGCTAAGTGTCAGTGCGGCGATCAGTGCGATATATTTTTTCTTTTTCATTTGATAATTCCTCTTTTCCTTTCCTGAAATTCTTATTGTAATCTCTACCCTATAGAATGATACAAAAATGTGAACATTTCAAGAAATTTTTATGAAAAAATGAAAAATGTTGCGTTCGGTTGACATTTGAGAAACCCGTCCTTATAATAAGGGGGATTGATGAAAAAAATAGTAATCAACAGTGGAGGATCTATGAAAATTAAGAAAATAAACATGAAAAAAGCGGCAGTTTCCTGCGCAGCAATCTGTCTTGCAGGTGCATTATGCTGGAATGGAAGCAGTATCACAGCATGGGCAGCGCCGACATCCGGAACTGCTATTAATGACAATACAAGGGTCAGAAGTGCTATCGGTGGCAGCCCGATCGGTTCCCTGAAAGCAAATCAGGAGGTAACCATCAAAGGAGAGCAGACTTCTGGTGATGGTTATACCTGGTATGAAATCACCTTTGACTGGAATGGAGCAGAGACTGACGGATGGGTGCGAAGTGATATGATCTCATCCGGAAACGGAACAGCAGCAAAAGATGACACATCAGATCAGGCAGATTCCTCTGATACATCAGATCAAAATACAGAAGCACAGGACGGAACATTCCAGATTTCTGGAAAAACTTATGAAATCGCAGATAAATTTCCGACAGCTGAGATTCCGACAGGGTTTGAGGCAACGACTATTACCTACGCAGGTGAAGACGTTTCCGCAGCAAAAATGGAACAGGGCGATGTGACCTTACTTTATTTGCAGAACACAGAAGATAGCAGTGAGAAACATATATTTGTATATGATACGGAACGTGATGAGGCGGTGCCGTTTGTAAGCATTGATGTGCAGGATTCCTTTGTTGTAGTGACAAATGTGCCGGAAGATGTGACAGCAGAGATTTCTGATTATTATCAGGAGACAGAATGTGCATTTTCAGAAGGAAGCATCATGGCATATCAGGGAAAAACGGACGGAGATCTGACAGATTCAGATGCGTCAATTTCTGATTTTTACTATGTATATGGTACAAACAGTCGGGGAGAAAGTGGCTGGTATACATATGATTCCGCAGATCAGACAATTCAGAGAAGCATTGCCAATATGCAGTATCAGGAGAATGCTGACAATGCAGAAGCAACGGATCAGACAGACAATAATTCTGTGTTTGAACTGGACAGCATGACAAGAATGCTGACAGCAGGACTTGGCATTGTGGCATTACTGCTGCTGATCCTTTTTATTGTTACATCCGTTCGTTATCATCGTCTGCGGAAATATCTGGATACAGAAGAATTCCCGGAGGATGAAGATGAGACAGAGGACGATGATCTGTTTGATGATGATACGACCATTGGTGTAGATATCGTTGGAAGCACCGTGGATATTGTTGATTTTGATGGAGATGCAGATCATTCTGTTAAGAATGAGAAAAAGGCAAAGAAAGCGGAGAAGAAGAAAAAAGCTGAGGCAGCGGTGAAAGAAGCATCTGCCCCGGAAGCTCCAGTAGAGGAAGTTCCGGAAAAACCGGCAAAAGATGTATCAGCGAAAGAACTTTTTGCAGAGGACGATGATCCATCGGAGAAAGTAGTCAGTGAGGAGACAGAAAAACTGGTTGCGGATCTGAAAAAAATGATTCAGGAAGTGGAGACCACGATGAGACCTGATGATGAAGAAGATGAGTTCTACGATGAGGAAGATCCGGAAGAACCGGAACAGACAGAGAAGAAAAAGAAAGGTTCCAAATCCGGTAAAGGCGGTTCCTGGGATGATATTGAATTTTTATAATTTTATAAGTTAAAAGGAAGTTTGAAAACTGTGAGGCGTATCGTAAGTATGATCGCTTCACAGTTTTTTATTTGATAGGAAATTACAAGGATTTCCTATCAAATAAAAGCACTTCGTGCAGACGATGCACACTCACACGAGAAGAAATCATTGCTTCGCAATCGTGTTCGGCGCGGGCAAGAAAGATGTGCTATTAATAATGTTATTCGCGTAAGTGTGTGATAGCACACTTTCTTGCTTTATAGGAAAGTTCGATTTTTGCCGACCTCTTGAACGAAAATAGCCCGCACTGAGGCGGGCATGCAGATAAAACGATACAGATTTAGAAGATATAAAAGCCTTCTACACCTGCCTCGTCATTAAACAGATCATCTTCATTTAAGAAATAGTCTAGGTCCAGAAGTTCATCTTCGCTCATGTTGCGAATGTCCATAGATGTTAATCCTTCTGGAGGATTATTTATATATTTTTTGCGTAATTCCTCAATGTTAGATTTCATGACAGTGTCCCTCCTTCAAGAGGATTATAACACAGATAATAGAAAAAAGAATTATGCAGAAGAACGCTTTCCACGAGATTTGGACATGGCTTTCTCGTAAAGTTCTTCAAGGGATACGCGTTGATGATTGTAATAGAGTTCCAGAAACTCCATCTGATGGCTGCATTCAGAACACAGCAAAGGATCGTAACCAAAGGAAGAAAGGATAGCTGTTCGCCATTGGTTAAAGCTTCGATAGAAGTGATGCTTTGATTTATGTATTGTTCTGTGAAGTTTTGAATCTATTGACCGATGTCTTGCGTAGAGACCGCCATATCGAATCATTTTGAAGTGTTTTTCTGGTATGTGGCGGATAAGCCGTTTGATGAAGTCCATGGCAGGTATAGTTTCTACCACATATTTTTCGTCTTCATGCCGGTTGTAATGAAAGGTAACGAGTTCACCATCGTATTTATCAATTCTGGAAGTGGCAATAACAGGACGTCCGAGATAACGACCGATATATTTGATTACATTTTTAGGATCACATTTGTTAGGTTTTGCATAGACATAGAAACCACTCTTATGATCGGAATAGCACTTTGCTTTTATCTTTTTAAAAGAAGACCCTAAGCAGGATTCTAATTCATTAAGCAATGCAGTGCGGAATGCATTACGAAGATAAGTGTAGTTGAAATGTTTGACGTTACGCCAGAATCCGTCATCACTGTATCCACCTTCGGAGATCAGGCAGTGGATGTGAGGATTCCATTTAAGATCACGGCCAAATGTATGTAAAACCATAAGGAACCCGGGGGTAAAATTTTTAGACTTATTCAATTTGAAAAACATCCGGGAAACAACACTGGTAACAGAATGAAAAAGACAGTTAAGAAGAGAACGGTCTTTGAGAAAGAAATCTCGAAGGTTTTCATCAATAGTGAAAACGCAGTGGCGATGTTGAACGTTAATCAGTTTGAAGGACATACTGGTAGAGCGTTCCATGGAATATTTGTTCCCGCAAGTAGGACAAAACCGGCTGTGACATCGGAAAGGTACAAATTTAAGATTTCCACAATGAGGGCAGCCGTACATAGCACCGCCGAAAGCGGGATTGCCACAGTTAATCATCTTATCGATATTTTCCATCTCAGAATTTCTGGGATGAAGAGTATATTTAATTTCTTCATAATAGTCGGTAAAAATCTTTTGAAGTATATTCATAAAACTATTATGAAGGAAAATGGAAGAAAAAGAAAGCCCTAACCCCTCATGATTGAGGGGCAGGGGAGTTGAAGTGTCGAAGACACTTTTTTAATTGGTAGAAAACGGTACAGAGCGATCTATAAAAAATGAAAAGAATGATTATGTGAAAGTGATGCAAATTTGCATATATCAATGTAGCGTTATAAAAAGTAGTTGGTACTGCTTGACAGGCAGAGGTGGTTGTTATATCATCGATATAACAGTCTGAAGAAAAAGGGAGAAGAGGTACATATGACAATCGAAATAGATTTTAACAGTGATGAGGCGCTGTACATTCAGCTTCGCAATCAGATCATATATGGGATTGCGACACGACAGTTCCATGAAGGAGATGCGCTGCCATCTGTGCGACAGCTTGCAGAGGAGATCGGCATTAATATGCATACTGTAAATAAAGCGTATTCAGTTCTTCGACAGGAAGGACTGCTCCGCCTAGACCGCCGCCGCGGAACGGTTATCGCGCTGGATATTGACCGGTTGAAAGCGGAGGAAGAAATGCGGGACAGTCTGCGCGTTGTTCTGGCACGCGGATTTTGCAAAGGCATTAACCGTGCAGAAGTGCATGAACTTGTGGACGAGATATTTGATGAGTATGAGTAATTTTTGGAGGAACATATATGCAGTATAGAGGATTTACCAGACAGGCACGAAAAGTTATGCGGATCGCGGAACGTCTGGCAGAGAAAGAACAGCAGCTGCGGATGGGAAGTGAATATATTCTGGCAGGTCTGCTGCAGGAAAACGATGGCGTGGCAGGACAGATCCTGCAGCAGCTTTCTGTAAACTGTGAGGAGATTCTGACATTGATTCACGAGATTTCTCTGCCAAAGACAGAGGAACAGGTGGCAGACGGGGATTTCCTGACACCGGAGAGCCGCGCCATTGTGGAAGAAGCCTATGCAGTTGCAGAGCGGTTTGACAGCGAACTGGTTGGAACAGAGCATCTGCTTTTTTCTATTATTGAGCATCGAACCAGTGCGGCAGCACGCATGCTGCTTGCCATGAATATTAATCTTGGAAAAGTATATGCGGATATTCTGGCAGCGATGGGAAAAGAGAATCTGTTTTCCAAGGAAGAAGGGAAAGAATTTCGCACCGGAAAGAAAGCACCGGAAGCCAAAGGAACGCTGATGGAAAAATATACTGTGGATCTGACGGTACGGGCAGCGGAAGGGGAACTGGATCCGCTGATTGGACGAAGCGAAGAATTGCAGCGGATGGTTCAGATCCTGAGCCGCCGTGGCAAAAATAATCCGTGCCTGATCGGAGAACCGGGTGTTGGAAAGACCGCGATCGTAGAAGGTCTGGCAAGCCGTATCGCAACCGGGGCAGTTCCGGAACATTTGCAGGGAAAACGGATTCTGACGCTGGATATTTCCGGTATGGTGGCAGGCACAAAATACCGTGGTGAATTTGAGGAACGGATCAAAGGCATGATGCAGGAAGTGCAGGCAGCCGGAAACGTGATCCTGTTTATCGATGAGTTACATACGATCATTGGTGCAGGCGGCGCGGAAGGTGCGCTGGACGCTTCAAATATTATGAAACCGGCATTGTCCCGTGGACTGATCCAGATCATTGGAGCAACAACGATTGAAGAATACCGTAAGCATATTGAAAAAGATGCAGCGCTGGAGCGGCGTTTCCAACCGGTGACAGTGGAAGAACCGACAGTGGAGCAGACCGTGGAGATTTTACGTGGACTGCGCCCACGTTATGAAAAACATCATCATGTGCAGATCACAGAGGAGGGCATCCGGGCAGCAGCAGAACTGTCAGAGCGTTATATCAATGACCGTTTTCTGCCGGATAAAGCCATTGATCTGATGGATGAGGCAGCTTCGAAAGCACATGTGGGAAATATGGATAAACCGGTGCAGTTAGAGGCGTATAAGCAAGAACTGGAAGCACTGGATGCAGAGCTGGAGCAGGCACTGATCGATGGAGATTTAAGCCACGCAAAACAGATTCGTCAGGAAAAACAGCAAAAACAGCAGCAGAGTGAAGCTGTTTTGAAAAAATACAGACAGAGCCTTGCCCGGAAAAAAATTCAGGTGGGTGAAAATGAAGTGGCAGATGTGGTATCTGACTGGACACATATCCCGGTAAAACGTCTGACGGAAGGGGAAGCAGCGCGCCTGCAGCATCTGGAAAAGACGTTACATAAGCGTGTGATTGCACAGGATGAGGCGATTTCAGCGGTGGCAAAAGCCGTTCGCCGTGGCAGAGTCGGACTGAAAGATCCGTCCAGACCGATTGGTTCTTTTCTGTTTCTTGGACCGACCGGTGTCGGCAAAACAGAGATTTCCAAAGCACTGGCGCAGGAAGTATTTGGCATGGAAGAGGCAATGATCCGTGTGGATATGTCTGAATATATGGAGAAACACAGTGTGTCAAAAATGATCGGTTCCCCGCCAGGATATGTGGGATACGATGAAGGCGGTCAGCTCAGCGAAAAAGTGCGCCGTCATCCGTATTCGGTTATTTTGTTTGATGAGATCGAGAAAGCTCACCCGGATGTGTTTAACATTTTACTTCAGGTGCTGGATGATGGTCATATCACAGACGCACAGGGTCGAAAAGTAGATTTTAAAAATACGATCATCATCATGACATCCAATGCCGGTGCACAGTCTATCATGGAACCGAAAAAACTGGGCTTTGCGGCAAAAGAAGATGAAAAAGCCGATTATAATCGAATGAAATCTAATGTAATGGAGGAAGTACGCCGTATTTTCAAACCGGAGTTTTTAAACCGAATCGACGAGATCATCGTGTTCCATTCTCTGACCAAGGAACATATGAAGAAAATCGTCGGCATTATGACAAAAGAGCTTCAGCACAGATGCAAAGAGCAGCTTGATCTGGAACTGAAACTTACCGATGCGGTAAAACAGTATATTGTGGATAAGGCATATGATCCGAAATATGGAGCACGTCCGCTTCGCCGTATGATCCAGACAAAACTGGAGGATGCGCTGGCAGATGAGCTGTTATCCGGCAATGTTCACAGAGGAGATACCGTTACAGTCCGTGTGAAAAAAGATGAGATTGTTTTTGAACATTAAGAGAAAACGGCAAAATATTGATTTTGTATGATGAATTTATATCGTTAAAATGAAGGATAGAAAACGGCAATTTTGAGAAAAAAGTATCAGAATTGCCGTATCAATAAATGAGGAGAAACATAAAAAACAGCGTATGGCAAAAGCAAAAAAAACAGTATTTTTCTGTCAGCAATGTGGGTATGAGTCTGCCAAGTGGATGGGACAGTGCCCGGGCTGCCGGGAATGGAATACATTTGTAGAAGAACCGGCAGAAGAAAAACGCAGTACACATAGCAGTGCTTCGCGTGTTGGACAGACGGTGGAACCACTTCCGTTGTCAAAAGTAGAGATGACGGATCAGGAGCGGTTTACCACAGGAATCGGAGAACTTGACCGGGTGCTTGGAGGCGGAATCGTTCCGGCGTCTTTGGTACTGGTCGGTGGAGATCCGGGAATCGGAAAATCTACCCTGTTGCTTCAGGTCTGCCGAAATCTGGCAGAAGCACATCATAGCGTGCTGTATATTTCCGGAGAGGAATCCATGCAGCAGATCAAGATCCGGGCAGAACGGATCGGTTCTTTTACGGATGATCTGGAATTGTTCTGCGAGACAAATTTATCAGATATTGCGTCGGTATTGCGCAAAAAGAAACCGAGGGTGGTAGTGATTGACTCCATCCAGACCATGTACAGCGAGGATGTCAATTCCGCACCGGGCAGCGTTTCTCAGGTGCGTCAGGCAACCGCACTTTTGTTGCAACTGGCAAAATCGCTTGGAATTACCATTTTTATTGTCGGTCATGTGACAAAAGAAGGCGTGGTAGCCGGACCGCGTGTGTTAGAACATATGGTGGATACCGTTTTATATTTTGAGGGAGATCGTCATGCTGCTTATCGAATTTTGCGTGGCGTTAAAAACCGTTTTGGTTCTACAAATGAAATCGGTGTGTTTGAAATGCAGCAGGCAGGTCTGGTGGAAGTAAAAAATCCATCGGAATATATGTTGAACGGTCGTCCGGAAGGGGCTTCCGGTTCCATTGTAACCTGTTCCATTGAAGGAACCAGACCGATTTTGCTGGAAATCCAGGCACTTGTATGCAAAACCGGATTTGGACTGCCGCGCAGAACCGCAGCAGGAGCAGACTTGAATCGTGTCAATCTGCTGATGGCAGTTCTGGAAAAAAGAGCCGGAATGCCGTTATCCTCCTGTGATGCTTATGTCAATATTGCAGGTGGAATCCGGATGAATGAGCCGGCGATCGATCTTGGAATCGTTCTGGCAATTGTGTCCAGCTATCGGGAAATTGCGATTTCCGATAAGACGATCTGTTTTGGTGAAGTTGGTTTAAGTGGCGAAGTGCGTGCAGTCAATATGGCAAAACAGCGGGTACAGGAGGCAAAGAAACTTGGATTTGAAACCTGTATTCTGCCGAAAGTATCGTTGACTGATGAAGTGCGTACCGATGGCATTCAACTGATCGGAGTATCCAATGTGCGGGAAGCGATTTCACGTATTTCCGGGTGATTTATTGGTGAAAATTTAATATTTTAAGACGAAAACGAAGAATCCTGTCATGACAGCTAGCCGTTCGACTACCTTCATTTCACTGCGGTTTCATCGCGCTCACTTCCAACTCCTATAAAAGCTGGTCGTTTCCCGTTCGCGCAAAACCTTGTGAAACTCAGTTGCTCACTGAAACGCTTGCCCTGACAGGATTCTTCGTTTTCGTCATTTACATAGTGAATACAATATTTGCAATCTATGATATATAGTGAACGATGAAACTTTCTCCGACTTTGCTTTCATATATTAACCAAATCAAGGAAGTCCCCTGCTTCAATTGCGAAAAGCAATAAGCAGGGGTAGGGACTTGCTTGTATCAGGAGGGGTGCAAGCCCCTTCTGATAAGCTGCGAAGTAGCTATTTGGTTATGAGCAAGTAGCGAAGGCGGATTGCGAATATCCTTTGATAATTAATCCAATCTTCTATTATTTTCAAAACTATCAAAAAAGTACATAAAGAATACATATCGTTATGGTACAATAAATACAACGAAAAAGAAGTGTATTGGGGGCTTTGAGATGAACAGAATTTTACTGGCAGAAGATAATGACAATTTACGTGAGCTGATCACGGATTTTCTGTCGGAGCATGAATATGAAGTAGATGCCGTGGCAGATGGGGAGGACGCATGGGAAATGGTGCTGACAAAAAGTTATCAGCTGATCTTGCTGGATGTTATGATGCCGGGAATGGATGGATTTACGCTTTGCAGAAAAATCCGGGAACGGGAATCGGTGCCGGTGCTTTTTCTGACTGCGCGTGTGCTGGAGGAAGATCAGCTGCGGGGATATGAACTTGGAGCCGATGATTATATTTTGAAACCATTTTCTTTGCGGGTGCTTCTGGCGAAATGCCAGGCAGTATTGGAGCGATATCAGCGGGGGCAAAAGTATGAGGTTCAAAAAGGGCTTGTTTTGAATGAGGAGCGACAGCAGTTTTTCTGTGATGGAAAACCGGTGGAATTACAGTCTCTGGACTATCGTCTGTTATCTTATTTTTTCAAAAATCCGAATCGCATTCTGACGCGGGAGCAGATTATTTTAAAACTCTGGGGTTATGAATATACAGGAAATGACCGTGCAGTGGATACGCATGTGAAAAATGTGAGGAAAGCACTGGGGGATTACGGAAGCTGTATTCGCACGATCGTGAAAAAGGGATATATTTTTGAAGCAAATATGATTCAATGAACCTTAAAAATTGTAGATATAGTGAAAGATAGTGTTAAATGATCTATGGAAAAACGGAACGAAAAAAGGATCAATGAACCTTGAAAATTTGTGATGACAGGGGGGATGGTATGAAGAAGTTAAAAAAATTGTGGAAGAAGAAAATATGGAAAGAATATCGAATCGCATTTTATATTGAGATCGTCTTTCTTGGAGTAGCGCTGGCGGCTACTGGATTATTGATTCGTTTTTCGTCGGAGAGCTGGAAGTCAAGATTGAAGCTGGAAGTGAAGGATATCCAGTCTCTGGTTGAAAAAAATGTGAATACGAGCATCAATAAAACCGGGGAGAAAATGTCAGAATCGGTTTATATGGGGTTGGAAGATATTTTGCCATATCGGGATGACATTACGTGGAATAGTAAAATCGGAGTAGATGTGAAATTTTTGGATGAATCAGATACAGCACGATATGAACTGAATATTCCGGAAGTGGGATGTATCTGGACGACTTATGACAAAGAAACGAATGAACTGAATAGAGAATGGATTTCTCTGGGAGATTGGTTTGAGGATCTGACATTGACTGGTTTGGAGGATTTTAAACGGTTTTATAAGCAGGAACAGGGACATGTAGCGGTTCAGAAAATGGAAGGATATTACAACGGGGACAATTTTATTATCCGGACGGTGTATTTTACAAGTACGATTCATAGATATTATACGGCAAGTATCACGGGCAGACAGATAGGCGCGAGAAACATGGTATATCGTGTATCGGACCTGAACAGTATTGAAGATGGAACATTGTCAGAAAATGTTACACTGGAAACCGGCAGCATGGATTTGGTAGTATACATGCCGGATAATTCTGTGCAGTCAGTTCTGGTCAATACACCGGGAAAGTGTCAGGCGTTTGCTACAGGAGAGATAGATGGATATAATTTAAGCAGTTATGAGATTAATATGTATGCAGATACGATTTATCTGGCAACACATGATGGGACGTTTCGAAATTATATGATTCCAATCTGGCTGATCGGTCAGGGAATTGCCGCATTTCTGATTGTTGTTGCCCTGTATATGCAGAAAAAACGAAGGGAGTTAGCCAGGTTAAGAAATACGTTCATTAATGCTATGGCGCATGAAATGAAAACACCGGCAGCAGTGATCAAAAACAGTGCGGAATGCCTTGAGGAAGGAATTCATCCGGAAAAACAGGCACATTATATCGGAATGGTGCAAAAAGAAGCAGACCATATGAACAATCTGTTAATGTCCATGCTTGCATATACAAGACTTAGTGATTCTTTTTGTGAATTAAATAAGACAGACTGTTCGTTGCAGGAAATGATGGAACTGAGCTGTGTCCATTATAAAGGGCAGATTGAAGCAAAGAACCTGCATGTGATTTGGGACAGCGCAGAAAATACGACAACCAGATGTGATGAAAAACTGATCATGATGGTTTTGGATAATTTTATATCAAATGCGGTTCGGTTCTGTAAGGAAAATGGAGTGATTCGTTTTACAATCGCTCCGGGGACAGTGAACGTATATAATGAGGGCGCTCAGATACCGGAAGATCAGATAAAGGAAATCTGGACACCGATGTATAAAGGTGACAGTTCCAGAAATGAAACCAAAGGAACATCGGGAATGGGACTGGCGATCAGTGCAGTGATCCTAAAAGCCCATCGTGCATCCTATGGGGTTCATAATGTTACAAGAGGAGTAGAATTTTATTTCAAACTCCCTTTCAAAAAGTAAGGATAAAAGAATGCGTGAAAAGGAAGACAATTCTGTAAATTTATGGAATTGTCTTTCTTTGTCAAAATGAGGAAAAAGCTGTTGACTTATGGAAAAACGAGTGCTATTATAAGCAAGCTGTCGCTGATGCGGCGGCACTGACAAAAGGAAAGGTAAGGAAAACGGCAAGGATTGCGGCAGTTTGAAATACAAAACTTTTGTTAGAAAAAATAAAAAAGTTGTTGACAGGATATGACAAATGTGCTAATCTAAATGAGCTGTTGAAAAACAGTGAAACAGACAACTTCAAATAAAATAAAAAAGTTGTTGACAACGACAAATGTTTATGATAATATAAATAAGCTGTCGCTAAGACAACAAACAAAGAACTTTGATAACTGAACAGTGAAATAACCTTGAAAGATTCATTGAGA
>OLNI01000745.1_pt1 | contig 23638 bp, 8 predicted proteins | sample 1672921 | NCBI WGS metagenome assembly OLNI01 (sample SAMEA3136737, study PRJEB25190) | human gut metagenome | biome: human gut; feature: human-associated habitat; material: faeces | place: Austria | collected 2013 | reverse complement strand
CACCTTCGACGAGCGCCTCGCCTACCTGCGCAACCTCGAGGCCCGCAAGGCCGAGGTGCTGCACGCCATCGACGAGCAAGGCAAGCTCACCAGCCTGTACCTGAAGGCTGCGCAGAACTTCTTCGATATCGTTGTGAAGGATCACACCTATGTGAACGGAGGCAACTCGCAGTCCGAGCACTTCCACGTGGCCGGTGAACTGTGGAAGGACGCCACCCAGAACGGCGACCAGAACGGCGGCTACCGCAACTTCTCCACCGTGGAGACCTGCAACGAGTACAACATGCTCAAGCTGGCCCGCATCCTGTTCCAGGTGACCAAGGATTCCAAGTACTCCGAGTACTACGAGCACACGTTCATCAACGCGATCGTGGCCTCCCAGAACCCGGAAACCGGTATGACCACGTACTTCCAGCCGATGAAGGCCGGCTACCCGAAGGTATTCGGCATCACCGGCACCGACTACGACGCCGACTGGTTCGGCGGCGCGATTGGCGAGTATTGGTGCTGCCAGGGTACCGGTATCGAGAACTTCGCCAAGCTCAACGATTCTTTCTACTTCACCGACGAGAACAATGTTTACGTGAATATGTTCTGGTCGTCCACCTACACGGACACACGCCACAACCTGACCATCACGCAGACCGCCAATGTGCCGAAAACCGAGGACGTCACGTTCGAAGTCTCCGGTACCGGTTCCGCGAACCTCAAGTTGCGCGTGCCGGACTGGGCCATCACCAATGGTGTGAAGCTCGTTGTTGACGGTACTGAGCAGGCTCTGACTAAGGACGAGAACGGTTGGGTGACGGTCGCCATCAAGGATGGCGCCAAGATTACCTACACCTTGCCCGCTAAGTTGCAGGCCATCGATGCCGCCGACAACAAGGATTGGGTCGCCTTCCAGTACGGCCCGGTCGTACTCGCCGGTGCGCTGACCGATACCAACTACAAGACGAACTACTCCTACGGTGGTGTCAAGGTGCGCGTGGCCAACTACGATTCCGAGGCCAACGCCAAGGCTGCGGTCATCCCGACCTCTGGCTCGGTCACTGACTGGCTCAAGGGCATCAAGGAGGACGCGTCCGAAGGCAGCAACCTCGTGCGTACCGACGATCCGAACACCGGCAACCGCGAAACCCTGAGCTTCAAGTTCGCCAATGTTGACGGTGACGCCGCCGACCTCACGCTCCAACCCTACTACTCCACGTACAAGACCACGTACGCGATCTACTGGGATATGGCCGAGGTCGATTCCGAAACCTACCAGAACAACATCTTCAAGAAGAAGACCGACGCTGCAACCCAGTCGATCATCATCGACGCGGTTGACGCCTTCGACAACGAGTTCCAGCAGGAGCTCGCCCACAACGCCGCTAAGTCCGACGACTCCAACGCCGGCACCTACGAGGACAAGCAGTACCGTGACGCCAAGGCCGACGGCTGGTTCAGCTACGATCTCAAGGTGAACACCGAGGCCGATGCCAAGAACTACCTGAGCGTCCAGTACCAGTCCGCCGATGCGGGCCGCACGTTCAGCATGATCGTGGATCCGACCCCGGTCGCCGACAACTCGAAGGGCGAGGTCTCCGCCAACGCGAAGACCTACACCGTCACGATCGAGAACAAGGGCTTGAAGGCCTTCTACTGGGATGTCCAGCAACTGCCCGCCGACCTGATTGCCGAGGCCAAGGACGGCAAGGTGCGCGTGCTGTTCAAGTCCACCGGCGGTCTCGTCGGCGGCGTATACGGCGTGCGCATGCAGAACGCTGCGGCGTTGTCTACCGATGCCTCGCTGAAGTCGCTTTCCTTCGACAAGGGCACTCTTGACCCGACCTTCGATGGTTCCAAGACCCAGTACACGCTCACCGTTCCGGCCGGTACTGAGTCCGTCGATGCCACCATCGGCGTGAAGGATGCCGGTGCCTACGTCAAGGTCGATGGCATCATCATCGATGACACCAAGGCCCGCACCATCGCGCTGACCGACGACGTGACCACTGTGGAAATCACTTCCTACGCGCAGGATCACAAGGCCGTGAAGCACTACTCGGTGCAGATCGTGCGTGGCGACGCCACTGTGCCCGCCGCCAGTGATCCGGTGCTTGAGTACACCTTCGACACGGACACCATCGTCAAGGACGGCACTATCGACAACACTGGTACCGCAGGCGACAAGCTCGACGGTAAGGTCGTGAACGATGGCGCATCGGCAAGCGACCATGCCGACAATGGCAAGGCGCTCACCCTGACCGGTGGTGACAAGGGCTCCGCGTCTCCGTACGTGCAGATTCCGGCCGGCCTGATTGATGCCAGCCAGAAGGACATCACCATTTCCGCCGACTACCAGTGGGACGGCAACAACACCTGCATCTACCCGTGGGCGTTGGGCAAGGACACCAAGGATTATTTGGTGAACATCGTCTCCTGTGGTTCCAATACACGAGTCGAGGCCTCGAAGTCCGGTACCCAGACTCAGCTTGCCGGTTCCACTCCGGCCAAGAACACGTGGGTTCACGTGGATGTGGTGGTTAAGGGCGGTAAGTCCATTGCCTACTACCTTGACGGCGAACTGATCAAGCAGGTCTCGACCACGCTGACCGCCGCCGACTTTGTTGGCACAAACAACATTGCCGGTTACCTCGGTAAGTCGTTCTATAACGACCCGTACTTCGGTGGTCAGATCGACAACTTCAAGGTATGGAACCGTGCCGTCACCGCCGCCGATCTCTTCAACCCGGACAAGGGTGACGAGCCGACTCCGACTCCGTCCAGCGATGCCACGCTGAAGTCCCTCACCGTGGCCGGTCAGACAGTTGACCTTGCGGCTGCCGCTACTGAGGACGGTGCTTCGCTGACCGTTGATGATCCGACCGCTGTTAAGGCTTCGGATGTGGTATTTGAGGCCAACGACTCCGGCGCCACTGCCAAGGTGAACGTCAATGACGGTGTGGTGACGGTCATCGTCACCGCCGCAGACGGCAAGACCACCGAGACCTACACGGTCAAGCTGGTCAAGAAGACTGTACCGGTCGAGTCCATCGCCATTTTCGGCGACGGTGTGGCTGAAGGCAAGTTGGCTCTGGAAACCGGCAAGTCCGTGAAGCTCACTGCTACTGTCACTCCGACGGATGCAGATGATGCTGCGGTCTCGTGGTCGGTCGAGGGCGATGCCGTGACCGTTGACAAGACCGGTCTCGTGAAGGCCGTCAAGGCTGGCACCGCAACAGTAACCGCGACCGCAGGCGGCAAGACCGCTTCCATCACCGTGACTGTTACCGACCCGGTCGTTCCTCCGGCACCTTCCGTTGATTCCGTCGCCATCACAGGTAGCGAGGTCAAGGACGGCAAGCTGGAGCTCAAGGTTGGCGGCGAAGCGACTCTCACCGCCGACGTGACGGTGACCGGTGATATCGCCAAGACCGTGACCTGGACCTCCTCCGACGAGAAGATCGCAACCGTGGATGCGAACGGCAACGTCAAGGCCGTGGCTGAAGGTAATGCAACTATTACCGCCACGTCTACCGAAGACGCCACCAAGTCCGCTTCCGTCGCGGTGACCGTCACCAAGAAGACCACCACCGAGCCAGAGCAGCCTGAGCAGCCGAGCAAGCCGGAGCAGCCCGCCCCGGCAGAGAAGGATCTGACTGACGCGAACCATGTGGACGACCTCATCACCGCCGAATCCATAAAGCCGGGTGCCAAGCTGACGTTGAACGTGGGCAAGGCATTCGCAGGCAAGACGGTGAACGTGTACGCCTTCTCCAACGGCAAGGCCGTGCTGGTCGCCTCCGGTGTGACCGTCTCCAAGGACGGCACTGTGGTGGTGACTGTGCCCGCCGACCTGAAGCTGGGCGCCACGAAGTTCGCTGTCCAGTTCGCTGACGATTCGCTGGTCTGGGATGCGGTCAACGTGGCCAAGCCCACCGCCGAACAGCCCAAGGCCGACGAAACCGCCAACACCGGTGCCGCCATCCTCGGCGCAGTAGCCCTCATGGCCCTCCTAGCCGCCGCTGGCGCTGCCCTCATCATCTGGCGCAAGCGTCAAATCTGACCCCAATTGCAAAAAACTCTCACTGACGCTTAGTCAGTGAGAGAAATTTGCAACGAGTGGCCTGATTTTGCAAAAAACTCTCGCTGGGCATCCCTCAGTGAGAGTTTTTTGCAATAGGGGGCTTATCGCTTCGCCTGAGTGATCTGGTAGGCGGCGAAGAGGATGGCCAGCCAGATCACGCCGGCGATGACGGCGATGCGGTAGCTGGTGGAGAAGCACATCAGCACCACGACCAGCGCTAGGAACGCCAGCACCACCCACGGGGTCACCTTGGCAAACGGCAGTTTGAAGTGAATCGCGTCCAGTGCCTCCTGGCCGCTCAGACCGGCCAGCTCGGAATCCTCGGGAGCGCCGCCCGCGGCGACCACCTTACGGAACTTCATTTCGGTGAACATGATCATCGTCCAGTTGATGATGCCGGCGATGGTGGCAATCGACATCAGATAGTTGAACGCGAACTCAGGCCACACGAACACCACGACCACGGCGATGGCGGTGATCACGGCGGACGTCAGCACGCCGGCCACCGGCACGCCCTTAGCGTTGAGCTTGCCCAGATACGCGGGTGCATTGCCTTGTTTGGCCAGCGAATACAGCATGCGGGAGTTGGCGTACAGGCCGGAGTTGTAGACGCTCATCACAGCGGTCAGGCACACGAAGTTGAGGATGCCGGCGGCCGCGTGGATGCCCACGGAATCGAAGATTTGCACGAACGGGCTGGGAACATCGTCTCCGCCGATGGTGTTCCACGGTATTACGGCCATGATTACGCCGAGCGCGCCAATGTAGAACACGAGAATTCGCCAGATAATGTCATTGGTGGCGCGGGGAATCGTACGACGAGGGTCCTCGGTTTCGCCGGCGGTGATGCCGATGAGCTCGGTGCCGCCGAAGCTGAACATCACCACGACAAGCGCCATCAACAGGCCGGTCCAGGTGCCGTCTTTGGTCTGCTCCATGAGACCGTTCGGGAAGAAGCCCCCTTCCAAGGTGAACCAGTTGGCAAAGCTCGCTTTGATGCCGGATGCGGTGGGCAGAGCGAAGATGATGACGGCCAGGCCGCCGACGATCATGGCAATCACGGCCACAATCTTGATGATGGCGAACCAGAACTCGAACTCTCCGAACTTGGAGACGCCCAGCAGATTGGCGGCGCAGATGACCACTAGGAATACGGCTGCCGACACCCAGGTCGGAATCGCCGGGAACCAGTAGTTTACGAATTTGCCCACCACGGACAGCTCCACCATCGAGACGAGGATGTAATTGAACCAGTAGTTCCAACCGGAGATGAAGCCGGCGCGCTTGGACCAGTAGCGAGTGGCATAGTAGCTGAACGCGCCCGCCTTCGGATCCTCGACGGACATCTCGCTCAGCGCGCGCACGATCATGAAGATCGCGAGGCCGCCGATCAGGTAGGCCAGCAGAATCGAGGGGCCGGCCAGCGCGATGGATTCGCTGGAACCATAGAACAGGCCGGTTCCGATAGCGCCGCCCAGTGCAATCAGCTGGATGTGACGGTTCTTCAGTGACTTGCGCAGCGTGGCCGGCACCGGCACATCGTCGGTTTCGCGCGACTTCTTAGGTGCGTCAGTAGTACTCATTGTGCTCTTCTCTCGAGTCTCTTTGATTTTTAGCATGACCGGCGGGAGGTCGCCATGCGCAACGCTCGTCATTGTAAGGCGCGGCATGCCGTAATGCCAAAGAATGCCGATGCCAGCCCATACCGGTATTCGCGTTTGATCGAAACAGCTAAAGTCGGCAGTGGCCTATCAAACCATCCCCACCAATTCACTGCGAGACGGGCATGCCCATGGTGAAAATGGTGTGGGCCACTGATTCCGGAGATGCTGCGAGGTCGGTGGCGAGCCAGTATTGCAGTAGGCCGATGCTGCCGGATACGGCGAAGCGCATGCGCATTTGGGCCTCGACCGGGTCGTTGGCGGCGGGCTGCAGCTGCTCGGCGACTGTCTGCCGGCTGTAAATAAGTCCCAGTAGCTGCTGTTGGAAGCCGATATCTGCTTTCGGGCTCATCAATACCTGCAGATGCTTGCGATTGTCGGCAATGTACTGGCAGATGCGCTCAATAACATGCTCGATGCCGGCAGAATCTGGCTGGGCGAGTAGCTGTTCGAGTGCGGTGGTGACCCAGGCCATGGTTTCGTCTTCAATGTCGTGCAGCAGTTCCTCGATGCTCGCATAATGCGCGTAAAACGTGGAACGATTCACATCGGCCCGCTCGCACAACGCTTTAACGGTGATGGAGCCGAGCGGCTGATTGCGCAGCAACTCGATAAGCGCGTCCTGCATGGCACGTCTCGTGTAGCGGGTGCGGCGGCTTTCCGTCAATTCTTTGGCCATGGCCTTCTCCCCAAATTCCGACAACCCACAATCCAACTGTTGGTTGCAGAACCGACACAGTGTTGTTTTACTTGAGTATAGCAGGAAGTTTTGGCGGGGCCTATGGGGCTAGGTGGCTGCCACGAGCGCGTTGGAGGTGTGCGATGGCGTATATCGAATTCGACCATGTGGTCAAGGAATATCCTTCTGGTAGCAGTGTGATTCGCGCGCTCGACGAGGCCAGCTTTACCGCCGAACAAGGCGAATTAAGCGTGATTCTGGGACAGTCCGGTGCCGGCAAAACCACGGCATTGAACATTCTAGGCGGCATGGATACCGCCACAACCGGCCGCGTAGTGGTCGGCGGACGCGATATTACGGGTCTGCGGAAAAAGGAACTGGTGACCTACCGGCGCAACGATATCGGCTTCGTCTTCCAGTTCTACAATCTGGTGCCTAACCTTACCGCGCTCGAAAACGTGGAGCTCGCCTCGCAAATCTGCCCTGACCATTTCGATCCAGAGGAAACGCTGCGCAAAGTCGGACTGGGGGAGAGGATGGACAACTTCCCCGCGCAACTGTCCGGCGGCGAACAACAGCGTGTATCCATCGCCCGCGCGATTGCCAAAAAGCCGAAGCTGTTGTTGTGCGATGAGCCGACCGGTGCGCTCGATTACGAGACCGGCAAGGAAGTGCTGCAGCTGCTGCAGGATATTTGCCAAACACAAGGCATGACCGTAATGATCATTACGCATAATTCCGCGCTTGCACCGATGGCTCACAAAGTGATTCGCTTCCGCTCCGGCAAGGTGACCAGCGAGGAGATCAACGCAACGCCGCAGCCCATCGCCGATATCGAATGGTAGGTGATTGGCGATGCTCACTGCAAGACACTCTGTGAAACGCCCCGTGAAGCAAGCGAGGCGATTCGTGAAACAACCTGTGAAACATTCTGTGAAACGGCGGAACCTCGACGATAGCGGCGGTCGAGGAGCGGGCGTTTCTGCGGTATTTGCCAAAGATACGTTGCGTTGCTGGCTGCGCAGCTGGAAGAGGTTCGTCTCGATCGCCGTCATCACGCTGCTTGGCGTGGCCGTGCTGACCGGCATCTACGCCGGATGCCGCGATGCTTTTCTGGCGGCCGGTCGTTTTTACGATCAGCAGGGACTGCATGACCTGCAGGTGCTATCCACATACGGCCTGACCGATGATGATGCAACGGCACTGCGCCGAATCGACGGTGTGCAAACCGTGCAGCCCGAACGTTCTCAGACGGTGACCACGTTGGTGGACGGCACCAAGAAAACCGTGACCATGCAGGAAATCGGTACCGAAGGGCTTGATCAGCCGTACATACGGCAGGGCAAACTGCCGAACAAGGCCGGCGAAGTGGCGGTTACGCAGCAATTCCTGAACGATAGCGGACTCAAGATTGGCGGCACCATTACTGTGACGCCACAAGACACCTCTTCATCCGTCATATCGGTAGCGGCCACGGAGACTGACGATTCCAATAATGCCGATACGGTAGGTGTCGCCGCCAATGCCTCGGCATCCGATGCGAAGTCCGCCGCCAATACGGACGCCGACGCCGAGCAATCCCCGCAGTTCCCCACGAAACTCACCATCACCGGCGTCGTACTTGACCCGCGCGACCTCAACAATCCAGACGGCTATTCGGGCATGACCTCCTTCCGGTCCACCTCATCCGAGGACTATACGTTCTTTGCACCCAGCGACGGCGTGACCGGCAATATATACACTGCGATATCGGTTGCCGTCACTGGTGCGTCCGATTTTGACACGTTTTCCGATGCCTACGATGAAGCCGTCAAAACCGTGGCCGACCGTATCGAACATCAGATACAGACCACACGCCAGAAAGCCCGTCGTCAACAGATCGTCTCCAGCGCGCAGCGCAAACTGGACGATGCCCAAGACGAGGCCAACGAGCAGCTGGACGAAGCCCAGAAGCAGATCGACGACAACTGGGCCGAGCTGGAAGCCAACGAAACGACATTGCAAGATAGCCGTACCGAATTGGAGAACAACAGGACAACCATTACCGATGGCGAACGGCAGCTCGCCGATGGCCGTGCGCAGATTGCAACGGCCCGTCAACAGATCGCGCAAGGTCGCCAGCAGATAGCCGAAGCGCGCACCCAGCTCGAATCGGGCAAAACGCAGCTCACCTCGGCTCGCAAACAGCTCGATGCGGCGCAAACGGAACTGACCGCCAATCGCACGAAAATCGAACAGGGCATTACCCAAATCGACCAAGGCATGGCGCAAATTGATCAGATGCTGCCCATGATTCAACAGGCCAACAATCTACTGGCGCAACTTGACCCGAATATCGACCTCAACTCACCCACATGGCAGGCCATCAAGCAACTGCTCGCGCGCCTTGGCATTACCCTGCCTGAAGTGCCGTCAATCAGTGAGCTGCGGCAACAGCTGGCCGCCAAGCAAACGGAACTGCAAACGCAGCGAGACAGTCTGACCCAGCAGAAAGCCGATTTGCAGCGCACATTAAACGAAACCATTGCCCCCGCACAATCCACCTTGGACCAGCAGAACGCGCAACTGACCGCCAAGGAACAGGAAGCGGCTGCAGGAGAGGCACAGCTCAATACCAAATCCGCGGAACTCGAAGCGAATGCCGCAACCCTCGAAACCCAGTCGGCGCAACTTGAAGCGCAGGCCGCCCAACTGGCCAGCGGCAAGCAGCAGCTCGAAGAAGGCGAGCGGCAGCTGGAAGAAGGCGAACAACAGCTCGCGGACGGCAAGGCGAAACTGGATGATGCGCAGTCTGAACTCGATGCGAAGCGAAGCGAAGCGGAAAGCGAATTCGCCAAGCAGCAACGGCGCATCGACGATGTGGCCAACGCACGTTGGTATGTGCAGACACGCGCTTCGATCGACGGATTCAGCTCGCTCAAATCAGACGTCAGTTCCATCGAATCCATCGGCCGCGCATTCCCGATTGTGTTCCTGCTGGTCGCCGTGCTCATGAGCCTGACCACCATGACCCGCATGGTCGAGGAAGACCGCGGACTTATCGGCACCTACCTTGGACTCGGCTATGGCGGACTCGCCGTGTCCAGCCGGTATCTGCTGTTCGCGTTGCTCGCCTGCTTGGTCGGCGGCGGCATCGGTCTGCTGGTCGGATTCCTCGGCATCCCGGCATTCCTGATGGTGGTGATTGAGGGACTGTATATATTGCCCGGTGTGCGACTCGAATACGACTGGCTGTACGGCTCGGCCGGCATCGTGCTGTTCGTGGTCGGCGTGGGCGTGGCCACCGCGCTCGCCTGTCGCGAGGAGATACGGCACACGCCCGCCGCGCTGATGCGGCCGAAGGCACCGAAAGCGGGCGCTCGCATATTGCTGGAGCGGATTCGCCCGGTATGGAGCCGGCTGAACTTCCTCGGCAAAGTCACCGCGCGCAATATCTTCCGATTCAAGTCGCGCTTGATTATGACCGTGGGCGGCGTGGCCGGTTGCACAGCGTTGATTATCTGCGGATTTGCGATTAATGACACCGTCGACACGATTGGCGTCAAACAATACGAGCAGATCTACCAGTACGACCTGATGGTCGTGGCCAATGACGATGACGCCACCGCGATGCGCAAGCAGGTGGCACAAGATGGCCAAACCACCGAAACGCTGAATCTGCGCGTGGATAGTGGCGAGATGAGCAATGCGGCGCAGGAAAGCGAAACCGTGCAGCTGATGACGGTGCCCAACAATTCGTTGAACAAACTGAACGACATGGTCACGCTGGAAGAGGCCGGTGACGATGGGTGGTTCGAGCTGCCCAATATCTTCGGCAAAGCGGGTGGCGGCACTGTAGCGCTGGACGATAGTGGTGTGATTGTGGCGAAGTCCGCAGCCAATTCGTTGGATATTCATGCGGGCGACACCGTCACGTTGAGCAATGGCGGCAGCGGGCGGGCCAAGGTGAAGGTTGCGGCGGTGACGCGCAACCTCATCGGCTCTGATGTGTACATCAGTGAGCGACTGTACGACCAGAAGTTTGCGGCCGGCGGTGTGACGTCTTCGGCTTCGGGAGATGGCACTGCCTCGACCTTGACGTGGAACGCGATGCTCGCCAAGCTGAAAGGTTCCGAGACCGAACAGGCCGAATATGCGGATCGGTTGGGCGAGGAATCGTCGGTGCTCAAGGCCGTGAGCTGTGCGCATCTGGCCGCCACGTTTAAGTTCGATTTGATGGGTGCCGTGGTGGCGCTGATTGTGGGGCTCGCCGGCGGCCTGGCGCTGGTGGTGCTGTTTACGTTGGCCAATACGAACGTGTCCGAACGCATCCGCGAGATGGCCACACTGAAGGTGCTGGGCTTCTATGACCGCGAGGTGCACAACTACGTGAACCGCGAGATGATGATATTGACCGGTATGGGTGTGGTGGTTGGTCTGCCGCTTGGCAGGTGGATAGGCGGATTACTGACTGCTGCGTTGAATATGCCGTCGCTGTATTTCGAAGTGGAAGTGCACTGGTACAGCTATGCGATTGCCGTGGTGGCGACGCTGGCGTTCGCGCTGCTGGTGCAGCTGTTCACCAACCCAGTGCTCGATCGCGTAGACCCGGTCAGCTCGCTCAAGTCCGTGGAATAGAGGTAGAAGTTCAATTTGGTGTTGATGAATTGAACTTTTTGGCGGAATATTTACAGTATCATCGCATGTATTCTTGAGCTGAGCGGTTTTCGTGACATATTTCGGTGATACAGTTTGAACTTGTTTTGAACGAGTATCGCGTCTGGTGCGTAACAATCGGGCGGCAGAGAAGAGAAATGAAATCAGTATGGCCGATACGAATGTGAATGGTGGTACACAGCAGGCTACGGGCAAACTCAAGTCTGTCGAAAGCCTGGACCAGACCAACGAGATGGAGCGTGGCCTGAGCAATCGCCACGTACAGTTCATCGCCATTGGCGGCACCATCGGCACCGGCCTGTTCCTGGGCTCGGGCAAGTCAATCTCGCTAACCGGCCCCTCGATCATCTTCGTGTACATTCTGGTCGGTGTCATCATGTTCTTCCTGATGCGCGCCATCGGCGAAATGATGTACCGTGACCCCAGCCAGCACACCTTCATCAATTTCATCACCCGTTACCTTGGCAACGGGTGGGGGCATTTCGCCGGCTGGACGTATTGGGCCGCGCTCGTGCTGCTGGGCATGACCGAGATCACGGCCGTCTCCACGTACTTCATCACCTTCTTCGACACGTTCGGCATCGACCTGACCCATTGGAAATGGCTGATCGAGCTGTGTTTCCTGGTGTCGCTGGTCTCCATCAACCTGATTGCCGTCAAGGTGTTCGGCGAGGTGGAATTCTGGTTCTCGATGATCAAGATCACGCTGATTTGCGCGATGATCGCCACCGCCGTGGTCATGATCGTGATCGGCTACCATTACCCAGCCGTGCAGATTCACGGCGTGGACCACGTGAGCCCGGCCGGCCACGCCGGATTCGACAACCTGTTCGCCAACTTCTCGTTCGCGCCGAACGGTTGGATGGCCTTCCTCATGAGCTTCCAGATGGTGTTCTTCGCCTACGAGATGATTGAATTCGTGGGCGTCACCGTCTCCGAGACCAAGAATCCGCGCAAGGTGCTGCCCAAGGCCATCAACGAGATTATCGTGCGCGTGCTCATCTTCTATGTGGGCGCACTGGTGGCCATCATGTGCATCGTGCCGTGGACCTCGTTCAAGCCGAACGAGGACGGCTCCTTTGCCTCCCCGTTCATTATGGTGTTCCAGTACGCCGGGCTGAATTGGGCGTCCGCGCTGGTGTTCTTCGTGGTGATCACCGCCGCATCTTCCGCGCTGAACTCGCTGCTGTACTCGGCTGGCCGCCACCTGTACCAGCTGTCCGAGGTGTCGCCGAACCCGATGCTGAACAAGCTCGGCAAGGTGTCCGATCGCAAGGTGCCGGCCCGCGCCATCCTGGTGTCCGCGGCGCTGATACTGCTGTCGCCGATCGTCAACGCCATCCCCGGCGTGTCCGGAGCGTTCGTGCTGTTCTCGTCCGCCAGCTCCGCGGTGTTCCTGTTCATCTACATCCTGACGCTGATGGCACACCGCAAGTACCGTCGCTCCGCTGATTTCATTCCGGACGGGTTCGTCATGCCCGCTTGGAAGGTGCTCAATACGGTGGCAATCGTGTTCTTCGTGTTCATCTACCTGACGTTGTTCCTTGCGGACGATACGCGCAATTCCGCGATTGCCGGCCTGGTGTGGCTTGTGGGCTTCGGTGGATTCTCTATGCTGCGCGAACGCTACCGTAGCCGCGATTTGAAGGCCGCACTGGAACACAAGGAGTGATTGGACGGGCTGATTGGCTGGCGGTTATTAGTTGGGTGGCTGTTGGCGGCTGGCGGCTGACTGGCTAGCGGCCGATAGCCAATGACTGGGCTGATCGTCAGCCAATCGGCTGCCTATAGGTCTCATTGATACATTCGGTCATCCGATTAGTGCATTTGCGCGGACAATTAGTGCATTCGATCATCGGATTAGTACATCAGTGTGCAATTATTAGTACAATTAGCCGCCTAATTAGTACATTAGGACATAAAACAATGTCCTACTGTACTAATTAGATGCTAAAATACGATAAGTGCCATGTCCTAATGTATGAATTATCGCTATGAAGGGCGGAATGCGATGACGCAGGATGAACTTATGCAAGTGCTGCAGGCCGGTGAATCATCTATGGTCGAGTTCAAGCGCTGCAGCGAATTGCCTCATACGGATACTTTTGAGACTGTATGCTCATTCGCCAATCGTTCTGGTGGCAGCATTTATCTTGGCGTTGACGATGACGGTCAAGTGCTCGGCGTCGATTCTAAGCGCGTTAGTGAGATAGAGCGCAACGTTGTCAACGTAGTGTCTAATCGTAAGATGTTCGAACCGGCTCCAATGGTGGAAACGGAACATATCGAGTACGACGAACGGATTATTGTTCGTATTTGGGTAGCTCCGAGTTCTTCGGTTGTGCGGTTCAAGGGCGCAGTGTTTGATCGCATTGCTGATGTGGATACACACATCGAAAGCGATATCCAGATTAGTCAAATGTATATTCGCAAGCAGAACTACTATTCCGAACGGCGAATTTTCCGTTACGTGACTCCGTTTGATTTGCGTCCTGAGCTGATTGCGCGAATGCGGCAGCTGGCGGTCGCTCAGCGAGCTGGGCACCCTTGGGGAACTATGTCTGACGAAGAACTGTTCCGCAGCGCCAAGCTATACGATCGTGATTACACGACCGGCGAAGAGGGCTTTAATCTTGCTGCAGTGCTGCTCTTGGGCAAGGATGAAGTCATTTCCTCGGTTTGCCCAGCGTATATTACTGATGCCGTGGTTCGGCGAGACAATATTGACCGATACGATGACCGACTTATGGTGCGGACCAACTTGTTCGATTCGTACGAGCAACTCCGTGAATTTACTGAGCGGAATCTGCCTGACCGCTTTGTGTTAAAGGGCGATAAGCGAGTGAGCCCGCGTACGATGATCGCCCGTGAATTGGTGGCAAACAGCCTCATGCATCGGGAGTATTCCAGTCCGGTGGTGGCGCGTGTCACCATTGATAATGAATCCATCCGGACGGTTAATGCTTCGCGCTCATTCTTTGAAGGTCGAATGAAGCTGGGCGAGTTCACGCCAATGCCAAAGAATCCGATTATCGCTAATGTGTTTGTGCAGACCGGCATAGCCGAGCAGCTGGGTAGCGGACTGCGGAATCTGATAAGAGCGTCCCGGCAATATACTGAGCGAGAGCCTGAGTTCCGCGATGGTGACATATTCGAGGCGACGATTCCTATTGTTCCTGCGCTGAAGACCGTGGATGGTTCTGGTTTTGCTAGCGTGAGATCTGTAGTTGAGAAAGATGCCGAAGAGGGTGCGAGGCTCATTGGCGGGGAACGTGTGGATGGTAAGAAAGCAGATGCAACCGCATCGGGTGAAATTGATTCGCGGGCAGCGATGCTGTCGGCGATGAATCGACGCTTGACAGAGGTTGACTATGTGACTGTACCTGAACTCGCCAAGATAACAGAGCTCGATAACAGAACAGTCCGCAAATTCCTAAACGGTTTAGTTGCGCAAGGAAAGCTGATTGCTGAAGGCAACACGCGTGGTCGGCGTTATCGGAAGGGATAGCGGGCGCGATATCTCGATGCAGTGGGATTCACTTAAGGGCTACGGCAAATATGATTCGTAGCGATTGGGCCAGCGCAATTCGAATGGCTCATGACTTTGTGCGTCGTTTGTGGTCTCTGAAGTTGTTTGCTGGGTGACGGTTTTGTGATAAAATCGCTCATATCAAAATGTTTGCGTAAACATTTTGGCTGCGCCGAAAGAAGGAGTCGACGTAGGTCATGTATCAGGCAAAGAGGCCGGCTCAGTGAAGCAAAGGCCGATTTTTCCGGTATAAGGCGGACAGCAGGAACACTAAGGAGACCAATGAAGGTACTGAGCAAATCGCTTGCTGCAATGGTTGCGGCGGCAACACTAGTGGGAGGAGGGGCGTTTGCGGTTGCCGGCACTGCGTATGCGGCTGATAACGATGCCATTACCGTGACCCCGAACCCGTGGTATGCCAACAGTTTCGATGGCTGGGGCACCTCGCTGGCTTGGTTCGCCAACGCCACCGGCAGCCTCGGCGAGGAATCGGCCATCACCACCAATCTCGGCGATGACGCTTCCAAGGCTAAGGCTGTGGAATACGGCAAGCAGCTGCGCGAACAGTTCTACCAGTCCATCTTCGGTGATGAAGGACTGGACCTGAACATGGCCCGCTACAACGTGGGCGGCGGCAATGCCTCCGATGTTGCCTACGGCTACCCATTCATGCGCCAAGGCGCTGCCGTGCCTGGCACGTGGAAAGATGACGCCACCGGCTCCGGCACGTATGGCAATGGCGTAACCACCAAGCAGGCCGACAAAGACAAGCTGGCTGCGGCATTCGACCCGACTGACGACAACCAGTATGACTTCTCCAAGTCCGCCGCCCAAGACTGGTGGATTGAGCGCGGTGCCACCGGCGATAACCCCGACATCACCGATGTAGAGGCCTTCGCCAACTCCGCTCCGTGGTTCCTGACCAACAGCGGTTACGCCACTGGTGGATACAACTCCGGTAGCAATAATCTTGCAAACCCTGAGAAATTCGCTCAGTACATGACCAAGAACGTCGAGCACCTCGAAAGCCTTGGCGCAAACGTTGACACGGTCGAGCCGTTCAACGAGTCCGAGACCAGTTACTGGGGCACTCCGGGCGACATGGCTTCGAAGTACACCGATGAGAGCGATGACAACACCAAGCTCATTAACAACTACTGGGATAAGTACTACTCCGACAAAGATAAGTCCGTCACCCCATACTCCAACGCGCTGAAGAAGCCGCAGGAGGGTATGCATGTCAATAACGCCCAGCAGCAGCAGACGATTACCGCACTCGCTGAGGCGCTCAAGGACAATGATGACACCATCATCGCAGCCACTGATGCTACAAACTCCGCTGACTTTGTCAAGTCGTACAACCAGTACCCGCAGGCGATCAAGGACCTTATCGATCAGTACAATGTTCACGCCTACTCCGACGGCAGCCAGATGCAATCGCGCGATATCGCTCAGGCAGACGGCAAGAAGCTGTCGATGAGCGAGGTGGACGGCTCCTGGCAGTCCGGCTCCTACAACCCGTACGGTTTCGACAACGCGCTGGGCATGATGAGCAAGATCAGCTCCAACGTCACCCGCCTGCAGTCCAAGGACTTCACCTTCTGGCAGGTGGTCGAGGACCTCTACAACATGCAGATGGGCTCGAACGTGAACCCGGCCGGTGAAAACACCAACTGGGGCACCGTGCTGATTGACTTCGACTGCACCGTGGCCGGTAAGGACGGCAAGCTCTACTCCGAGCGTCGCGTGAACAACAACGGCGGTACCGCCGATGGACTTGAACCGTGCACGGTTATTGCCAACGCCAAGTACAACGGCGTCAAGGCCATCACCCACTTCATCCACGCGGGCGACAAGGTCATCGCCAACAACGATGAAGACAACAACATGACTGCCACCTCCGCCGATGGCAAGACGCAGACCGTCATCCACCGCAACTCCGGCACCTCTGACCAGACCTTCGTCATCGACCTGTCGAAGTACGGCGAGATTGCCGACAACGCTTACGGTGAGCTCTATCTGACCACCGAAACCTCTGCCGAAGACAAGAACGTGGGTGTCGATTCCGCCACTCCGGAAGTCTTCGCCAAGACCAGCAACGTCAAGCAAGCTGAAGGCTCTGTGATGATTGACAAGGCTGCCAAGACCGCTACGGTCACTGTGCCCGCCCGTTCTATCGCCTCCATCCAGCTCACTGGCGTGACCGGCTACGCTAAGGATGCTGCCGTCGAGACCGGCGATACTTACCAGCTCGTTGGTAAGCAGTCCGGCAAGGCCGTGGCTGATACCACTTCTGGTGATTCCGCGCTGTCCCTGGCCAACGTCGCTTCCGATGCCGAGAACGCCAAGAAGCAGACTTGGACCTTTACCCAGATCGAGCAGCCCGCCGACTCCGAGCGCCCTGATCTCAAGGCTTATGTGATTACTAACGCCGAAGGCAAGGTGCTGGTGTCCAAGGATGGCACGAACGCGCTTTCCAACGAAACGGTTGGGGCCGCCAAGTCCGACCCGGCTGCCAAGTGGATTCTCAACACTTCCGATGGTTCGACCTACCAGCTGCTCAATGCCGCGACTAAGACGAACCTCGATGTGGATAACTCTGGTACCACAGTCGGCACGAAGGTTGGCTTGTGGCAGTCACCGAGCGGCACTTCGCCGTCCGCCAACCAGACATGGACTCTGCGCAATGTAACGCCGACCAGCCAGAAGACCGTGAACGTGCAGACCGCCGTTAACGAGAAGGCCGCGCTGCCGACCGAAGTCACGCTCTACTACACCTGGGGCGAAGGCAAGGCCACGGTTGCCAACTGGGATACTTCCAAGGTCGATGTGGCCAAGGAAGGCGCCTACGAAGCCACCGCTACCGCCACCGATGTGTACGGCAACGAGTTCAATGTCGCCGCTACGGTCTACGTTGGCGCGCTCACCGTTTCCGATCCGGTATCGGCTACAGTGCTGGCCGGCACCAGTGCGAGCGAGGCGAAGGCCGCGCTTGAGGCTGCGCCGGTGTATCTGCACGTCAAGGCATCGCCTGCATTCGAGGGCGATGCGGCTAAGGTTACGTGGAACTTCGATGGGCTTGATACCAAGCTCGCCGATGCCAAGGCTGGCGACAACATTGCCGTGACCGGTACGTACCAGCTGGACGACGCGACCACGATTGCGCTGAAGGGCACGATCTATGTCACCGCCGCCACGCCTGAGAATGTGGCCGACACTGCTTCCAGCCTGACCGTGACCAACCAGCAGACGGAATACAGCAAGGGCGATCAGTGGAAGAAGCTCACCGATGGTGACACGTCAGCTGAAGCCTGGGTGACGTGGAACTCTGCTGGTGACTATTCCGCCAGCCCGACCGCCACGATTGACTTCGGCTCTGAGTGTGAGCTTAGCAGCGTGACCATTACGTATGGTGACAAGGCTCCGGCTTCCGCCAAGGCCGAGTACACCACTGATGGCGAGACGTGGATGCAATTCGGTAGCGATGTTAAGCCTGCCGCAGGCCAGACGGTGACGTTCAAGGCCGATAAGGGCACAGTGAATGCCACGAAGATGCGCATTGTGAACACCGTGAACAACGACTACATGAACGCCACCGAAATTCAGGCATTCGTGACGCCGGTTCAGGGTGCTGCGAAGAACATCGCCGCGGCCTCTGGCACGAACTTCTCGGTGAACTTCCAGGAGGGTGCCTCCGCTTCCAAGGCCATCGATGGTGACACTACGTCAAAGGGTTGGTCCACTTGGGCTTCCACCGCCTCGACGGTGGACCCGGTCGCCACGTTCACCTTCGACGAAGCTCAGACCATCACCGAAGTGAAGACCTTCTTCTACTACGATGGTCGTGCGTCTTGGCCGAAGAGCCAGACGCTGGAATACCAGGATGAGGCTGGCGAATGGCATGGAGTCGGTACCAAGGATGGCTGGAAGATACAGGCCGGCGATGCCGGCTCTGGCTCCGACGGCATCACCGCCGCCGACACCCCGACCGTTGACTTCGTGCTCGGCACCCCGGTAAAGGCCAAGGCCATCCGCCTGACTAACACATTGCAGGACACCAAGGTGTACATCAACGTGGCTGAGATCCAGGTGTTCGCACAAGACAGCACGGTACTCACCCCGCAGCCGGCATCCGATGCCACGCTGGGCGACCTGCGTCTTGACGGCGAGACCATCAAGGGCTTCGCTGCTGATAAGACCGACTACACAGTTGATCTTCCGTTCGGTGCTGAGGCAAACCCGGTGCTGCAGGCCTTCGCCGCCGACAATGCCGCCACCGTCAAGGTGACTGGCGACGCGGTTGAGAATGGCAAGCTTGGCGGCAAGGCCACCATTACGGTGACCTCAGCCGACGAGTCTGAGACGAAGACCTACACGGTGACCTTCAAAGCCTTCACTTTGGCTTCGCTCAAGGTGACCGGACCCACGAAGATCGAGTACGCCATCGGCGACAAGCTCGATACCGCCGGTCTGAAGGTTACTGCCGTCTATCAGAGTGGCGACAAGACCAAGGAAGTGCCGGTCGCTCTTGACGACCCGCAGCTTGCGATTGGCTCGTTCGACTCCACCACCGCAGGCAAGAAGGCGATTACCGTCTCCTACCGTGGTGTGACCGCGACCTTCAACGTCACGGTCAAGGCCAACGCAGTCGCCCCTGGCCCTGAAGAACAGAAGCCCGGCAGCACCAACAAGCCCGGTGCCACCGGCAACGGCAACAAGAACACGGTGGCCAACACCGGTTCCAGTGTTGCCGCCATCGCTGGCGCTGTCGCTCTGCTGGCCGCTGCCGCGGGTGCATTGTTCATGCTGCGCAAGCGTGCATAGCACCCTCGCGCAGTAATGGGGGAAGGAACAAGCCGGCAATATTGACTATTGCCGGCCGGTTCCTCCGCTCTTTGACCATAATTGGTCCGACAAGTTGAATACTGAATTTTCAGTATCGGTATATTGATTTGTCGAACCTTTTCTGGCTTCGCGGATAGCGACATAACTGTTTGTTCAAAAAACCGTTATCATCAATCAAGGAACCAAATCAATGAAGATAAACAATAAGGGCAAGGGCGCTCTTATCGCGGCAATTACCGCCGCGGCAACGCTATTGTCATGCGGGCTGGCCGCTGCAAGTGCCAGTGCGGCAGGTGTGGATTACCTGCCTACCATCGGCCAAGTGCCGACATACACCAAGTTCCAGCCCACAGCCGATCCGGGCAAGAACGCTAGCGATTACTTCCAGCCATATTGGTATGCCAAGAACGCCAATGATAATGGCGGCACGCACATCCAAGCGCACGGTGGCCAAGTGGTCAAGGTTGGCGACGCCTACTACTGGTATGGCGAAGACCGTTCTAACGGTTACGACAACAGCCCCGGTGTCCATGCTTATATGTCGACAGATCTATACAACTGGACCGATCTTGGTGTGGCGCTGCGTGCGGTGACCAGCAAATCTCAGTTGACGGATAAGAGCAATGCCGATTACGCCTACTTCGACAAGGCCTACAACCTGACCAAGTCCGACGGCAGTGTGGACGCTGCCAAGGCCGACGCAATCTTCCCGTACCTCAACACCAACCCCGATCAGGATGGTGATGGCGCGGTTGATTCCGTACAGGGCATTTTCGAGCGTCCGAAGATCATCTACAACAAGAAGAACAAGCAATACGTGCTGTGGTGGCATTCCGATGGAAGCACCACGCCGGGCGGTTCCAACTATGCACGTGCACTTGCGGGCGTGGCTGTTTCCGACAATCCGGCGGGCCCGTTCACTATGGTGGGTGCCTATCGTTTGCCTAACCAGAACAATTGGAAAGAAGCCGCAGGTAACCCCAGCTGGGGTGAGAACGGTGACAGCCGCGATATGACTGTGTTCGTGGACCCGAAGGACGACAGTGCCTATGTACTGTATTCTTCCGAAGCCAATGCCACGCTGTACATCGCCAAGCTCAACGATGATTACACCAATGTAGTCAAGACCACGAATGTGGACCAGTCCGAGGGACAAAAGCAGTACTCTGCTGACGGGCAGTACCCATACATTCTTGCAGACGCTACTACGGATGCCCCGGTGCGTGGCGAAGATTTCCAAATCGTCAAACAAAATGGTTCGCTGGAAGCTCCTGCCGTATTCCAATATGACGGGCGTTACAACATCATCGCATCTGGTGCAACCGGCTGGGCCCCGAACAAGCAGACCTACTACACCGCCGACTCCATGCTGGGAAGCTGGACCCGTGGCGTGGAAAAGGACGATGTCAACGAGAACACGTGGTACAACAACATGCCGGAAGGCGCGGATGGTCTGTTGTCCGTGGGCGATACCCGCGGCACCACATTCGGTTCGCAGTCGGCTAGTGTGCTCGCAGTAGACCAGGAGAAAGGTCACTTCATCTACCTTGGTGACCGTTGGGATTCCGGTAAAGCCGATTCCACCTATGTTTGGCTGCCGCTGACCATCGGTGAGAACGGCACCATCGAAATGCACAATCCTGCTCAAGAAGGCGAGCCCGACGGTTGGGATCTGAGCTATTGGGGCAACCATGGTAGCGCCAAGGGCAAGCTGGTCAACTGGACTGTGGAAACCGGCGATGATCTCCCGAAGACCGTGAACACGGGCGGAACCGTTACTCTGCCGGACACCGTCAACGTCAAGGAAGGCGACGATACCATTGCTACCAAGGTGACATGGAATGTGGAAGGCGGTACGGCAGTCAGCAAGTCGACCAAGGCTGCTGGTAACACCTACGCATTCAATGTGCCGGGAACCTACACCATTACGGGCACTCTTGCCGAGAGCAGTAACTTCAATCCGGTCCGTACATTCCGTAGAACCATCGATGTTTCCTGCTCCAACCCGATTTCCGGAAGTTGGAAGGAAGCTCATTGGAAGGGCGGCAGCGCGTGCCAGGTTTCTGCGTCCGGCGGTGCTTATGACTTCACGATTACGGACAACGCCAATCGTGGCGTCTGGACGGATCGCAACGAGGGCAGTGCGGTGTACCAGCCTGATGCTCTGGACGTGAACGAAACGCTGGAAACCACGGTCAAGCCGCTCGACTTGGGCGGTAATGGCGATCCGCGCGCCGGTCTGGTGGTCCGTAACGGTCTTACTGGCGCTAACGGCGGCAAGGGATATGCCACGTTACTTGCCAGCCCAAGCGGCGTTTACATGCAGTACGATTCCAATGCCGATGGCTACATCGATAAGGAAACATCGCATGTTGGTACCGGCTTCGGCGACCAAGTGCAGCTCAAGCTGGAGCGCACCTCAACCGATACTCTGAAAGGCTACTGGCGTGCTTCCGCGAACGATGAATGGCAGGATGTCGCTACGGTAACGCTGACCGGTGCGGACGTAACCGGGCTCGATGCCGGTGCTTTCGCCACGTCGAACAGCAATGCCGGCGCATTCACCGTGGCCTTCAACGGCACTGCGTTCGGTTCGCAGACTGCTGCTGTGGAGTCCATCGCGGCCAAGGGCCCTGAAGCCACTATCGCCAAGAGGCAGACGCTCGCGCATAAGGACGTGACGGTTACCGCTACGCTCACCAATGGCAAGACGCGTGTACTGGAGCCAAGCGAATACACGCTGGAAGGCTTCGACACCACCAAATTGGGCGAGCAAACCGTGACGGTGCGTCTTGTCGCTGATTCTTCAGTAACCGCCACGTTCACCGTGACTGTGGAAAGCAACCTTGCCCGGTTGTTCTGCTCGTCCGCTGCGGCCTCGAAGTATGAGCCGGCCAGTAGCTGGGCCTCCGCTTCTACGGCCGACCTGACTTGCGACAACAACCTGAGCACCAACTGGTCGAACTGGGGCACCGGCGACACCTCGCCGTGGCTCAGCTACACCTTCGATAAGGCATATCAGCTGGGCAAGCTCAGCGTTGCGGTGGATAAGGCCAAGGGCGAGGCCGCTCCGAAGAGCTTCACTGTATCGTACCTAGCTGAAGACAGCGCCACGTGGACTGATGCCACGCTGCCGGCAGTCACTGTGAATGGTGCTGCTGGAGCCGTGACGGAAGCCGATGTGAGCGCTCTGCCCGCCACCAAGGGCATTCGCCTCAACTTCACCTACGCCGATGGCAATGACTATGCCAAGATCGCTGAAGTACGCATCGCCGAAGGTGAAGCGACACCAGAGCCGCAGCCGTCTAGTAACGCCAATCTTGCTGATCTGACTGTGGATGGCAAGACGGTTGACGGATTCTCCGCGGATACCACTAAATATGCCGGTGCGCTGGCTGGAGATGCTGCTTCCTACCCGACGGTGGAGGCGACTGCTGCTGACGCAAAGGCTACGGTGCAAGTGGAGCAGGCTTCGGCCGAGAACAACGGCGTGGCCACGGTGACTGTAACTGCTGAGGATGGCACGGCGGAAACCTACACAGTGACATTCGGCGAACTGCCTCAGTTGGCCGAGCTTGCTGTGGAAGTGACCAAGGATTCCTATCAGGTAGGCGATAAGTTCAACGCTGCCGATGTGAAGGTATCCGCCATTTACAAAGTCGGCGATACCGAAACGCTGCGCAAGCTGATTGATCCAACTGATGGTGATCTGAAGTTCACTGGCTTTGATTCTGCCACCGCAGGCACGAAGACCATCACCGTCTCTTATCGTGGCGTGAACGCGACGTTCGAAGTCACGGTCACAGCCACGGAGGTCACTCCCGGCCCTGGAGAGCAGAAGCCCGGCGATACCAACAATCCTGGCAACACTGCTAAGCCCGGTAACACTGCCACGAATAAGCCGGCTGCTAATGGCGCTGCGCCCCTTTCGAATACGGGTGTTGCCGTGGCTGCCATTGCGGTCGTGGTTGTGGTGCTGGCAGCTGCGGCTGGTGCCTTGCTCGTCATCCGCAAACGCCGCGCATAACCATGGCAACTGCTGAGTAGCGTGGATTGCGTTGCTATTGAGCAATCTGCGATTCACGCCACTCAGCGAGTGCGCCCGAGCTTGCGCAATGCAGGCGCAATACAGTGCAAACAGTACAAAGCAACAATAATGGCCGGTCTGAGCCAGCTGCTCCATGCGAGGGCAGCTG
>OLNI01000740.1_pt1 | contig 23717 bp, 20 predicted proteins | sample 1672921 | NCBI WGS metagenome assembly OLNI01 (sample SAMEA3136737, study PRJEB25190) | human gut metagenome | biome: human gut; feature: human-associated habitat; material: faeces | place: Austria | collected 2013 | reverse complement strand
GGATCCAGCTTATTGTGGCTGATCGGTTTTATCCATCATCAAAGCTTTGCAGCTGTTGTGGAAACATCAAAAAAGATCTGAAGTTATCTGACAGAGTTTATAGATGTGCGTGTGGGAATATGATTGACAGAGATTTCCAGGCATCTATAAATCTCAAGACTTATGGAGAACAATTTGCAGGCTGACACTGAAACGTTAATGCAAATATGTACGGATACGTTAGTCCGGAATTTACGCCTATGGAGAGTACAGGAACTTGTGAGTAGATTGATATTTATATCATCAAAAGCATACTCGTTGAAGTAGGAATGGAACATAGAAGTTTATAACTTTTTATAAGTTTTCAGTAACGGCTAACGAGGCAATGATCAAAATGGCCCGTAAATATGGTATTGAAAAGTATGGTCCAAACCGTTATCATATCGTAACTGCAAAGATGGGATTCCATGGAAGAACCTTTGGTGCCATGTCTGCAACAGGTCAGCCGGGTAATGGATGCCAGGTTGGATTCGGACCTATGACTTATGGTTTCTCCTATGCACCGTACAATGACCTTCAGGCTTTCAAGGATGCATGTACAGAGAACACAATTGCTATCATGGTTGAGCCTGTACAGGGCGAGGGTGGTGTACATCCTGCAACAATGGAATTCATGCAGGGACTTCGTAAATTCTGTGATGAGAATGATATGCTTCTTCTGATCGATGAGGTACAGACAGGATGGTGCAGAACAGGTGCTGTTATGTCCTATATGAATTATGGTATCAAACCGGATATCGTATCTATGGCAAAGGCTCTGGGCGGTGGAATGCCAATCGGTGCCATCTGTGCAACAGCAGAGGTTGCCAAAGCTTTCACAGCAGGTTCCCATGGAACTACATTCGGCGGACATCCGGTAAGCTGTGCAGCTGCACTGGCTGAGGTGAATGAGCTTCTGGACAGAGATTTGGCTGGAAATGCAAAGAAGGTTGGCGATTACTTTGCAGCTAAGCTTGAGAAGCTTCCTCATGTAAAAGAAGTAAGACATCAGGGACTTCTGGTAGGTGTGGAATTTGATGATACTATCGGCGGAGTGGATGTAAAACATGGTTGTCTTGACAGACATCTTCTGATCACAGCTATCGGAGCGCATATCATCCGTATGATCCCACCGCTTATTGTTACAGAAGAAGAGTGCGACAAAGCTGTAGCAATCATCGAAGATACAATTAAATCTCTGGAAAAATAAAAATCCGGCAACGGAGTGATACAATAAGGACAAGGGCGTCACGAATTATATTCGTGCGCCCTTTTATGATATGATATCAGGGTCAAAAAATCAAAAAGTCGTTCGTGCCTGCACGATAAGACTTTTGAACTTGGGACCTGCCAAACATGAGAAAGTAGCGATTTACATAGCAAATCAGCGGATTTCGAATGTTTGAGAATCTGATAAAAATTTGAGTGTGAGAGGGAAGAGCATGAAACATCTGGTAATTACGATTGGCTGCGAATATGGAGCCAAGGGCAATGCCATCGGTAAGAAGATTGCACAGGATCTGGGGATTAAGTTTTATGATCGTGATCTTGTGGATGAGATTATCAAAGAGGTAGGCATCCCTACAGACATTATGGACAGAGTAGAAGAAGGCGGAACCATCGCAGGTAAAGGTGCACAGGGTGATGTGAGAGGTTCCTTTTCCAAATATGCGGATCTGACAGACCGCGCCATTCATGTACAGAAGCAGATTATCCGGAAGCTGGCTCAGAAAGAAGCCTGCGTGATCATAGGACGGTCTGCAGATTATATTCTGAAAGATACAGAAGGAATCCAGCTGGTGAGAGCATTTATTTATGCACCTAATGATGTTCGCGTTCATAACATTATGGAAAGCCATAATCTTTCGGAAAAGGATGCAAAGCTTCTGCTGGATGAGAAGGATAAACGTTATCATAAGAGACATCTGGCACTGACAGGAAGTAACCGCGGTGACAGACATAACAGGGATATTCTTATTAACAGTGATTTTCTGGGAATTCAGGGAACAGCAGAATATCTGGAAGATCTGATCGCAAAAAAATACGGAAAAAAGGAGGCCTGACCTATGGAACAAAAAACATCAGAATTTGACAAAGTACTTGGTGCATGGGACATACTTGTAATTGCATTTGGCGCCATGATCGGCTGGGGCTGGGTAGTTTCTTCCGGTAACTGGATTGAATCCGGTGGTGTGCTTGGTGCAGCTATTGCATTTGCAATCGGTGGAATCATGATCTTCTTTGTAGGTCTGACTTACGCAGAGCTTACAGCAGCCATGCCTCAGTGTGGTGGTGAGCACGTATTCAGCTACAGGGCAATGGGCTCTACAGGTTCTTTTATCTGTACCTGGGCGATTATTCTTGGATATGTAAGTGTTGCCTGCTTTGAGGCATGTGCATTTCCCACAATCATCACTTATCTGTGGCCAGGGTTCCTGAAAGGATATCTCTATACAGTTGCAGGCTTTGATGTTTATGCATCCTGGCTGATCGTGGCAATTGTGATTGCTTTTCTTATTATGATAATCAACATTAATGGAGCAAAAACTGCAGCAGTTTTGCAGACTGTTCTTACCTGTATTATCGGCGGTGCCGGAATTATTCTGATCGTGGCTTCTGTGGTTACAGGAAGTGTGGATAACCTTCAGGGACAGATGTTTGTTGGAAACGGTACCGGTGAAGCAATGAAAAGTATTATTAAGGTTGCAGTTATCACTCCGTTTTTCTTTATTGGTTTTGATGTTATCCCACAGGCAGCAGAGGAGATTAATGTTCCGCTGAAAAAAATCGGTAAAATGATGATCCTCTCTGTTGTGCTGGCTGTTGTATTTTACGCACTGGTTATTCTTGCAGTAGGTTATATCCTGAATCCGGCAGAGATTATTGAGTCTCAGCAGGGAACAGGACTTGTAACAGCAGATGCCATGGCCAAGGCTTTCGGGACAAAGATTATGGCCAAGGTTATCATTGTAGGTGGAATGTGTGGTATTATTACATCATGGAACTCCTTCCTCCTTGGCGGTTCCCGTGCCATGTACTCTATGGCAGAATCCTACATGATTCCTCCGTTTTTTGCAAAGCTTCATCCGAAGCACAAAACTCCGGTTAATTCTCTGTATCTGATCGGTGCCCTGACTATGCTGGCTCCTTTTGCAGGAAGAACAATGATGGTCTGGATCTGTGATGCAGGTAACTTCGGATGCTGCCTTGCATACTGTATGGTCTCTGTCTCTTTCCTGATCCTTCGTAAAAAGGAACCGGATATGGCAAGACCTTACAAAGTAGGCCACTACAAATTTGTAGGTTTTATGGCAGTAGTCATGTCAGGGCTGATGCTTCTGGTTTACTGTATTCCGGGTTCCGGTGGAAGTCTGGTATTTCAGGAATGGATCATGGTAGGCGGCTGGAGCTTACTTGGAGTTGTATTTTATGCGATCTGTAAACGTAAATATAAAGAAGACTTTGGTAAACTTATTGAACTGATCTCTGATGAGGATGCAGCAAGTCTTATGCCGGAGGCTGATGATGAAGAGCTTGATGTGGTAATCGATGCGGCTATTGACAGGGTGCTTTCCTCTATGGCATAACGCTATAAATGACATGACAATTATTTTGGGTAACAGAGTTTTGAATTTGTGCAGGGTAGATGCCCTGCACATTGCAATATTGAAAAATACAGGAAAAGAGGCAGAAATTAATGAATCCATTTGAATTTTTTATTCCTCAGAATATTACAGTCGGTGCAGGTACTCTGGCGAAGCTTCCGGAATGTGCCAAAAAGCTTGGAGGTTCTCATGCAATGCTGATCTCAGGACCAACTCTCCGGAAAATGGGAGTTGTGGATAAGGCGGCGGATTATCTGAAAGACGCCGGAATGGCAGTGGATATTTTTACAGATGTAGAAGCCAATCCGTCTGTCACCACAGTGGAAAAAGCGACAGAAGCGTATAAGGATTCCGGTGCAGATTTTATCGTTGCGCTGGGTGGTGGTTCTCCTATGGATGTGGCAAAAGCAGTGGGAGTTACGGCTAAATATGGCGGCAGTATTACAGAATATGAGGGGGCACATAAGGTTCCCGGAAAAATTGTTCCGCTGATCGCAATCCCGACTACTGCGGGAACCGGCTCAGAGGTTACGGCATTTTCTGTTATCACTGACCACAGCAGAGATTATAAGCTGACGGTATTCAGTTATGAACTTCTTCCTGCATATGCGATCCTGGATCCTGAGCTTCTCACTTCTGCTCCGGCATCTGTGGCAGCAGCCTGCGGAATCGATGCATTTATTCATGCGGAGGAGGCTTATGTTTCCACAGCAGCATCTCCGTTTTCTGACGCAATGGCAGAGAAAGCAATGGAGCTGATCGGTGGAAATATCCGCCGTTTTGTGGCAAGACGTACAGATCTGGAGGCTGCAGAGGCAATGCTTACGGGATCTCTTTTTGCAGGAATCGCCTTTTCCTTTGCAAGACTTGGAAATGTCCATGCCATGAGTCATCCGGTAAGTGCTTTCTTTAATGTGGCACATGGAGTGGCAAATGCAGTTCTTCTCCCTGTGATTGCAGAATATAATGCGCTGGCAGATCATGGCAGATATCTGAAGATTTATAATTATATCAGTCCGATCCCTGCATATGAGGATGAATTCGAACCGCTGATGCTGGTGGATGCCATCAGGGAATTAAACGAAGATATCGGAATCCCGGAAGACCTGACCACAGCCATCCGCCAGGCAAAGAAGGGAGAAGAGATTTCTGGTGAGGAGATTGAAAGCAAGATTGATGCCATGGCAGATGATGCTATGAAGAGCGGAAATATTGCAGTAAATCCAAGATCCTCCAGGAAACAGGATATTGTGGAATTGTATCATAAGGCTTTATAAATTCAGATAAAGAGGAATGCAGTATTTTATGTAATTGCTACAGGTTAACAGAAGGTATTGATTAAAATATCTGCTATTATAAAAAACGTGCAGAAACATTGAAGTCGACAGATAACTTCAGGTTTGAAGATTTATCCCGATTTTAAAATGTATCTGCACGTTGTTTTTTTTGAGAAATTTCCATTGTATAACTTGCCTGATAGAAAGAAAGATTATATAGTATTAATCAAAATATAGTAAAGTAATGTGAGTCAAAATATTGATTGTTTGTTCAGGAGGATTTTATGGCAAAGAAGAAAATATATGCAGTACGCAAGGGACATAAAACAGGACTTTTTGCTACATGGGCGGAGTGCCAGAAGGCAGTAAGCGGATATTCAGGAGCTGAGTTTCGGGGATTTACAGAGAAAGAGGAAGCATTGGCTTTTCTGAACATGGAGACAACAGGAAATGTATCTGGTGATAAAGCAAAAGAGGCGGCAGGAATCGTGGAAGTACCTGAAAATATGGTCATTGCTTATGTAGATGGAAGTTTCGAGAAAAGTATTGGCAGATATGCCTTTGGTTGTGTGATCCTTACACCGGATGGACAGGAAATCCGTAAATCCGGCAGCGGCAGTGATTCTGCAGGAGTCGCGATCCGAAATGTGGCAGGAGAGATGCTTGGTTCCATGACTGCAGTAAACTGGGCCATAGAAAACAAATATCCAGCTGTGGAAATCCGCTATGATTACGAAGGTGTAGAGAAGTGGGTAACAGGTGTGTGGAGAGCCAAAACACCTCTGACCAGCAAATATGCTGCTCATATGCAGGAAGCAGGAAAGAAAGTACAGATTTCTTTTTGTAAAATAGCAGCTCATACGGGCAATCACTACAATGAAGAGGCAGATCAGCTGGCTAAGAGTGCATTGCTTAAAATGGATGAAGAAGTACGAATATAAAAATCTTATCACTGAAAGGCGATTTCCAAAGGGATGAAAAATTTATGTGGATGACAATTTGAGTGATCCGCAGGGAAATCAATATACGGAAGTGGAAAAATAAAAAGCAGCTGTGTTACCATTGAAACTGTTAGCTGAAATTTTTATCAAGTAACAGTTTCAATTGACAGGTAACACAGCTGTTTTTGCTTATGAAAGTGTCATATCCCCGTCTTTCACCCATCCAAGCTTACGGATAAACATGTTGATGAGCGGACACAGGATTGCAGGCAGGATAAAGGAAATCAGCAAAAGTCCGGCCCAGTCCCAGCCTGTGACTGCTGTTTTTGTTCCTGCGGCGATATCATTCATCCATCCGGTGTAGACACCAATCTGTCCTACGAAACCACAGGTACCCATACCGGAAGAAACCGGAGTACCGTTCATCTGAAGTTTGAACAGACAGGTTGCAAGAGGTCCGGTGATGGCAGAAGTAAGGATCGGTGCAATCCAGATGCGTGGATTTTTTACGATATTTCCCATCTGGAGCATGGATGTTCCGATTCCCTGAGAAACAAGTCCGCCCCATTTGTTCTCACGGAAGGACATTACTGCGAAACCTACCATCTGTGCGCAGCAGCCTGCTACAGCAGCTCCTCCGGCAAGTCCGGTAAGGCCAAGCGCAGCACAGATGGCGGCAGATGAGATAGGAAGTGTCAGTGCAATACCCACGAATACAGAAACAAGGATTCCCATCAGGAACGGCTGCAGGTTGGTTGCCCACATAATAATATTTCCCACTTTCATTGCGGCACTTCCAAGTGCCGGAGCCCACCATGCGGACAGGGCAACACCTATACCGATTGTGACAAGTGGAGTGACCAGAATATCAATTTTGGTTTCCTTAGATACTGCTTTTCCGATTTCGGAAGCGAAGATGGCTACAAATAATACAGCCAGCGGTCCGCCTGCACCGCCTAATGCGTTAGATGCAAAGCCAACAGTGATCAGTGAAAACAACACCAACGGCGGACAATGCAGCGCATAGCCGATGGCGACAGCCATGGCAGGACCACTCATTGCAGATGCCAGAGAGCCTACGGTATACTGGGTGTCGTTTACAGTTGCCACAGCAGTGGTCAGAAATGAAATATGAAACTGTGTTCCAAGTGTGTTGATGATCGTACCAATCAGTAGGGAGCAGAAAAGACCCTGCGCCATGGCACCAAGGGCATCGATTCCATAACGTTTTATGGAGATTTCGATGTCTTTACGTCTGAGAAATGCTTTTAACTTTTCCATAGATTATATTTTCTCCTGTTTTTATTATGTATAGAAGGGTGTATATACACCTATATACGTTTTTCTCATTATAGTCACATTCACGGAGTAAATCAAGTAGTTTTGTAACTGTTCACATACCACTATCCCGCGAGGTGTTTTGGCATGAATATGCCAAAATAACAAGACATACAAGCCAAAATTCCATTGCCGCAGGCAATCTGGAATGAATTTTGGGTACGTTACTGTGAACGGAGTGAACAGTAACGTAGTTTTAAAATAGTGGAAAACAATTTACAGAAAGAATATTGTAAAGTATTTTACTGTCTGATATGATAGAAAGAGTTAATTTTACGGAGGAAAAAAAGATGAGTGAATGGATCAGAAAAATAAACTGGAAGTATGTGGTCGTAATGTTGATTGGAAATATAATCCTTGGTTTGGGAATTGCGATATTTAAACTTTCCGGACTTGGAAATGACCCTTTCAGCGGAATGGTCATGGCACTGGCAGAATGTGTGGGAATTGAATATGCCCGTTTTTTAATTCTTCTGAATCTGGGATTTTTTGTAATAGAAATTATCTGGGGAAGAAAGCTTATCGGATTGGGAACGATCATAAATGCGTTATTCCTTGGATATTTTGTTACATTTTTCTATAACCTGATCACATCTGTGATCGATGCACCGGATCAGATGGCAATGCAGGTGGTTACCGTATTTATTGGAGTTATCATAACAAGCCTTGGAATTTCCATGTACCAGCTTCCGAAACAGGGAGTTGCACCATATGACAGTATTTCTCTGATCATGACAGAGAAATGGCCGAAAATTCCGTATTTCTGGTGCAGAGTATCTAATGATGCGATCAGTGCACTGGTGTGTTGGCTTGCAGGGGGAATCGTCGGACTGGGAACACTGGTCAGTGCATTTGGATTCGGACCTTTTGTTCAGTTTTTCGATACACATTTTACATCAAAAGTGCTGGCAAAGCTGGAAAAATAATAAAAAACTGTCCTGTATATGCACATTATACGTAGAAAATAGGTGCATTACAGAGACAGTTTTTTTATTTGTCAGCCTGTTAACTGCATATATGGCATGCTTTACATGCAGATGGCGTAGTAGCGCATCCTCCCATAGCAGTTTCACGCAGTTCTGCAGGAAGCTTTTTACCCACGGTAAACATCGTCTGGATCATTTCGTCCAGAGGAATCAACTGCGGGATTCCTGCGAGAGCCATTTCTGCGGCAATTATAGCGTTTGCTACACCTGCAGCATTTCTGTTCTGACATGGATATTCTACCAGACCGCCGACCGGATCGCATACCAGACCAAGCATGTTCATAAGAACAGTAGATGCAGCAAAAGTACATTCTTTCGGTGAACCTCCCATCAGCTCTACAGCAGCAGATGCAGCCATTGCAGATGCAACCCCTACCTCGGCCTGGCATCCGCCTACCGCACCTGCAACAGTTGCATTTCGCATTGCCAGATAACCAATGGCACTTGCGTTAAATAATGCCCGTATAATCTCTTCATCAGAGAATTGATAATGTTCCTGCATTGCCAGCATCAGCCCCGGTACGATTCCGGCAGAACCGGCAGTAGGAGAGGCCACGATCAGCCCCATGGAGGCATTCGTTTCCAGTGTAGCCATAGCATAAGTAATTGCCTTCTGAAGCAGATTTCCGCAGAGACCTTTTTTCTCCTGAGCGTGGAGACTCAGCTTTCTGGCTTCGCCGCCGATCAGACCACCCATAGATTTTACCGGCTGTCTGATTGGTGAGAAAGCAGCATCTTTCATAATTCCCAGTACTCGTGTCATTTTTTTATTTACAATCTCAGAGGCTGTTTCGCCAAGCTCAATCTCACGGATACGCATAATCTCTGAGATAGGAAGATTTTTTTCTTCACAGAGTGCTAAGAGTTCATTTGCATTTTTAAAATCCATGATAAAAATCCTCCTTTCTTTACATCTGTACGATCATAACTTCATGAATATTCGGGTTCTCGCGAATCGCAGGAACGATATTCTCAGGAAGTTTGCCGTCAGATTCTACGATTGTATAAGCAATCTCTCCCTTGCTTTCACGGAACAGACGCATAAATGCAATATTGATATTGCGGTCACTCAGGCATTTGGTAATATAGGCCACAACGCCGGGAGTGTCCTGATGAATCACGATCACTGCACTGTACTCGCCTGTAAAGTCTACCTGTACGTGATTGATATCTACAATACGGACCTTGCCTCCTCCAAGGGATTCGCCGCGTACGGTCATTTTCTGGCCTTTTTCATTTTCCATGCAGATATCTACGGTGTTCGGATGAATATCTGTTTCCTGCTCATTTGGAGTGAAAGAGAATTTCAGACCTTTTTCATGAGCAATATCAAAAGAATTTCGGATGCGCATATCATCAGTAGAGAATCCCATAATACCACCCAGCAGAGCTCGGTCAGTACCGTGACCATGGTAAGTTTTTGCAAAAGAGCCGTACAGGATGAAGTCGGCTCTCTTTAACGGGCCTTCGATCATTTTCTGGGCAAGATAGGAAATACGCGCCGCACCTGCGGTATGTGAACTTGAAGGACCGATCATGTTCGGCCCCATAACATCAAATACACTGATAAATGACATATTTTTTCTCCTGTGAATATCAATTATAGTCTTGCATGTTTATGGCAATAATCTTATTATTTGCAAATTTCTGATTATATTCTATCATTTAGGAATAAAAGAAGCAAACTTATCGTTAACATTAACAAAAATTAATGTAAAAAATGAGAAAACAGGGTTGCTTTTTCTCTACTGGGCGGTTACAATAACTGTGCAAATTGAAAATAATTTTAAAAATGCTGTTTCAAAATAGGGAACAGCATAAAATTTGCTGTTAGAAATCAGATTCCCGAAAACAGGGTCTGATATCCGAAATCGTAAATTTTAAAGAAAAGGCAGGTGGAACAGAATGGATAATTGCGATTCTCATGGGCGAAGTAGTAGCACAGGATCTGAATTAAAAAGAGTATATGAGTATAGCAGCCGTTTTTGTTCTGCTGTAGTCATATATTTTCAGGATTTTCCATGTATGCATATAAAATAGGAGTTTTTTACTGTCTGTAATCTGACAGTTTCTGTATGTGGAAGATCGGATGTCTTTTTCATTTCTTATCCTGTATTTATGAAATTCCCCCGAATCATGCAATTACATATTGAGCAGTAATGATCCGGCGAAGATGCCGGACAGTTACGGACAGCGGATGAATAGCAGGTTATGGTTTGATACCCTGCGGTTTATTGTGCTGGAAAAAGCATGGAAGAAATGGCAGTAAAATGTAATAAATAACAGACTGCTTTCTTTTGGTGTGCTTTTATGCAAAAAAACGGAGGATGAAAGAATGGAGAAAAGAGTACAGGATTATTCCAAAGAAATTCTGAAGATCATCCGCAGCAACACCTCTCCGGCCGTTATGGGAGAAAGGCTGCAGGATTATCATGAGAATGATCTGGCAGATGTAATGCCGAAACTGACTGTACAGGAGCGGTGCAAGCTGTACCGTATCCTGGATACAGATATGCTCTCTGATATTTTTGAATATACAGATGAGGAGAATGCAGCAGAGTATCTGAATGAAATGGATGTGAAAAAAGCAGCAGCCATTTTATCCAGAATGGAGACAGATGCTCTTGCAGATGTATTAAATAAAGTTGAAAAAACAAAGAAAAAAATACTGATCGATCTGCTTGAACCTGAGGTTCGACGTGATGTGGAGATGATCGCATCCTTTGATGAGGATGAGATCGGAAGCCGCATGACAACAAATTATATTGTGATCACAGATAAACTGACAGTTAAGCAGGCAATGAGCAGTCTGATCGAACAGGCTGCAAAAAATGACAATATCTCCACTATTTTTGTAGTGACAGAGCAGCAGAAATTTTATGGGGCCATTAATCTGAAAGAACTGATCATTGCCAGACGGGATGATCTGCTTGAGAATCTGGTGGTGACTTCCTATCCATATGTATATGCGGAAGAAAATATTGATGAATGTATCGAAGAACTGAAAGATTATTCTGAGGATTCTATTCCGGTTCTTGACAACGATAATCAGCTTCTGGGTGTCATCACATCTGCCAGTATCATTGACCTGGTTGATGATGAGATGGGTGATGACTATGCGAAGCTGGCCGGTCTGACAGCAGAAGAGGATTTAAAGGAGCCACTGAAAGAAAGTATGAAGAAACGTCTGCCCTGGCTGATCATTCTTCTGGGACTTGGTATGGTAGTTTCCTCAGTGGTAGGAATTTTTGAGAAGGTGGTGACTGCACTTCCGATTATTATGTGCTTCCAGTCTTTGATCCTTGATATGGCAGGTAATGTGGGTACCCAGTCTCTGGCTGTGACGATTCGTGTGCTGATGGATGAATCTCTGACAGGTAAGCAGAAACTGGAACTTGTGTGGAAGGAAATGAGAATTGGTCTGTGTAATGGCGGACTTCTTGGAATTCTGTCTTTTGCGCTGATTGGATTGTATATTTATCTGTTTAAAGGAAAAACACTTTTGTTTTCCTATGCAGTATCCGGATGTATCGGTGTGGCACTGTTGTTGGCTATGTTGATCTCCAGTGCAGTAGGCACCTGTATTCCATTGTTCTTTAAGAAGATCAATATTGACCCGGCAGTAGCATCAGGTCCGCTGATCACAACAGTGAATGACCTTGTTGCAGTAATTACCTATTATGGCCTGAGCTGGCTGTTCTTATTAAAAATGCTGAATCTTGCAGGCTGAATTTCAGATAATAAAAACAGGTCCTGTATCTTTGATTATAAGATATTGGATCTGTTTTTGTATGGAGTTATTATAGTTGGTCGTTATCCCGTAAAATACGGACCTGTCTTAATATTTCAGAGGATTAATTATGACAAATGTAATGTATGTCGTTTGCAATCTGGAATAAATTTTGTGAAATAAGGAAAATAGCAGTTGACATTATTCAGGGGATATGCAAATAATATATTGCAATTAGTGTTTAACTGACCTGACGATTGAAAGAGGCAAGTCGTTATTTGGATTTACAAAGCATATAAATGTTACTGAGAACGGAGTAAACAGTAACAAATAAACATCGGTGCAGGAAATATTAATGGTAAACAGTAATAAGAAATGAAAAATATAATATATATAATGTGTCTGTGAATAAACCAGTGTGCCGACAAGTTGATTCTTCGAGAAATCAACTTGTTGGCACACCAGGTAACTGTATAATTCCACAGATACAGTATCGGCAAAACAGTCGAAAGGCTGCGGCGCAAAGCTAAAGGGCCTGTAAAATGGCAGCCAGTTGCATTTATACAGAGAGTAATGTCTTGTTGTATTGTAGCGGGCATTATTCTCTTTTATTTTAAAGAAAGGTTGAGAATATCATGTCAGAGCATAGGTGTATGCTTAACAAAATGAATAAGATTGAAATATATGTTGCAAATGAAGATACGGATATTAATCCTTCAGTTCAGGAAGCTATTGAATATGTACTGAAACAGAATGATCCGGTGGGAACAGTCGCCGGTTATTATGATGAGAAGCTGACAATCTGGAGTGTAAGTAACTATTTTCTGCAGCTTTTGGGGTGGGATGACCTTGATGAATTTATGAAAGCATCAGACGGCTCTATGCTCAGTGTGGTCTGTAATGAGCAAAAGCATATATTTTCACCGGAAGGACTTCATGATTTACAGGGTTCTCACACCTTGTATCTTACAGACAGTAAAGGTTTATCAATATCGGTAAGGATTGTGAAGGCAGATGCCAGGGATAATAAAGGACGGCCAATCTGGGTATTATCTGTCAGATCTGATCACTTTGCCCGGAATCAGGAAGCAAGGGAAGCTGCTTTTCACCGGGCTTTTACAGATATGAATCTGTGTGAATATTATGTGGATCTTCAGGAAAATACATTTGAATCTATGAAAGTAAAGGGCTCGCTTCAGGAAATTTTCAACAAAAGCCGGACATGGGATGAACTGATACAGATGTTTCTTAATAATTATGTCTGTCCTGAGAGTAAAGAGGCGGTTGCGCAGATTTACAACCGGGAATATATTATGAAGGAACTCAGAAAAATTACCGGGGAACTCAGTCAGGAATGCAAAGCAGTGTTTGACGGAGAGCTGCGTATTATCCGGAATGTAGTGATGGAGGGAGATACAGATGAGAACGGAGAGGTCAGACACGCCATGATTTTTCTTCGTGATGTGACGGATTCGAAAAATACGGAAAAAGAATGCAGAGCGATGTTAAAGCAGAACATCGCCATGGATCAACTTATTCAGGGAGTAACCAGGATTGTAGAGCGTTTTGCAGTTTGTGATCTGGACAGCGGGATATATGAATATTATGAGATGAACAATGAGTCTTATTATAATCCTACAGGTGATTACAGGGAACTTCTTCAGCGTATGTCCGGAGAGTATGTGATACTTACGGAAAAGACAAATATACAGATGGATGATCTGCTTTCACCGGAACATCTGAGAAAGGTTATTATGTCTGAGGATGATCTGTATACCTTTGAATATTGTACTCTTGACAGATCTTCTTATAAAGTAATGTCAGTGATACCTGTGGAATGGAAAGGTAGTATACTGTCCAAAGTAATGTTGATCGCTCAGGATATCGGGCAGAAGCATGAACTTGAGAAGCTGGCAAATACGGATGCACTGACAGGACTTTATAATGAACGTTATCTTTCTGAAAGATTAAAAAGAAATGGAAAGTTACGCAAAAAATTTGCCATGTTCTATCTGGATCTGGACAGGTTTAAGCCTGTTAATGACACTTATGGACATGACATGGGAGACAGATTGCTGAAGGCGGTTTCCCGGAGATTGTGCAAATGTATCAGGAAGACAGACTATGCTTTCCGTATCGGTGGAGATGAATTTTCCCTGATCATTGAGGAGGGTAATATTAATGATGAATTCTGTGAGATGATGGTCAGAAGAATAAAAAGTGTCATTGACCGGCCTTTTGATATAGAGGGGCGTCTGCTGAGCGTTGATACAAGCTGTGGCTATGCCATTTATCCGGAACACAGCCAGAAGATCGATGAAATCCGCATTATGGCAGATCACAGAATGTATGAAGATAAAACTCAAAATAGAAAAAAGGGTTAATGGCGGATAAAAACAGAAAGAGGGATAAAATCTTTATGGATTTAAAACAATTACAGTATTTCGTAGTATGTGCGCAGACTGGTTCATTCAGTGATGCTGCGAAAAATCTGTATTCTACACAGCCCAGTGTCAGCAAGGTGATCAAGGGACTGGAAGATACGCTGGGAATGCAGCTTTTTGAACGGCTGCCAAGAGGAATCAGACTGACAGTACAGGGGCATAAGATGTATGAATATGCGTCGAAAATTATAAATGAAGTAAATGTTCTGGAAAATATGGCTTCCAGCGGAATGACAAAATGGATCCGGATATCTTTAAATCCCAGCTCCTGGTTTGCCAATCAATTTGTAGACTTTTATAATGAAACCTATGAAAAAAAATATCATTTCCAGGTAACAACAGCAGGTGTACAAAGCGTAATGGAAAGAGTCCGGGATTATATGGATGATATTGGTTTTGTATATATCCTCAGTCAGCAGAAGGAAAATTTCCTGTATGAATTGTCAAAAAACAAAATGCATTTCGAACCTATCTATGAAACAGATGTAATGCTGTATCCGGGAGGGCTGACAGAGCTTTACAATTCCGGCAAAGAGAGGGCAGAACTGGAAGACCTGGAGGGAATCCGTTTTATACAGAATTATCAGGATGAATTTTTTGACATCGGTGCTGTAAAAGAAGATGCATTCCAATGGAAGGATATTGATATTTCCGTGCTGACCAACAGTGATTATATTATGGAAAAAATGCTGAAGAACAGTAAGGTGGCAAATATAAGCGGAAGTTACCTGTCAGAAAACAAAGAAGGAACTACACCGGGAATCCCTCTGGATCTTGGAGACAGTAAAGTGATTTTTGGTTTTATACTCCACAAAGGAGAAGAAATGGATGAGAGTGTGGCAGAGCTTGTGGAGTTTTTAAAGAGCAGACTGCCGAAGCATTAATTGCCGAAGCATTAATAAAAATTGCAGTTGACTTTTTAACTTATTTTGCATATACTAATAGTAGCTAAGAAATGAAGTGAAATTTCCATGAAGCGAAACGAAAGCCCTCAGAGTTGCCGCTCTGAGGGTTTTCTTGCTCGTTACGGGGAGCTGTTCCGTTTAGACTGTTGCTGTCTAATGTCCGCTGTCCAGCCATTTGCATATGTAGTAGCTAACTACGCCTGCTATGACAGAGACAAGAAATGAAGTAAAAATTGCTTCCATGAAACTCACCTCCTTCCTGCTGGAGGTTCGACAGCTCTTGTAGTATAACATAGTTTAGAACAAAATGGGATGGTTGTTTTAAATTATTGCTGATATTAAAAAAACCTATTCCAAAAATGACGATAGATATTCAAATTAAGAATAGCTTATAACCCCCAGGGTGGGTTGTGGGCTATTTTTGCTTTTGTTAAACTGAATGGTGGCTAATTAGGAGTACAATTTTGAAAAATTATAAAATGGAGATAATCAAATGAGAAAATATGCATTCAGACGACTGCTCCAGCTGATTCCCATTTTGTTTGCGATTACTTTTCTCTCCTATGGCATGATGCGGATTGCGGGAAGTGATGTAGTGACACAAAAAATGGAAAATACAGGACAGATTCTGTCAGAAGATAAGTTAAATGCAGCCAGAGAACAGCTGGGACTGGACAAACCATTTCTGACCCAGTATTTTGTGTGGCTTGGGAAACTGCTTCATGGAGATATGGGAAACAGCTATGTATCCAGTCTTCCGGTTTTTGATACGTTCATATCGAAGCTTCCGGCAACGCTGCTTCTTACAGTGACATCTATTTTGCTGACCATCATCATATCAATCCCTCTGGGGATTCTGTCAGCAGTGAAACAGAATACGATTACGGATTATCTGATCCGTTTATGCAGCTTTATAGGAAACAGTCTTCCTAATTTTTTTGTATCATTGCTGTTGATGTATTTTCTTGCGATCAGGTTGCGGATTTTTCCGGTTATATCCAAAGATGTAAGTTTAAAGAGTGTGGCAATGCCGGCAATCACTCTGGCAATTGCCATGTCGGCCAAGTATCTTCGCCAGGTCCGTGCAACTGTGCTGGATGAACTGAGTAAAGATTATGTGGCAGGAGCGAAAGCAAGAGGAGTAAAGTTTTCTGTCACTCTTTGGAAAAGTATTATGAAGGCTTCGCTGGTAACCATCATTACCTTGCTGATGCTGTCAGTGGGAAATCTGCTGGGAGGAACTGCAATCGTAGAATCAATCTTTATGTGGGATGGAGTTGGAAAGATGGCAGTAGATGCTATCTCCATGCGTGATTATCCTATTATTCAGGCATATGTTATGTGGATGGCGATCATCTATGTTGTAGTAAATCTGCTTACAGATCTGTCATACCGGTTCCTGGATCCGAGAATCCGTCTGGGAGGTGTGAAACAATGAGTGAAAAGCAGAATAAAAATGTGACAGTGCGTGTACAGAAGATTAAGAAAAACCATATAAAACAAAAGCTGGTCTTTTTTCTTATTCTGGCAATAGGGCTTGTGATACTTGCAGTTTTTTCAGAGCATCTCTGTCCATATGACCCTTATGCACAGGATCTGGCAAGTGCACTTCAGCCCCCCAGTCTTCAGCATCCTATGGGAACAGATACATATGGGAGAGATATGCTGCCCAGAGTTATAAGTGGTGCAAGAGCCAGTATTTTTTCGACCTTTATCCTGGTTGCTGTGATTTTTGTGTTAGGAACAGCTGTGGGTGTATGCTGCGGATATTTTGGCGGAGCTGCAGATACTGTTATGATGAGAATCTCAGATATATGTCTTGCTTTCCCTGGGCTTGTATTTGCCATGGCGATTGCAGCTATTCTTGGGGGAGGCATTCAGAATGCTGTTATAGCACTGGCAGTAGTAAGCTGGCCGAAATATTCACGTATTGCCAGAGGGCAGACTCTGGCATTAAAAGAGGAACCCTATATTCATGCTGCCATACTGGCAGGTGACAGCTCAGGTCAGATTATGCTCAGACATATTCTTCCAAATATGCTGGGCCCTGTTCTGGTAACAGCCATGCTTGATATCGGTACCATGATGATGGAACTTGCAGGTCTGTCATTTCTTGGACTGGGAGCACAGATTCCCATGGCTGAATGGGGAAGTATGATGAGCAGCGGACGAAGTATGATCCAAACATATCCATGGGTAGTATTATCACCTGGAATTGCAATTTTTATATCTGTGGCAATTTTCAATCTGTTAGGTGATACAGTTCGTGACTATCTGGATCCTAAGAACAGCCGTTCATGATAAGTAATATGAAAACAAACGAGGAGGAAAGAAAATGAGAACAAAGAAATTTCTGGCAATGGCAATTGCCCTGGGGCTGGCAGTAGGAATGACAGCTATGCCAACACTGGCAGCAGAAAAAAAGACATTGGTATTTGGCGATACCACCTTTAATGCGGAAAATGAGGAGGCAGATATTAATCCTCAGAATACCTATGCAGGATGGGCTTGCATCCGTTATGGAGTAGGGGAAACTCTTTTCCGTTATTCTGATACAATGGAAATAGAGCCATGGATCGCAAAAGAGTATGAAAATATTGACGAGCTGACCTGGAAGATCACACTGAACGACGGAGTTGTGTTTTCCAATGGACGTGCCTGTGACGGAGAAGCAGTAAAGGAAAGCCTGGAGGCTTTGGTTGCCAATCATGAGCGTGCAGCAGGAGATCTTTGCATTGATACTATCGAGGCAGCAGGAAATACTGTTACCATAAAGACTACAGAACCGAAGCCTGCACTGATCAATTATCTCAGTGATCCTTATGGATGTATTATTGATATGCAGGCAGGTATCAGTGATGATGGTATAGTGATCGGTACAGGTCCTTATGTGGCAACTGAACTGGTGACAGATGATCATGTTAATCTTATAAAAAACGAAAACTACTGGAATGGAGATGTAAATGTGGATGAGATCACTGTCCGCACAATTTCTGACGGTGATACACTGGCAATGGCTCTTCAGGCAGGGGAGATCAATGCTGCCTATGGTATGGCATATGCAAGCTATCCCTTATTTGAAAATGATGATTTTACATTTACCAGTACAGCTACAAGCCGTGCATTCTATGCATGGATGAACTTTGAAAGCCCTGTAACATCTGACCCGGCAGTGCGTAAAGCAATTGCCATGGGTATTGATAAGGACAGCTTTGTGTCTGTGCTTCTGAATGGATATGGATATCCTGCAGTCGGTGTTTTCCCGGATACCTTCTCTTTTGGAGGGCAGAATCTGACAACAGAGAGCTATGATCCTGATGGGGCAAAGAAGGTTCTGGAGGAAGCAGGATGGGTGGATTCTGATGGTGACGGTATCCGTGAAAAAGACGGACAGAAACTGGAGATCCGCTGGCTTACTTATCCCAGCCGTCAGGAGCTTCCGCTTCTTGCAGAGTCTGCACAGGCAACCTTAAAAGAAATCGGTATGGATGTTCAGATAAATTGTACCTCTGATAATAATACTATCCGTAAAGACCCTGCATTATGGGATGTATATGCAAGTGCCATGGTAACTGCACCTACAGGAGATCCGGAGTATTTCTTCACTTCCTGCACACTGGATGAATCTGCAAGCAATAACGGACATTATCACAGTGATAAACTGGAAGATCTGGAAAAACAGATGAAGCAAGAATTCGACGCAGATAAGCGTTCAGATCTGGCGATTCAGATGCAGCAGACAATCCTGGATGACAATGCCTATGTATTCTGCTCTTACCTGAGAATGAGTATGATCATGCAGTCTAATGTAACAGGACTGACTGCACATCCATGTGATTATTATGAACTGACAGCGGATTTGGATATCAACTAAACTGTAACAATAAATGAAGAATATGTGAACGATGATATTTCAGGGGCAAAAGATATTTTGCCCCTGATTTGGTAAGTACTAACAAGGATGGTTTACAGAAATGGATAGAAAAATACTGACCTACGATTCCGTAGAGATATCATTTGGCGGGAAAGCGGTGGTTCATGATGTGAGCTTCTCCCTTGAACATGGAGAGATACTTGGCCTTGTGGGAGAATCCGGCAGTGGGAAAAGCACCCTGATCAAAGCCGCAATGGGACTTCTGGGACCGGATGGTCTTGTGACAAGAGGAGATATCCGATATATGAATCAGAATATTCTGGATATACCGGAGAAAGAAAAAAGAAAGATCAGAGGTGCAGGAATTGGCATGATCTTTCAGGATGCAGGTGCTTCCCTGTGCCCGATCCGCACCATTGGAGAACAGATTTATGAAAGTATGCGTGTACATACGAAGATAACAAGAAGTGAGGCCAAAAGCAGGGCAATGGATCTGTTTGATAAACTGAACTTTAAGGACAGTCAGCGTGTGTGGGACAGTTATCCATTTGAACTGTCAGGCGGAATGAATCAGAGAGCAGGTATTGCAATCGCCATGCTTATGAATCCGCCTATCTTATTTGCAGATGAGCCGACCAGTGCTCTGGATGTGTCTGTACAGCGTCAGGTTGTAAAGGAAATGCTTAAGTTAAGAGAGTTGTTTGGAACTGCAATCGTGATCGTGACACATGATATCGGAGTAGTCCGGGCAATGGCAGATACTGTGTTGGTTTTGAAAAATGGCAAAACAATAGAATATGGCACAGCAGACCGTGTACTGGATCATCCTCAGGATCCGTATACCAGGAAATTGCTGGAAGCTGTACCAAAGCTGCAAAGGAAGGTCAGAGTATGAGCATACTTTTAGAGGCAGAACATTTAACAAAAATATTTACCCAGAGAGGAAAAAATCCTTTGAAAGCAGTAAATGATGTAAGCTTTACACTAAAAAAAGGAGAAACGCTGGGAATCGTAGGAGAATCCGGCAGTGGGAAAAGTACAATAGCAAAGCTGCTCACCCGGCTGACTGATATCACAGAGGGTACATTGAAATTTGAAGGAAAAGATATTACAAGACTGAAGCAAAGTCAGCTGAAAGAGGTATATGGAGATATACAGATGGTTTTTCAGAATCCGGTGGGTTCTTTTGATCCCAGAAGGACACTGGGTGACGGAATTGGTGAGAGTCTTAGAAACCGTGGAATGAAAAAGGCTGATGTGGAGAAAAGAGTAGCAGAATTGCTTGAGCAGTGCGGCCTTGAGAAGGAATATGCAAAAAGATATCCTCATGAGGTAAGTGGCGGACAGTGTCAGCGGGCTGCGATAGCAAGAGCTCTGGCAGTAGAACCAAAAGTTCTGATCTGTGATGAGGCAACCAGTGCTCTGGATGTAACCATACAGAAACAGATCATGGAGCTTCTGGAAGACCTGAAAGAGAAGAATGGTCTGTCTTTTATTTTTATTTGTCATAATCTGGCCCTTGTCCAGATGTTCTGTGACAGGGTTCTGGTACTGTATGAGGGAAAAGTAGTGGAAAGAGGAATTCCTGATGATATCATCAATGAACCCAAGGAAGAGTATACGCAGAGACTGGTGGATGCGGTACTTTCGTGAATGTGATTTTTTTGGAAGTGCGATAGTGGTATGAAAAATACAGGCAAAACTATGCCGGATAAGAATATATAGATATCCCCTTGGGTGGGTTGTTGACGCTTTAATGTGGTGCTACAATACTGTTGTTTGTAAGGTGCGCGCCAGATAAAAATAATATTTTCACAGGAAAGGAAGTATATTTATGCATATACCTGAAAATTATTTAAGCCCGTCAATATGTGCTGTAATGACAGCAGCCATGCTTCCGGTGTGGGGATATTCTATTCATAAAATAAAAACAGAGATACCGAAATCAAAGATGCCGCTTCTTGGTATTGGGGCAGCCTTTTCATTTCTGGGAATGATGTTTAATGTTCCGCTTCCGGGCGGTACAACAGGACATGCAGTAGGGGGAACTCTTATTGCCATACTGACAGGAAGTCCTGCAGCCGGGTGCATAGCGGTTTCCATTGCTCTGCTGATACAGACACTTCTTTTTGGAGATGGCGGAATCCTTGCATTTGGGGCAAACTGTTTTAATATGGCATTTATATTGCCATATCTGGGCTTTTTCCTGTATAAACTTCTTTTGAAGAAAACAGGTATGCGCAAACTTAGCGCGGCAATTGGTTCATATATAGGTATTAATGCTGCGGCCTTTTGTGCAGCTGTTGAATTTGGTATTCAGCCACTGCTGTTCAAAAATGCAGAAGGCCAGGCTCTTTATTGTCCGTATCCGCTAAGTGTATCAATACCTGCAATGATGATCGGACATATTACATTATTTGGTCTGGCAGAGATTATTCTGACAGTAGTGGTACTTACCTTTGTTGAAAAAGTTACACCAAAAGCATTGGATGCTGTTCCGGATAAGACAGCATTTAAACCACTGTATATACTGATGGCTGTTCTCATCGTACTGACTCCTCTGGGACTTCTGGCAACCGGTACTGCCTGGGGTGAATGGGGTGTTGATGAAATCGCTGGTCTGGTAAGTGGCGGAAGCCAGCTTGGATACACTCCGTCAGGAATGACCAATGGATTTGAACTGTCAACTTTGTTTCCTGATTATTCTATGTCCGGGTTACCTGAGTGGACAGGATATATTCTTTCGGCTATTGTAGGCGTGGCACTTCTGGTGATCATTTTTAAGACTATTTCTTCAATGATGAAAGAGAAAGTTGATTTTAAAAAGAAGGTTGCATAACAGATGAATGATCATAAAAAAGAAGAAACTATGCTTCCAGACTGGATGTGTTCCGGAGAAACTTATGTTCCATCTAAAGATAAAGAAGCATTTTTAACAAAAAGTACGAAATCAGTTTTATCTGTGCTTGCAAAAATGCGGTTTTATGAAGGGAAGGATGGCAAATTTTCTGCCACTCCTTCTCTGAAACTGTTTTATACACTTCTATATATTGTTCTTACTGCATGTTCGGGAAATTATCTGTTTACTCTGATCATGTGTGCAGCAGTGACAGTCAGACTGGCGTTTTTTTCGGCAAAAGCTATCCGTCAGATCCTGAGAGGAACAGCAGGTGCGGTTCTGTTTTCTATATTGATCCTTCTCCCATCTGTATTTATGGGAACTCCTCAGACTTTAATGAATATTACTTCAAGAGTATATGTATCTGTAACTCTGGTTGGTATTTTGTCATCAGGGACATCCTGGAATAAACTGACAGGAAGTATGAGAACTTTTCGGCTGCCATCCATATTTATTTTTACGCTGGATATTACTTTGAAATATATTTCGGTGCTTGGAGAGATATGTGCAGATATTCTTACGTCTGTCCGGTTAAGGTCAGTGGGAAAGAATCCTCAGAAAGCAAAAGCTTTGTCAGGTGTGTTGGGAATCTCATTTCTGAAATCTGGTGAAATGGCAGAAGAAATGCATGCAGCAATGTGTTGTCGTGGATTTACAGGAGAGTATAAGAAAAAGCAGAAATACACGTTATGTGCAGCGGATATTTTCAGCACTTTTATTATGGCTGGATGTATTGTATTGTTCTGGTATCTGAACAGAAAGATATGATAATTGACAGGAAAAGACAGAAGAGGGCAGTTATGATCAGACTTGAGAATGTATGTTTTGCATATGAAAAAGAAATTGCACTGAGATGTGTGGATCTTCACATAAACAGAGGAGATTCTATAGTTATCCAGGGACCTAACGGATGTGGAAAATCAACACTGATTAAACTATTGAATAACTGCGCGTCGCATTCTCGTTACTTTCAGTGATACTTAAATGAAAAACTAAATTCCAGCTGTGGATTATCTCAGTAACTATGCGGGATTAAATTCTGTAATGCACCTTAACAATTCTATTTTTTTGTCTTATAATAAACCTGTAAGCACTCATGATTTATGTTTTTATGCATACTAACCGGGCATCTGAAAATAGTGTGCGAGACTAAATTCCACATGCCTTATGTGCAAGACTAAATTCTGGTGCAGTGAAATCTGCCTGTGCTTTACTATTTTATTTTATAAGTTTTGGACTAAGCATAACATCATCAGGTGCGATTGCCTTTAATCCTAATGCTTTGTGCAGTTTGTTGTCCAAGAGTAAAAGAGAGAGTTCATATGGGCTATGTCCATTAAGACTGTCTCTTTTTTCGTTGTTTATGTGATTCATCATAAGTCTGACTTTCTCGTCATTTAAATCAGCGAATGAACTCCCTTTCGGACGGATGTAGCGGATATACTCGTGGTTCTTTTCGCAGGCACCTTTTTGCCAAAAGCTGTATGGATCACAGTAAAAGACCGTCGTGCTTTTACTTCCGTCACAGAATTTCTCCATCTCTTCACGAGCTGAGAATTCTGAACCTCCATCCGTGAGGATCACCGGAAAAAGCTTTTTGAATGCATCCTGTCCTAACACTGTTTCAAGCCATACAAAGACCTCTAACACGCATTCCTGGTCTTGATATTCCAACAGGAACATAAGCATAAGATTGCAGT
>OLNI01000736.1_pt1 | contig 23809 bp, 17 predicted proteins | sample 1672921 | NCBI WGS metagenome assembly OLNI01 (sample SAMEA3136737, study PRJEB25190) | human gut metagenome | biome: human gut; feature: human-associated habitat; material: faeces | place: Austria | collected 2013 | reverse complement strand
GCCGGAGCGGTGCTTAAGCCGTCAGGCGGGAATTGTGCGGTGCTGCCTTAGCTTTTTTTAATGAACTGGGTGCCGCATTTGGGGCAGGTGATGGAAATTTTGCCGCGGCCCTTGGGCACGCGTACCTGCTGGCGGCAGTGCGGGCAGGAAAAATAGCGGTAGGTTTTGCGCAGGGCAAACCGCTGCTGCAGCTGGCCGAACTTGGCGCGCACACCAGCGGTTTTCTGCATAAAGGCAATGTTTTCTGCATAGCGCTTGTGTACGTTGCGGCTGAGCATGCGGAAGTACGCATAAAGCAGCAGCAGAAGCCCGATATAATAAAAGATGCCCACAAACAGCCCAATTACCAGGCAGACCAGCGCCGTTACGCACAAAAAGTTGCCAAAAGTATCACTGCCGTACCGCCCGGACATAAAACGCTGGAACCATGCCTTCATCTTAAACACGCCATCCTTTTGAATACAGGTGTACCCCAAAAGCCAAAAAGCAGGCCGTTGCGTTGTTAGCGGATACACCGTTTTGTAATATGTCAATTATTATCGCATGTATTTATGGTTAAATCGTGAACGACTTCGGAACAGAATTTGAACAAAAGGGAGTAATAGAGGGGACATTCTGTACATAGCCATGCACGCCCTGTGCAATAAGAAGCAATCAATTACTTTTACGGGTCATTTGAAGTACGCACTCGGTATGACTTTCGTTGTCCAAACACAGATCGATATCTTTTTCAACGATAGGCAGTCTGAATTTGATGGATTTGAGCCACTGACCGTTGGGCTGACGCTCTGGGTAGATCTGAATTTCAGAAATCAGATGTTCCATCAGCTTTTTGCGTTCAAGGGGATTCATCACATTGTAGAGCTTTTCAAAGCAGATGAGAACTTTGTAAATGTTATCGCCCGTGATTTTATCCGCTTCGATAGCCTGCTTCTTTGCCCGGGCATCCATCAGGTTGTTTTCTGCTTCCTCGATTTTATCGTACATCTTGTAAAGCCGCTCGTCAAGGTCAGATTTGCGGATGATGTAATGGCGGTCATCCGGGTCAAGTGTGTCGATCTCCTCCATAATTTTGGACTTGATGGAATAATACTGCCGCAACTGCTTTTCAGCGGCAGCAATTTCCTGTTCAATGGCAGTGGTGTCTACTTTGCTGTTGATCTTCTCCTGCATCATGACGGCAAACTTTGGATTGCTGACTAGTTTGATGATAACCTCCACCACGGCGTTGTCCAGAACTTCTTCCTGAATTTGCTTGTTGAAATCGCATTTTTGCCCACGTTGCATCTTGCGGTGCTTGCAACTGTAATAAGAGAAAGATTTATAGGGTGTGCCATCTTTCTTTCGTTTGGTGCATTTGTTGCTATACATTCCAGCACCGCAAATGGGACACTTGACAAGGGCGGATAATAAATGCGCCTGTTCCGTCTTGCTGCGGTTGACTGGTTCGTATCGTTTGGACTGCGCCAACAGCTTGACCTGTGCGGCGTTCCACAATTCTTCCGATACGATGCCCTCGTGCAGGCCGTCCACCAGCAAATAATTCTCCTGTGGAACCTGATGATATTCGTTCCGGGTGCCGTGAATCTTTTCGAGTTTGCGGCGACCAAAGGCGATTTTTCCGCAGTAGACGGGGTTCTTCAGGATGGCACGAATCAATGTTGCGCTGAAAAGGGGAGAGGTGCCATTTTGACGAGCAAGTTTCTGAAAGCCGTGGGTCTCCAGATATTTGGAAAGACCATTTGCACCTGTGTCCGTGTTTACATATTGCTCAAAAATCGTGCGAATGGCAGGGGCTTCATCCTCATTGATTTGCAGCACACCGTCAACCAAACGATAGCCATAAGGCGCAAAACCGCCGTTCCAGCGACCTTCCCGTGCCTTCTGGATGCGGCCTTCCATGGTTTGAACACGGATGTTCTCACGCTCGATTTCAGCGACAGCGGACAGAACGGAGATCATCAGTTTGCCGGCGTCTTTGCCGGCGTCTTTAGAGGAATCAATGCCGTCCTCCACGCAAATCAGGTTCACACCAAAATCCTGCATTACCTGCAGGGTAGACAGTACATCGGCAGCATTGCGGCCAAAACGGGAAAGCTTGAACACCAGCACATAGGCAACGCCATCCTTGCCGGATTTGATGTCCTCCATCATCCGGCAGAAAGAAGCACGGCCTTCAATGGATTTGCCCGATTTACCAGCGTCCTCATATTCGCCGACGATCTGGTAGTTGTTGAAGTCTGCATAGGCTTTCATGCGGGTTTTCTGCGCATCCAGTGAATAGCCATCAATCTGCATGGCCGTGGAAACACGGGTGTAAATGTAAACCTTTGTCTTTCCCTGTAACATAAGAAAACCTCATAAAACGGTTATTTCTTGCCTGTTTTCTGCTCCAAAAACTTAATGGAATCCAGATAATCCTGCTCTACATCGCTGAGGGTTTTAGCCTTATATTTCCGATATTCGGTAGTAGCTTTGTCCACTGCCTGCTTGTGGGTCACACTGCCATTGCCAACAAGCAGCTGCTCGCCGCTCATAGTCAGAATACGGTCAAGGTGGTTTGCCCAATCCTGCATTGTCATGGGCTGTTCACGTTCTGCCTGACGCTCAGCAAAATCCAGATAACCGGAAACCAACTGCCCCATAGCACGAAGCTCTTTCTCGTTCAGATAGTTTTTGGCAATAGTAGCTTCTCGTAAAGTGGGCTGGTTTCCTGCAAAAGTGGTCAGACCCATAAATTCCTTTTCGGCATCTGCACGGTTGTAAATGACCTCGGCAGCAGTCTGACCGTGGATGGCATAATGAATTTTATTCTGGACTTTTTTGAAGAACTGGACGGAGATTTCTGCTTTTGGGTCGTAGTCAATGCTGGTTGCATAGATTTCCAGAATCTGACGATAAAACACTTTTTCGGAAGCACGGATGTCACGGATGCGTTCTAACAGCTCTTTGAAATATCCACCGCCGCCCAGGTTTTTCAGGCGTTCGTCATCCAGCGCAAATCCCTTGCGCATATATTCCTTCAGGATGCCAGTTGCCCAGATACGGAACTGTGTGCCTCGTTTGGATTTGACACGATAACCAACAGAAATAATGACGTCAAGATTGTAGAATTCGACCTGATAGGTCTTTCCGTCTGCGGCAGTTGTTGCAAATTTTGCAACAACTGAATCTCGTTCAAGCTCACCCTCTGCAAAAATGTTTTTGATGTGACGGGAAATTGTGGATTTGTCACGTTGGAACAACTCAGCCATCTGGTCAATGGAAAGCCAGACGGTGTCACCGTCAAAGGTAGTATCAATTTTGGTCAGGCCATCTTCTGTGGTGTAAATGAGGATGGAATTTTTAGGAGAGTCATCTGGACGATTCATTTTCAGCACCTCGTTCCGTGTATGTAATACAGTGGAAGGGGAGACTTTACCACTGTGTTGGGACAAATATTACAAGAATATTATATCATGCTGCAAGAGCAGTATCAACGGAATCTTGTGGATTTTTGTTGTTCATTGAGGATACGGCGTTGTCTATTTCCAAGACCGATGCGTACTTCTCGATCACATCGGCTAGAAAGGTTGCGAATCTGCTTATTTTGCGTTGCAAAATACTTGTTGGGGAACACCCAAACCCTTGAACTGCATTCGATGGATGCAGACTTAGCGTCTCCAAATGAGAAAGTATATGGTTCTAACACATTGTCAGCCATTGGTAAACAACTTTTTCCAGTCAAAAAAGGAAATAGCAATGATTAAAGATGAACATTGCAGAACAATGTGATACAATAGAAAATGAAAATCCAAACAACAGGAGGAACCCCCTCGTGGCAAATAATGTGAACGTCAAAAAACTGGAAGCTGACCTGTGGGAGTCGGCAGATCTGCTGCGTGCAGGCTCTAAACTCACCTCGAACCAATACTGTATGCCGGTGTTGGGACTGATTTTTCTGCGGTATGCGTACAGCCGCTTCAAACTGGTAGAGCAGGAAATCCTGAAAGACCGTCCCATGCGCGGTGGCCGGGTGCTGCCGGTGGAACAGAGCGACTTTGCCGAGAAGAGTGCACTGTTTCTGCCCAAGGAGGCGCAGTACAATTACTTAGTCAATTTGCCCGCCAACATCCCGGAGCAGGGGCTGACCGGCATCGAGGGCAATCCGCTGAACAGTCTGGGCGAAGTGGTGAACAACGCCATGGAACTGGTGGAGCAGCAGGGCGAGCAGCTGCAGGGCGTTCTGCCGAAGGACTACACCATCTTCTCGGATGAACTGCTGGGGGAACTGCTGCGCATCTTCAACAATGATGCGTTGGACGATGTGGGCGGCGATGTGATCGGCCGTATCTACGAGTACTTTTTGAATAAGTTTGCCAAGAATGTGGCACAGGATGACGGCGTGTTCTTTACGCCGAAATCGCTGGTGAAGATGATCGTCAATGTGCTGGAGCCTGCCCACGGCGTTCTGCTGGACCCGGCTTGCGGCAGCGGCGGTATGTTTGTGCAGACCGGCGACTTTGTAAACCATGCGGGCATGATCGCCAACAACACCATGACCTTCTACGGACAGGAAAAGGTGGAGTACAATGCCAAGCTCTGCCTGATGAATATGGCTGTGCATGGTCTGACCGGCGTGATCAAGTCCGGCGATGAAGCCAATACCTTCTATCACGATGCCCACAACCTGAACGGCTGCTGCGACTATGTGATGGCAAATCCGCCGTTTAACGTGGATAAGGTCAAGTCGGAGTCGGCGCAGAGTGCCGGGCGGCTGCCCTTTGGCCTGCCCGGCGTGAACAAGGCCAAGGAAATCGGCAACGCAAACTATTTGTGGGTGTCCTATTTCTACTCCTACCTGAACGAGCATGGCCGTGCGGGTTTTGTGATGGCGTCCTCGGCTACCGACAGTCAGGGCAAAGACAAGGACATCCGTGAAAAGCTCATCCAGACCGGCCATGTGGACGTGATGATGAGCGTGGGCAACAATTTCTTCTACACCAAAAGCCTGCCCTGTTCGCTGTGGTTTCTGGATAAGGGAAAGCCGGAGCATCTGCTGGACACCGTACTGTTCATCGACGCCCGCAACTATTATACCGTGGTGGACCGCACTCAGAACGAATGGAGCGACTGGCAGCTGAAGAACCTCAACGCCATTGTCTGGCTCTATCGTGGCGAGGTGGACAAGTACAAGGTGCTTCTGACAGAGTATCACGCAGAGCTGGCGGACGACCGCCCCTTTGCAGAGATTCAGGCCGCACTGGAACAAAACGTGCAGGCCAAGCGGGAAGAAGCCAAAGCCGCTGTGGATGCAGCGCCCCGCAAAGAGCGCAAAGCTACGCAGGAAAAGTTCGACAAGGAGCTGGAAGCCCTCAACGAGAAGCTGACCGTTGCCAAGGAGGCCGTCTGGCTCACCGAAAAATTTGGCGAGGGCGTTTATCAGGATATTCCCGGTCTGTGCAAGGTGGCCAGCCGAGACACCATCCTCAACGAGAAAGGCGCATCCCTGACGCCCGGTGCCTATGTGGGCGTTGCACCCGTGGAGGATGACGGCGTGGATTTTGCCCAGCGAATGAAGGAGATCCACAAGGAACTGCTGGAATTGCAGGCAGAGTCCAACCGCCTGATGGAAACCATCTCGAAGAATCTGGAGGAGATGGGGGTATGATTTTAAGTGATGTGTGTGAATTTATTGTGGATTGTCCGCATTCGACTGCACCAGATGAAGGGGAAGGCTATCCCTTAATTCGTACCCCTAATGTTGGAAAGGGAAGACTCGATTTGAACGGTGTGCATCGGGTGAGTGAATCTGTGTATAAACAGCGGATTCAAAGAGGTGCTCCACGAGCTAATGATTTGATTTTTGCACGAGAAGCCCCAGCAGGAAATGTTGCACTCGTACAGGAAAATCAGACTGTGTGTTTGGGACAAAGAACTGTTTTGATTCGACCGAACGTACAAAAGGTTAATCCGCAATATTTGGTATATTATTTGCTTTCGCCGAAGCCGCAGTATGAACTTTTGGGAACAGCGAATGGTGCAACTGTTGCGCATGTTAATCTTCCGGCGATTCGGAACCTGAAAATTGAACTGCCAGAAAAATCTGTTCAGGATAAAATAGGTACAATATTGGTGACCTACGATAACCTGATTGAAAACAACCAGAAACAAATCAAGTTGCTGGAAGAAGCGGTTCAGAGGCTTTATAAAGAATGGTTTGTGGATTTGCGCTTTCCGGGGCATGAAAACACGAAAATTGTGGACGGTGTGCCGGAGAGGTGGAATGAAAAAACATTGTCTCAGGTTGCAAATGTGATTATGGGTCAAAGTCCAAAGTCTGAGTTTTATAATTCGGAGAAAAAAGGATTGCCATTTCACCAGGGGGTTGGCAGCTATGGTGTGCGGTTCGTGATGGATGATATTTATTCTACATCGTATACTCGAATAGCAGAACCAAACAGTATTCTTTTTAGTGTTCGGGCACCAGTGGGAAGACTGAATATTACTAAGAATAAAGTTGTGATTGGACGAGGTCTTGCGGCAATAAATCAAACGGATGGATGTCAAAGCTATCTGTATTACCTATTGAAAAACAAGTTCTTCAAAGATAATATTGTTGGAAATGGCTCTATCTTTGCGTCGGTTTCGAAAGATGAACTGTTAAACCAGAAATTCTTGATCCCTGAACGGAATTTGATGATGCAATTTGAGAAAATAGTGTCACAGATGGATAAACAAATAGAAAATCTGGATTCTAAAAATAAAAAGCTAATAGAAGCACGGGATAGATTGCTGCCCGAATTGATGAGCGGGGAAATGGAGGTGTAAAAGTGTTTTCAGAAAAATACGGGTATAAAGAGCCAAAAGAAATCTTATATGAAGATGTCTCGGACAGTCTGAAAAATAGAATCTGGAATTTGTTCTATCAAAAGGAAATATTGGAAGGAGAAAATGATGCATTAGATTTAGAGAGTGTACTTGGACCGCAGGAAACAATTGCTGAAAAAATAGCGGATAAATTTGGATTTTTGAAAACGGCGGCAAAGAGAAAACTAAAAGAATTTGTATTAGATGATGCTGAGTGGTACGAAGTTTATGATTTTATTGAAGTGAATCTCTCCTTTTTAACGGCAGGGGAGAAAAAAGAAAGGGCTGGACAGTACAATGAAATATTGGAGCAGGAAAAAGCTGGATATCGAATCGTTTTGAATGAAATTACACCGATTACAAATGACGCAGAGATTGAAACAATAGAACAGGCGGCAGCTACACCATATGATTCTGTAAACCAGCATATTAGCAAGGCGTTGGCGCATTATGCCGACTTGAAAAATCCAGATTACGAAAACTCTGTAAAAGAAGCTATCAGCGCAGTGGAAGCGATGTGCTGCATTATCACGGGAACATCTGGAAAACAGGCAACATTAGGAAATGCAATCAAAAAACTTGAGGATAAAGGTGTTCATATTCATGGAGGAATGAAACAAGGATTCAAGGACTTGTACGGTTATGCGTCAGATGAAAATGGAATCCGCCATGGCGGAAAGAATTTCAAAAGTGTCCCGCCAGAAGATGCAAAGTTTATGCTGGTGTCCTGTTCTGCATTTGTGAATTATCTGATTGAGAAGTGGAGTAAAGTAGAAAACAATTAAACCAAAAGAAAGCGGGGTGGAGCAAATGAAAGAAAAAGTTCAGAACGTAAAGCTGAATGCAGTGCTGTGTATAGCGTTCACGGTAATAACATATCTTATAACACTAAATATGCAAAATGGATTTTTTCATCCGAACTGGTGGTGGATTTCAAATGATTTTGCTCTGACTGTTAGTGGTGGAATTGCAACTGGTTTTGTAGCTGGTCTAGCTTATGCAATACAAGAGTATAGAAACAGCAAAAGCGAAACTGGAGCAAAGTTGTTTGTTGCGGCGGGATGGCTATATAGCACTTTTAGCCATATGGATAAAAATATTACGGAGGCTTTGGAAAAGCCACAGTATCCAGCGATTGAGAGTCTGTTGAAAACGTATGTGTCGGAAGGAAATCAGGCAAATGAAATAATCAAGCAGACAGAGTACATAACGATTTTAAGGAATGAACTAAAAACAAATCTTGAAAATTTCAAAAGGGAAGAATGTATAAAGGTCCAAAAAATCTTAATGCAAGCGTATTACTACTACGATATAGCACTTCACGAGACAAAAATAGATGATTTAAGAAGTGACAAAATAAATAGAACAGTGCTTATATCTGATCCTAAAGTAAAACGTACTCTTGAAATTTTAAGAAAAGAAATAGAGGATGAACTGCCAAGGATAGAATCATTGGCAGAGATGGTTGATCGTCAAACAAGAAAGAAATATCACTGGGAAGAATACAAAAAATGTAGCGATGTTCATTGCGCTAGTGTTACAAAATTGAATGATTTCGATGAATTTCTAAAGAGAGGGGGAACACTATGAGCCGCGAATACTCCGAAAATGTCCTTGTTCAGAACAGCGCAGGCAACCTGCTGCAAAATGTTCTGGGCTGGGAGGTCATGCTGGCTTACAACTCCGAAAAGCTGGGGCCGGATGGGACGTTGGGCCGCACCAGCTATGGGGAAGTGCTGCTGACCCGGTATTTTCGGCAGGCGCTTTTGCGCTTGAACCCGTGGCTCACCCCGAACCAGCTGGACGAGGTGCAGAAGAAATTTACGGCGCACGTTTCCACCGCATCCCTGATGCAGATCAACGAGGAAAAGTATTTTCTGCTGCGGGATGGCATCCCGGTGACGGTCAAGCGACCGGATGGACGCACCGAAATCCGCAGCGCGGCGGTGATCGACTTCAAAAACCCGGAAAACAATCATTTCCTTGCCGTAAAAGAGATGAAGATTCACTCGCAACTGTACCGCCGTAGAACGGACATTGTGGGCTTTCTCAATGGCATTCCGCTGCTGTTCATCGAGCTGAAAAAGCCCACCGTGGATGTGCAGAACGCCTACATAGACAATTATCGGGATTACCTCGATACCATTCCGCAGTTGTTCTATTACAATGCCTTTCTTATGCTGTCCAATGGATTGGAAGCCAAGGTGGGCACGCTTGGCAGCAAGTACGAGTTTTTCCACGAGTGGAAGCGTCTGAAGGAAAGCGATGCAGGCAGCGTGGAACTGGAAACTATGTTGCGGGGCATCTGCGAGAAAAAGACCTTCCTCGATCTGCTGGAAAACTTCATCCTTTACGACCATTCCGGCGGGCACACCACCAAGATTCTGGCCCGCAACCACCAGTATCTCGGCGTCAACGAGGCTGTCAGTGCTTACGAGAACCGCAAGCTGAAAGACGGCAGGCTGGGTGTGTTCTGGCACACGCAGGGGTCAGGCAAAAGCTACTCCATGGTCTTTCTGGCGCAGAAGATCCGGCGCAAGTTTGCAGGCTCGCCCACCATTGTGGTACTGACTGACCGTGACGAGCTGAACCGGCAGATCAGCGATACCTTTGAAAACTGCGGTCTGCTGGGCAAAACCAAGGCTTCGCAGTTTATTGCATCCAGCGGTACAGACCTTGTAAAAAAGCTGCAGGGCAACCCCAGCTTTGTATTTACCCTGATCCAGAAGTTCAATCTGCCCAAGGAGCCGCCCATCTACCCGGATCACGACATTCTGATTTTGTCGGATGAAGCCCATCGCAGCCAGTACGGCATTTTTGCAGACAACATGATGCACCTGTTGCCCACGGCGTCCCGCATCGGCTTTACCGGTACACCGCTGCTGGCGGATGACCATATCACGGAACGCACCTTTGGCGGGTATCTGTCGGTGTATGATTTCAAGCGGGCAGTGGAGGACGGCGCAACGGTGCCGCTGTATTATGAGAACCGTGCGGATAAGATCGCCCAGTTGGACAAGCCGGAGATCACCGGGCAGATTTTGGATGCCATTGAAGCTGCCGACCTTGATCCCTCGCAGGAGGAAAAGCTGGAACGAGAATTTGCAAAGGAGATCCATATTCTCACCGCAGATGAACGGCTGCGTTCCATTGCAAAGGACTTTGTGGAGCATTACTCTGACCTTTGGACCAGCGGCAAGGCGATGTTTGTCTGCCTGAATAAGGTCACCTGTGTGCGGATGTACAACTATGTGCAGGAATGCTGGCAGGCAAAGATCAGGGAGCTGGAAGCCCGGCAGGGCACAGCGACCCAGCAGGAAGCACAGGAGCTTGCCCGTAAACTGGCATGGATGAAAGAAACCGAAATGGCAGTGGTGATCAGTCAGGAGCAGAACGAGGTGCAGACCTTCAAAAAGTGGGGGCTGGATATTCTGCCGCACCGTGCCAAAATGGAAAAGCGGGAGCTGGATAAAGAATTCAAGGACAGCAAGAATCCGTTCCGGGTGGTGTTCGTCTGTGCCATGTGGCTGACGGGCTTTGATGTAAAGTGTCTGTCCTGTCTGTATCTGGACAAGCCGTTGAAAGCCCATACCCTGATGCAGACTATTGCTCGTGCAAACCGTGTTTCGGAGGGCAAGAGCAACGGCCTGATCGTGGACTATATTGGTATCGTAAAGGCGCTGCGCAAGGCTCTAGCAGATTATACGGTCAGCAAGAACAGCCCGGCGGGCATTGACCCAACGATGGACAAAACGGAGCTGATTCAGCGTATTTGCACGGTCATCGGAAAAACGGACGGCTTTCTGGCAGAACACGGGTTCCGGCTGCAGGAATTGGTGGACGCACAGGACTTTGAAAAGATGAGCCTTGTACAGGATGCAGTCAACGCGATGTGCGAGACGTTGGAAACCAAGAAAACCTTCCAGACCTATGCGTCTGAACTGGCGCGGCTGTTCCGCTACGCAGACCGTGACGATGTGGACGATGCCGTGCGCGCCCGGAAAAACGCAATTCTCGCCATCTACGAGGGCTTGCAGCAGAAGCGGAAACACGCGGACAATACCGATCTGATGGTGCAGATCAACGGTATCGTCAACGAGTACATCCATGTGGAAAAGCCGGATCAGGAGGCTGTACCTTCCCGGCAGTTTGACATCAGCAAAATTGATTTTGACCTGCTGAGCCGGGAGTTTGCCCACACCCGGCGGAAGAACCTTTTGCTGCGCGATCTGGATGAACTGGTAAACCAGCAGCTGGCGAAAATGCTGTTTGCAAACCCGCAGCGCATTGATTATTATGACCGCTATCAGGAGATCATCGATGCCTACAATGCGGAGCAGAACCGGGCAACCATTGAGAAAACCTTCATGGATCTGATGGAGCTTGCAAGTTCACTGGACACGGAGCAGCAGCGCTATGTGCGTGAAGGCTTTTTCAGTGACGAGGAGCTTTCAGTGTACGATTTGCTGTTTTCGGAGAACCTCACGAAGCAGGAAATTGAAACGATCAAGAAGGTGTCTGTGGACTTGTTGACAAAAATCAAACAGCAGATTGCCAAACTCGACCATTGGACGGACAAGCAGGAAACTAAGGCGATTGTGGATAACCTGATTCGCAATACCCTTTGGCAAGAACTTCCCAATAGCTATGATGTAAGCGATATCCAGACCTACCAGAAGAAAATCTACGAGTATGTATATATGCGCTACCCGGAAGTAGCATAACGCAAAAATCACCCCAGAGAGAACGCACAAGAGGCTATTCTCTCTGGGGTGATTGCGTATCAAATCATCTGAAAATGCTTCAATGCTTCCACAATCGCATCCTCTTTTTCCTTCGGACACTGGGGCTGCTTTGCATTCTCGTTTTTCGCTTTATGGTAATTCTCTCGCTCAATAATGCCGTGTTTCTGCTTCACCTGTGCGATATAGAGATTGGATACCTTCAACTGATGGTGTTCCCACACATAATCCCGAATCTCGTTGTAAGTCGCCTTGCTTTCTGCAGCGGTCACATCCAGTTCATCCATGCTGACGTCCACTTCGATGTGTCGCTCGACATTGAGTTTGGTCAAAAGGAGGACCGCTTCCACATGCCTTGTCCTTGGGAACAAATCCACGGGCTGAACCTTTTCCAGCGTATACCCCTGTTCACACAGGAACTTAGCATCGCGGGCGGCGGTGGAGGGGTTGCAGCTGACCATGACGAGGGTGCGTGGGGCCATCTGGACAATGGCAGTCAGGGTGGCGTTATCGCAGCCTTTGCGCGGCGGGTCCACCACGATCACATCGGGGTGGGCACCCTCGCTGGCAAGGCGGGTCGCGGCTTCGCCGGCGTCCATGCAGTAAAAATCGGCTTCCTCCGGGGGCAGGCCAAGATGCGCAGCAACGGTTTTGGCACCTTCCACTGCCTGCGGCACAACCTCAACGCCGACTAGGCGGCGGCAGTGCGGCTTCATCGAAAGGCCAATGGTGCCCATACCGCAGTAAAGGTCCAGCAAAAAGTCATCCGGCTGCAGCCGGGCAAACTCTTTCGCCTTGGCGTACAGCAGCTCGGCAGCGGGGGTGTTGACCTGATAAAACTCGTGCACACCCATCTGGATGGGCACTCCGGCCAAAGTATCCTCAATCACGCCGGGGCCAAGCACGGTGCGGGTATCCCGCCCTAAAATCACGTTGGTGCGGGCGGTATTGCGGTTGATCAGCACGGTGGTCAGCTGGAACTCCTGCTGCAAGGTGCGGCAGATCTCGGCTTCGTTGGGCAGGCCGTTGCCGTTTACCACAAAGCACAGCAGGCGCTGACCGCTGTGCCAGCCCTGGCGCATATACAAATGGCGCACGCGGCCCTTGCCGGTTTCCTCGTCATAGGGGGCAATGCCGTTGGCTTCCAGTAACGCACAAGCCCGGCGGGCCAGGGCGTTCATCCACTCCGGCTGCAATTTGCAATCGGGGCAGGGGACGATACGGTGGGTGCGCCCGGCGTAAAAACCGGTCACGACATGGCCATCGGCATCCAGCCCAACGGGCAGCTGGACCTTATTGCGGTAGTGTGCGGTGTGGTCCGTCAGGGCGAGAACGGGCGAAAACTCAAAGCTGCTTACGTCAAAGCCGCCAAGGCGGGCAAAAGCATCCCGCACAAAGCCGGTTTTCGCCTCGCATTCCGTAGCATAGCTCAAATGGCGCAGGCCACAGCCGCCGCAGGGAGTGCACACGGCACAATCCGGCGCAACGCGGCCGGGGCCGGGGGCTAAAATCGCGTCAATGCGGCCGAAAGCATAGCTTTTCAATGCCTTTACAATGCGGCAGCGGATCACATCCCCCGGTGCCGCGCCGGGCACAAAAACGGCCTGCCCTTCCACATGGGCAACGCCGCTGCCATCGCTGGAAAGGTTTTCGATCGTGGTTTCAAAAATCTGATTTTTCTTCAAAGACATGGTTTGCTCCGTTTGCTCTAATGTTATGGCAAATATATCAGTCTGCCGGTAAAAACTGAGCGGCAGCACCAAAAAGCAAGGTGCTGCCGTATGGTGGGACATTGTGTGAAAATGGCTTATACCAGCCCCAGCTGCGGGTCTTTTTCCAGCGCGGCAAGGTACTTGCTGGGGGGAACGCCTTTGACCTTTTTGAACACGCGGGAAAAATAGAACTGGTCAAAAAAGCCGACGGAGACCGCGATTTCGGCGATGGAAAGCCCGGTGTTTTTCAGCAGGGAACACGCTTCGCTGATGCGGTAGCCCGTTAAATAGTCAATCGGGCTTTGGCCTACATTGGACATGAACACGCGGTACAGATGGCTGCGGCTGACCCCAACCGCCTTGGCGATGTCATCTACCGAAATATCATGGGAATAGTTGAACTGAATATACTTGATAGCGGCCAGCACATACTGGCTGCTGGAAGACGGCGCGTTGGGCATGGCTTCGCGCGCTTCCTTCATCAGCTGGGCCATGAACAGGTACAGGTAGCCGGTCATCAGGGCTTCGCACTGCGGTTCCGGGCCGCGGGCCAGGTAGATATTATAAATGGTTTCACGGGTGCTTTGGGGGTCTTTGCAGTGGTGCACGGGCTGCACATCGCTGAACGGGGTCTGCTGCACCAGCTTGTTGGCACAGGCACCGTTAAAGCCGACCCAGTAATATTCCCACGGGTCGGTTTCATCTGCCGCATAGGTGATGAGCTGGTTGGGTTTGGCGAGGAAGAGATCACCCTCCTGCAAATTATAGGCAGCGCCGTTGACCTGATACACACCTTTGCCCGCAACAACAAGATGGATCAGGTAATGGTCACGCACACCGGGGCCCCAGGTGTGGCCCGGCTGGCAGTATTCGTGGCCACAATTAAAAATGGAAAGCTCTACATTATCGGTATAGTTCTGCTTATAAGATTGCTTTGCGATGGTCGGCATACCAAATCCCTCACTCTTGCAAAATCTGGTTGTGGTTCGCCATTCTGCTCCCAAAACAGGGCCCACCGCAGCAGGCCGGAACAGGATGAAGCATATTTTTTACCATTATATCAGAAGATTCATCAAAAGTCCATAATCGCGTTGAAAAAAGATGTTTACATCCTGCTAAAATTTGTTATACTGAGTACAAGAAGCCGTGATACTGGCCTAAAATGCGCTGCATAGCTAAAAAGAACGCGCGGTTTTTGTGCATATTTTACAAGGGACAGCCAAACGAAGAAAGGTGTATGAACGATGGCAACGAGTGCGGAACTGAAACAAAATATCTTGAACGGCGGTTACGACCAGGCTTTTGCCAAGCTGTATGGGGCAGACGCTGCTACTGTGGCAGCCCAGCGTGTCCGTTATGTGGATATGATCGACCATTTTGAAGAAAACTTTGGCACGGGCCGCACAGTGTGTTTGTACTCGGCACCCGGCCGCACCGAGATCGGCGGCAACCATACCGACCATAACAACGGCGTGGTGATTGCAGCTGCCGTAAACCTGGATATCATTGCTGTGGTTGCCAAGAATGACGAAAACGTTGTACGCGTGATTTCCCACGGCTTTGGTAAGATCGACGATGTGAATCTGCGCGACCTGACCCCGCAGCCCGTTGAAGCAGAGCACAGCGCCAGCCTGATCCGCGGCGTGGCTGCCGGCATTGTGAAAGACGGCGGCAAGGTGGGCGGCTTTGACTGCTACACCACCTCTGACGTTCTGGGCGGTTCCGGTTTGTCCAGCTCGGCTGCCTTTGAGGTGTGCATGGGTGCTATCTTCCGCGGCGAGTACAACGATAATGACATGAAGCGTTTCGACCAGGTCAAAAACGCCATGATCAGCCAGTATGCTGAGAATGTTTTCTTTGGCAAGCCCTGCGGCCTGATGGACCAGACCGCCTGCGCCGTGGGAAAGGTCATCACCATCGACTTTAAGGAAGTGGGCCATCCGGTCGTGCGCGAAGTTCCGTTTGATCTGGCAGCCAAGGGCTTTGCACTCTGCATCAGCGATACCAAGGGTAGCCACGCTGACCTGACCGATGATTATGCCGCTGTGCGCCGCGAGATGGAGAGCGTTGCCGAATTCTTTGGCAAAAAGGTTCTGCGCGATGTGGACGAGGAAACCTTCCTGAAAGCCATCCCCGAAGTGCGCAAAGTGACCGGCGACCGCGCCGTGGTGCGTGCCATCCATTTTTATAATGACAGCCGCCGCGCCGGGGAAATCTATGAAGCCATCAAGGCAGATGATTTTGACCGCTTCCTGCAGCTGATCATTGAGGGCGGCCATTCCAGCTTTGAGTTCAACCAGAACGCCTACAGCATCAAGAACCCGCAGGAGCAGGGCGTGCCTTTGGCATTGGCCATCAGCCAGAAGGTGCTGAACGGCCGCGGCGCATGGCGTTTGCAGGGCGGCGGCTTTGCCGGTACCATTCAGGCATTTGTTCCGCTGGCACTGCTGGAAACCTACAAGAACGCCATTGACGCTGTGTTTGGCGCGGGCAGCTGCCATGTGCTGAGCGTGCGCAATTACGGTGCTGTGATGGTTACGCCGGATATGTAAAGGCAACACCGCACAATTCCCGCCTTGCGGCTTAAGCACCGCTCCGGCATCTGCGGCACGGCATCTGCGTTGCCAAAATGCTCGATAATACACAAAGTATTATCTGCGCTTTTGGCTTAGCATCTGCCGCACCTCGCTCGCCGTATCGGCACTTAGAATTATGCGGTATTGCCTAAAACATTCGGAAAATACATAAAACAAAGGGATCGGCAGAAAATGCCGGTCCCTTTTCTGATAGCAGGCAGAATACAAAACGTGCAAACTTGCTTATTCGGCGTTTTTGCTGTACAGGATCGCCAGCCCCTTGAACAACAGGTCAGAATCATAAATCACCTTGCGGGTGCAGCAGGGCATGATGCAGGGGGCTAGGCCGCCGGTGGCAACCACGGTCAGCGGCTCGCCAAGTTCGGCTTCCACGCGGGCAGCCAGGCCGTCCAGCATGGCTGCGGTGCCAAACATCACGCCGTTGTTCAGGCATTCCACCGTGTTGCGGCCAATCAGGTGATCTGGCGTTTCGGGCGAGATAGGCGGCAGCTGCGCTGTGCCGCTGCTGATGGCCCGCAGGCTGGTCTGCACGCCGGGCAGGATAAAACCACCCAGGAACGCCCGCTTGGAAGAAATGACATTATAGGTGGTGGCCGTGCCAAGGTCCACCGTCATGCAGGGCAGGGGATAGTGGGCGGCTGCGGCGGTGGCATCGGCAATGCGGTCCCGCCCCACGCGGTCCGGAGCGTCCACCGCAAAGGTCAGCCCGGTGTTCAGTGCAGGGCTGACCAGCATGGCTTTGCGCCCGGTCAGCCGGGTGCAGGCATCGGCCAGAACTTTGGTCAGGTCGGGCACCACGCTGCACACGATAACGCCCTCACAGGCTTCAGGGGTAACGCCAAGGCGGCCCAGCAGAAATTTTAGCTCGGCGGTGTATTCATCCCCGGTGCAGCGCGGGCGGGTGACCATGCGCGCGGTGAACAGCACCTTCATGCCATCCAGCCCGCCAATGCAGATGTTGCTGTTACCGATATCAACTGCAAGAATCATAGGGTAAAACCTCGTATCCTTGGCAACCCGGCAATGTTTCCCGTTCGATAGGCTTAGGGCAACACCGCACAATTCCCGCCGGAGCGGTGCTTAGAATTGTGCGGTATTGCCTTAGAATGATGCAGAGTTGCCCTGTTATAAAAGTATAAAATGCGCAGAATGTAAAATTACAGTTTATTATAGCAGTTCGCAGCCCGTTTGCCAACTGTTGAATTCCCTTTAGGCAACACCGCACAATTCCCGCCTTGCGGCTTAAGCACCGCTCCGGCGGCTGCGGCACGGCATCTGCGTTGCCAAAATGCTCGATAATACACAAAGTATTATCTGCGCTTTTGGCTTGGCATCTGCCGCACCTCGCTCGCCGTATCGGCACTTAGAATTATGCGGTATTGCCTTTACTTTTGCCCCCCGGCAGGATATACTTAAAAGCAGAACAATACGGGCAGCCAGAAGCCCGGCCAAATATAAGGATGTGTTATCATGAACCTGAAAGGCAAAACCATTGTGCTGGGCATTACCGGCGGGATTGCTGCTTATAAAATGCCCAATGTGGCCCATGCCCTGGCCAAAGCCGGCGCCAATGTGCATGTGCTGATGACCAAAAACGCCACGGAGTTTATCACCCCGCTGGTGTTTGAAACCCTGACCAACAACCGCTGCATTGTGGATACCTTTGACCGCAACTTCCAGTATGATGTGGCCCATGTTTCGCTGGCCAACGCGGCGGATTTGATGCTGATCGCCCCGGCAACCGCAAATGTGATCGCCAAGCTGGCCCACGGTCTGGCGGATGACATGCTGACCACCGTTACCCTGGCGGCCCGCTGCCCCAAGCTGGTGGCCCCCGCCATGAACACCCATATGCTGGAAAACCCCATCACCCAGGATAACCTGAAAACGCTGGAACATTACGGTTTCACCGTCATTCCCTCCGGTTCCGGCCTGTTGGCCTGCGGCGATACGGGCTCCGGCCGCCTGCCTGATGAGGGCGTTCTGGTGGACTATGTGGCACGGGAGCTGGAACACGAAAAAGACATGCAGGGCATGAAAGTGGTGGTTTCCGCTGGCGGCACCCGCGAACCGATGGACCCGGTGCGCTACCTGACAAACCATTCCACCGGCAAAATGGGCTATGCCGTGGCCCGCGCCTGTATGCTGCGCGGCGCGGATGTGACGCTGCTGACATCTTCCGACTTGCCGCCGGTTCCGTTTGTCAAAATGGTACCTTTTGCCACCGCGGCAGAACTGTTTGAAGCTGTCAAGGCCAACGCCATGGATGCGGATGCCCTGGTGATGGCCGCCGCTGTGGCGGACTACCGCCCGGCCCAGGTGGCGCAGGATAAGATCAAAAAGCACGATGGTGAACTTTCAATTGAGCTGGAACGCACGGATGACATTCTGGGCTGGGTCGGCGAGCACAAGCCGGAGCAGTTGTTTGTCTGCGGCTTTTCGATGGAAACGAAAGATCTGATCGAAAATTCTACTGCCAAGCTGCACAAGAAAAACATGGATATGATTGTGGCCAACAATGTCAAGGTGCCCGGTGCCGGTTTTGGCGTGGATACCAACGTTGTAACCCTGATTACCGAAAGCATTTCCACCGCGCTGCCGCTGCAAAGCAAGGATGATGTTGCCATGCACATTGCGGACGTCATTGTGGAAGCAAAGCGGAGAAAACAGAAAAAGTAAGGCAATACCGCATAATTCTAAGTGCCGATACGGCGAGCGAGGTGCGGCAGATGCCAAGCCAAAAGCGCAGATAATACTTTGTGTATTATCGAGCATTTTGGCAACGCAGATGCCGTGCCGCAGCCGCCGGAGCGGTGCTTAAGCCGTCAGGCGGGAATTGTGCGGTGTTGCCTAAAGCTGCCCCCCGCAAAAGAAACGAAGCAGCAAAAGAATAAGCTGATTTGGCACCCCTGCAGCCGCGCAGGGGTGCTTTTGCATGTGCACACAATTTTCACATCCTGGCAAAAAAACGACGCACAATTTTCACAAATAGGCAGTATACTTCTGGATAGTTCAGGGGTACGCCTGCCCTGCGGCGGGCGGCCCCCAAGAAAAGGGGAGTGCATCCATTGATCGAAGTCAAGCATTTGACCAAGCGTTACGGAAAACACACCGCGGTCGATGATATCAGCTTCACTGTGCAGGACGGCTGTATTTACGGCCTGCTGGGGCCCAACGGCGCCGGCAAATCCACCACAATGAACATGATCACCGGGTATCTTGCGCCTACGGGCGGCACCGTTGCCATTGACGGCCATGATGTTCAGGAAGAGCCCAAGGAGGCCAAAGCCTGCATCGGCTACCTGCCGGAAATTCCGCCGCTGTATACCGATATGACCGTGCAGGAATACCTGCTGTTTGTCAGCGAGCTGAAAGGCAAAAAGAAAAAAGCGGACCGCGTGCAGGATGTAGCGCAGGCCGTGCAGCGCGCTGGGCTGCAGGAGATGGAAAAGCGGCTGATCCGCAACCTTTCAAAAGGCTACCGCCAGCGCGTTGGCATTGCCGCTGCGCTGCTGGGCAGCCCCAAGGTGATCATTCTGGACGAACCCACCGTTGGCCTAGACCCCGCCCAGATGATCGAGATCCGCAACCTCATCCATGACCTGGGAGAGACCCACACCGTCATCCTTTCCAGCCATATCCTGAGCGAAGTGCAGACGATCTGTGACCGCGTGCTGATTATTGCGCACGGTAAAGTGGCCGCCCAGGGCACGCCGGAAGAGCTGGCCGCCCAGCTGGCTGCCCGCGGCATGATTGCTGCCACGGCACTTGGCACCAAAGAACAGATTCTGGCCGCTGCCGCCAAGGTGGAGGGCCTGACCGACCTGCGCGTGACCGCAGAAAAGGGCGATGAAGTCAGCTTTACCGCCACCAGCACCGCCGGTGCAGACCTGCGCGCGGCCCTGTCCAAGGCGCTGGCCGAAGCTGGCTGCCCGGTTGTGTCCCTGACAAGCGATATGATGAGTTTGGAGGATATCTTCCTACAGATCACCGAGACTGCACCGGAGGAAGCCCAGCCGGAAGAAACCGAAGAACCGGCTCCGGAAGCGGCTGCCGCACAGCCGGAACAGTCTGCTGAGCCTGCCGAACCGCAGGCCCCGGCGGATGATACTCCGGAACAACCGGAAGCCGAAAACGACCAAAAGGAGGAAGAGTGAGCCATGTTTGCCATTTTTAAGCGGGAACTGCGCAGCTATTTCACCAGCCTGGTCGGCTATGTTGTCATTGGTGTTATGCTGGCGTTTACCGGGTTATATTACTCCGCCAACTGCCTGGTGTATGGCACGTCGGATTTTTCAACCGTTTTGTATTCTACCACGCTGGTCATGCTGTTTTTGCTGCCGGCGCTGACCATGCGCAGCTTTGCGGATGAACGCCGCAATAAAACCGACCAGCTGCTGCTCACCAGCCCGGTGGGTATCCCTTCTATCGTGATGGGTAAGTACTTTGCCCAGCTGGCGGTGTTTGCCGTGCCCATGGCGGCAGCGGCCATCATGCCGCTGGTGCTCACGGCCTTTGGCACCATCTCCCTTACCAGCGCTTACGCCACCTGGCTGGCGTACTTTTTGATGGGCGCTGCCTGCATTGCCATCGGCACCTTTGTCTCCGCCCTGACGGAAAACCAGATCATTGCGTACCTGGCTACTTTTGGTGCGCTGCTGATCTGCTACCTGATGAACGGCATCAAGAGCCTGTTCACCAGCGGCAACACGCTGGCATTCATCGTGTTTTGCGTGGTGCTGGCGGTTGTGGCTCTGCTGGTCGGTCTGGCCTGCAAAAATGTCACGGTGGGCAGCGCGGTGTTCTGCGGCGGTGCCGTGGTGCTGGTGCTGCTGTTTAAGCTGCGCCCGGCCTGGCTGCTGACCGGCTTTAACAGCGTGCTTGGCGCGCTGGCACTGTTCCAGCCGTTTACGGATTTTGTGGGCGGCATGTTCAGCGTGACCGGCATTGTGTATTATCTATCGGTGGCGGGACTGTTCCTCTTCCTGACGGGTCAGGCACTGGAACGCCGCCGCTGGAATTAAAGAGGGGGGTCCGACGATGAACTTTAAGAAAAAGAACGCGGCCAATGCCCCTGCCCCTAACCAGGCACAGCAGGCAGCGCGCCGCCGCAGCCTGCGCAGCGGTGCTTACGCCAGCGTGCTTGCCGTTGTGGTGCTGGTGCTGGTAATTCTGCTCAACCTTGTGGTGGGCGCGGTGCCCACCAAGTTTACCCAGTTTGATATTTCCACCGGCAAAATGTTCACCCTGAGCGATACCACCAAAACCATGCTGCAGGAACTGAACACCGATGTGACCGCCTATTACCTGGCGGAAACCGGCAACGAGGATTCCAACATTACGCGAATTCTGGACCGCTATGCGGGCGAAAGCAGCCATTTTACCTGGCAGCAGCGCGACCCCGCGCTGTACCCCACCTTTGCACAGCAGTATGACGCGCAGAACGCAAGCTCCTCCAGCGTGATCCTTGTATGCGGGGATAACCACACCGTGGTGGACTACAATGATATGTATACGGCGGATTATTCCAGCTATTATACCACCGGCAGTTACACAATGAGCTTCTCCGCTGAGAACGCGCTGTCCTCCGGCATTGCCAAGGTCACGCGGGAGAACAGCTATGTGCTGTACCAGCTAACCGGCCACGGCGAATCCAGCCTGGAAAGCGATTTTACCGAAACGCTGGATAATTCCGGCGTTACCATGCAGGACCTGAACCTGCTGACCACCGATACAGTGCCCGAAGATGCCGCAGCCCTGCTGATCAACGACCCGCAGGCGGACCTTTCCACCCTGGATGCCGCTGCCATCAAGACCTATCTGGAAAACGGCGGCCACCTGTTTGTGACCACCGATCTGACGGTGAGCACCCCCAACCTGGATGCCCTGCTGGCAGAGTACGGCATGACCCGCCAGGAAGGCCTTGTGATTGAAAACGACAGCAACTATTACCTTTACGGCACTGCACAGACGTGCCTTTTGCCGAACTTGAGTTCTAACGAGATCACCGCGGGCGTGACCGACGGCATGCATGTCTTTACCCCCGTGGCACAGGGCATTGTGAAGGGCGACAGCACCGATGACCTGACCCTGACCACCCTGCTGAGCACCAGTAGCACGGCTTACGCCATGCAGGATTACGCCCAGGCATCCACCGCTGAGCAGGGGAAAAACGACCCCAACGGCCCCTTTAACATTGCCGTTGCCGCCAGCAACAGCACCACTGGTGCAAAGGTAGTGTGGGTGAACTGCGCTAATCTACTGAACAGCAAGGGGATAGAGTATGTCGCTAGGGAATATGCCTCGTTGTTGATTGGTGGCAACGCACAGCTACTAACAAGTACCATGAACTGGATGACCGGCGAAGAAAACGGTGTGGTGATTGACAGCAAGAGTATGAGCGCCGAAACCTTGACGGTACCTGCCAAGGCCACCATGCTGCTTGGCCTGCTGTTTACCATCGTGGTGCCGCTGGCCTTTATCGTGGCCGGTATCGCCATCACTTTGGTGCGCCGCCGCCGTTGATATTTCCAGTGCCGCAGAAACCTTAGGAGATAACAGCCAATGAACACAAAGAAAATGTTGCCCCTTTTTGTGCTGGTTCCCGTGGTGGTTGTGCTGGGCGTTGCCCTTGGCGTGCTGAACCATGCAGACACCGAGGAAGAGGATACCAGCATTGCACTGTGCAGCCTGGATGCTGACAGCGTGACCGCGATTGCCTACAAAGACGCCAGCGATGGCGCAACGTTGGAATCCGCCCTGACCAAAACGGATGATACCTGGACACTGGATTCTGACCCCGCGCTGCCCCTTGACCAGAGTAAGGCCCAAGGCGTTGCCGACAGCATGACCGCTCTGACCGCGCTGCGCGAACTGAGCGATGATGCCGACGTTGCCAGCATGGGCTTTGATACCCCGACCTATGAGCTAAGCCTGAAAACGGCAGATACCGAATGGACGCTGACCGTTGGCAGCAAGAACTCCATCACAAACAACTGGTATGCCCGCCTGAGCGCAGACGGCCCGGTGTATACGCTGGACAGTTCGGCCCTGAGCGGCATCTGCAAAACCGCAAAGCAGCTGTATGCCGCCCAGAGCATTACGGACATAGATGTGGACGATGTGACCAAGATGGTGGTGCAGACCGCCAACGGCGGAACCCTGAGCTTTGCCCAGAATGACAGCACCTGGACGCTGACGGATGATGCGGAGTATAACCTGAATCAGGATATCGTCAAAAAGATGGCGAGCACCATCTGCGATCTGAAAACCAAGTGGAGCGTGACCGAACCGCAGGCCGATGCCATGTATGGTCTGGATACCCCCAATGCCATCGTTACCCTGATCGCATCGGACGGCACCAGCATCCAGTGCAGCTTTGGCGGCAACGACGCCGAGGACGCCGAGGACGATACCCTGTGCTACCTGCGCAGCTCCGGCGCAGCAGGCGTTGTGTATGAAGTGAGCACTGACGCCCTGAACGCCTTTGCCTATGACAAGGCAGCGCTGGAAGCCGAGGAGGCCACCCCCGAAACCGCCGATGTTGCCGCCGAAGACCCGGTTGGCAATGACAATACAGTTGATGATGAATAATCGGTCCGGCAGCAAAGCCTGAACCAATGCAAAGCCCCCGGCACGGTGCCAAACCACTGTGCCGAGGGCTTTTTGCAGAGTAATGCGGGATTTTACCACTTGATTCCTGTAAATTCCATTCCATTCTGCCGCGAGGCATGGTATAATCAAAATACAATAAAACACGCCGCAAGGCCAGCATATGCAGCAGCGCGCGTTGTGCGGGGAAAATGGCATTTCCCTATAGTGACCGCAGGGGCGCACATTGTGCGCCCGCCAACTTAAGGCAACACCGCACAATTCCCGCCTTGCGGCTTAAGCACCGCTCCGGCGGCTG
>OLNI01000695.1_pt1 | contig 25308 bp, 24 predicted proteins | sample 1672921 | NCBI WGS metagenome assembly OLNI01 (sample SAMEA3136737, study PRJEB25190) | human gut metagenome | biome: human gut; feature: human-associated habitat; material: faeces | place: Austria | collected 2013 | reverse complement strand
GCAGACTGTTCCAGTCGTAGTAGCCATTTCCTGTAGAAAAATATTTCTCAATTCTGGTGACAAAGTTCTGCGTGGCAAAATCGATATCGTTCGTAGTCCTGTCATAGATTTCTTTACAGAGAACATCAACATCTGTTTCTTTCACATACACCTGACGAGCAGCTCGATAATAATCACTGCTACCATAGGATGCATTAAAATTACCCAAGCGAAATGCGACAAAGATAAAGCGTTCGATAGCTTCAAAGATTTTAACTCTGCTGTTTGCAGAAATATCCCGTCGACTGATGATCGCAGTAATCAGAGGTCTGAAATGTCCGATGCCGATACGGTTAAGCCTACCGACTCGTTTTTGCTCTTCAGGAGTAAGATTAACACTTTCAAACGGAAAATAGGTGTCATACCAGTACTTCGCCATATCTTTGAGGCTGTTGACATAGTCCTCGATTTCTTTTGGCTGGAGTTTGGATACCTCTATGATTTCCTGTTCTTCTGTTTCGGGAACTTCCGTGTCGTCAGCATCATTTACATCATCGCTGATAACCGACTCGGCCTCTGTTTCAACCAGAACTGGTGCCTTTTCAAATATGCCCTTTGACGAGAACTTGCTCAGAAGGAATTTGATATAGTCATCGCCACGTTTACGGGAATACCTAAAATAGATAATCCAATGGGCACGCAGGAAGTCATCGTCAGAAAGAGGAACACTCTTGTTCCTACCAAGCTGATAGTAGACTTCCTTCCAAGCGTCATTTATCTTCTTGCGGAGAGCAGACTTGTCCTTTTCGTCAAACACCTCATCATCATAAAGCGTGGTCAAATAGATCAGCCTGTTTTTCAATAGTTCAAGATTCGTCAGCTTCTTACCACGATTGTTCATAGTCTCAAAAGCTACAAATACATCGTAATCGTCATCGATTTCATGAAGATTAAACATCAGGCGCTGTGTGAGCTTCTTATACAGCGTATTTACTGCCTCAAGTCCGCCTTCTCCAGACTCTTCATATAGCTTCCTGATGTTTTCTGCAAAAAAGTTCTTTGCAAACTTTAGATTCTTCGTATAGTAGGTCTCATTCACCGCGCCGGAATACGGCTCATCGAACACCTTATATTTCATGTATTCAGCGCTGGGATTGTCGACCTCATAACCAAAAAGGTATGTTGTTACTACTCCATTCGGTGGTCTTTTTCGGCAGATGTATTTTGAGACGATCTCTTCGACCGTTTCATACCCCAGTCACGTGGTGTACTCCGTACACCCTGCCGATGCTTGCTATACACAGTTTTTTGTATTGACAAATATATAAAAGTAATTCTTATATAAAAGCAATTCTTATATAGCAATAATATCGTTGTATAGTTGCTAGATAAATTAACTATTAAAATATTGTAATATTGGGTCATATAAAAGGGGAGCAAAAAAGATGAATAATAAATTTTTAAATAGCAAATTTTCTAAGAGAGAAAAAAGAATACGCAAAACTTATGAAATTGAGGATGATCTATATAATTTTTTAGAAGAAGCTTCTTTAACTTACGATGCTTCTGTTTCTGATATTTTAAATTTTTGTATAGCAGAATTAATTAGAACGAATGATTTAAAAATTTATACTTCTCCTAATATGAAAAATCCGTTACATAATTTTAATATAGCAGTCAGCAATGTAAAAGGTCTTGCAAAATTAAGTGAGACCACCCCATTTACTATAAAATCATTAGTAAATATGTCTATTAAAAATATCATATAGTTATTATTATATTATAATATAATTCTTAAAATTGTGGCTATAATCATAAAAAATTATTATAAATTAATTACTATATTATTGTAGATTTTAATAACATTTGTAGTCGTATTTTGTTAGTCGCTTAACTAAAATTATATATTTTATTTTGAAAGTATTTGTATTAAATAGTATGTATGCAGATTAATAAAGGTCTATTGTAAATATAATAGATATTTAATAGCAGCAATATTATTATAGCGAAGAAAATAATATTTCAATAACTACACAAAAATAATCTGAATATATGAAAACTTAATTGAAAAACAAAAGAAAGAAGTAAAAAAAAAAAAAAAAAAAAAAAAAAAAAAAAACCCCCGCCGTTAGAAGGCGGGTTTTAAATACCGTAGTAAAGTATAGCATAAACAATATCTTAATTTATATATTTTATAAGGTCAACAAGCTGAATAAACTCATGCTTAAATCCAAATTCATCTTCACCAACCCCTGATTGCGCTTGTTTAATTACATTTTCAAGAGTAGCCGATCCTTTATATTCTGAATCATTTAAAATCATTCCAAGCTGGGCTGCTGCGGAAGCGAACTTGAAATTCTCAGACGGATTGGAATTTATATTTGAACCGATAGGCTCTTCTATAAGTTTGCTTTCAGTGCCGTCAGGGTCCTTATACCTGATTTTAAGATACATAAGCTCGTCAGACGGTTTTGCATTTGTATCCCGGTATCTAAAGTCCTGCGTTTCAGTCCCGTCTGCCGGAACAATTTCATAAAAAGCGGTTACAACAGCCCCGGCGCCAAGTTCACCGGCGTCCTTTTCGTCGTTTTCAAAATCTTCATTGTTCAGTATTCTATTTTCGTATCCTACAAGTCTGTATTCTTTAACTTTAGATGGATTAAATTCAACTTGAAGCTTAACGTCTTTGGCTATTGGATACAAAGTTTTTATCATTTCATCAGCTAATACTTTTTTGGCCTCTTTGATGTTGTCTATATATGCGTAGTTTCCATCGCCTTTGTCAGCCAAAATTTCCATTCTGTTGTCTTTGTAATTCCCAGTTCCAAAACCAAGCACGCTGACAAATATTCCTTTGCTGCGTTTTTCGGTCACCAGTTGCTCAAGTTCTGTAGTTGAAGAAGGTCCAATATTGAAATCACCGTCGGTACATAATATAATTCGGTTGTTACCGTCTTTTAAATTTTTCTCTGCCAATTCATAGGCTTTGTTTATACCGTCATATCCGTTTGTTCCGCCGCATGCCTGCAATGAAAATACAGCATTTTTAATAGTTTCTTTATCTGATGCGTTAACGCTGTCTAAAACTATATTGGTGCCGTTTGCGTATGTGACAAGCGATATTGTGTCTCGTTCATCAAGTCTGCTCAGGAGCAAATTCAAAGATTTTTTTACGAGCGGAAGTTTGTTTTCTGAAAACATTGAACCTGAAACGTCAATCAAAAATACTAAATTGCTGGGTTTGCGTTCTTCGATTGGAATTTCGTCTCCCTTAATAGAAATCATAGTCAGTTTATTATCAGAATTCCATGGGCACACAGCAGTTTCAGAGGATACTGAGAAAGGTGTTCCATCTTCCGGGAGAGGATAGTCGTAATCAAAGTAATTTATGAGCTCCTCAGTTCTTATAGAGCCGTACTTCGGCATGTGTCCATTTAGAATAAACCTTCTCATGTTGCTGTAAGACGCAGTATCAACATCAATTGAGAAAGTGGAAAACGGTGATGTAAGAGGATTTTTAAAAATATTTTCGTCTTCTTTTGTATATTCCTCTGTGTCAAAGCTCGGATACCACGGAACAGAAGAAGTGCTGTTAGATGAGTTTATCGCTGAACCTCCGCCTCCGCTTCCGTTTCCGCTTCCGCCGGATGTACTGCCGGTTACACTTTGTTGTGGAGTGTAATTATAATTGTTATTATTAGTCTCATCCTGTTTAGCTTTTTCTGCATTGCTGATTTCAGTTTTTAGATTTAAAAAGTTTTTTATATTATATGCAATATTGATTGCGTCACTGCGTGATATAGCTTGTTCGCTAAGCGCTTGAACCCCGTCCATAAGTCCGTTATCTATTGCGGCTGCGATATAATCTAAAGGATAATTTTTATTGGTTGAAATAATTCCTGCGGAGACAGCCGCAATCTTTGCGGCTTCTTTAAATAAAATGTTTTCATTTGGCATAAAGGCTTGATTTTCATAGCCGTTAATAATATTTGCGTTCTTTAGCGGCATTATATAGTTATAAGCCCAAAAATCTGAATTAATATCTGAAAATTCTAAAGAGGTATCATCAAAGTTTAGTATTGATGAATTTTCTGATTCAAGAACTTCATAGATTAATTTAGAAAACTCAGCACGGGTAACCGGGCTGTCCAATTGTAAATCTCCGTTTTCATCCCCTATAACTATTCCTGCATTCTGCATAGATTTTATTGCTTCATCGCTTTGCGCCGCCATAGCCGCAGAAGATGAGAGCAGCATAGCAGAAGCAACCAATAATGAAATTTGTTTTTTCATGACATAAAACCTCCCATGTGATTTATGTTATATTAGACGAATCAATCAAATATTAGTTCCCAAAATATGTAAATAATATATATTTTATTATTCGAAAAATTTGATTATTAACTCATAAAAACTATTGATTATGTTTTAAACGGAACTATTATGAACAAATCACATACTGCAAGTGATATAAATTTATTATATAAATATGTCAAGTTTACACATTTTTATTTTTTTCGGCAAAAAAACTTTAGACAAAATTTTATTTTTTTCTTATATTTAACTCTTGCATTTTATTATTGAATGTATTACAATTATACTGTATTTTTGTTGTTAATTTATATTTATATATATTGGAGGAATTGTAATGGAAAAACTTGAACAGCTCTACGAAGGCAAGGCGAAAAAAGTATTTAAGACTGACGACCCTGAAGTTTTAATGGTTGACTACAAAGATGACGCGACAGCGTTTAACGGTGAAAAAAAGGGAACAATCCAGTCTAAGGGTATTATTAATAACCGTGTTACCAACCATCTTATGAAGATGCTTGAAGATCAGGGGATTCCAACTCATCTGATTAAAGAGATTTCCGATAGGGAAACATTAGTTAAGAAAGTTACAATAGTACCTCTTGAAGTTATAATCAGAAACGTAGCGGCTGGTTCATTTTCAAAGAGATATGGCGTTGAAGAGGGCAAGGAGTTATTGGCTCCAACGCTTGAGTTCAGTCTTAAGAACGACGATTTGGGCGACCCGCTTATCAACTCTTATCATGTTTTAGCTTTAGGTCTTGCAACTCAGGAAGAAATTGACACTATAGCTAAGTATGCGTTTAAAGTTAATGAAATCTTAAAGAAGTATTTGCTTGATTTGGGAATCAAACTTATCGACTTTAAGCTTGAGTTTGGTAAAACAAGTGACGGCACTATTGTTCTTGCCGATGAGATTTCTCCGGATACCTGCCGTTTCTGGGATAAGGACACAAATGAAAAACTCGACAAAGACAGATTTAGACGTGATATGGGCGGTGTTGAGAACGCTTATGAAGAAATTATGAAACGTTTAATGGGTGAAACTGTTTAAATTATAAAAATATACAGCGTCAGCTGAAATCGTTTAGGAGGTTTCTTGTGAGTAAACATAATGAGATTTTTGGTTCCGATTCACTTCATGAAGAATGTGGAGTTTTCGGTATTTATGATATGGGTGATAATCTTGATGTTGCCCGGCTTACGTATTATGGGCTCTACGCACTCCAGCACAGGGGTCAGGAGAGCTGCGGAATTGCTGTAAACAATATTGACGAGGACGGAAAAATCCAAATTCTGCAATATAAGGATATGGGACTGGTTCAGGAAGTATTCAATAGTTTTGTGTTAAATGAGCTTCAGGGCTGTGCTTCTGTCGGACATGTCCGTTATACAACGGCAGGTTCAAGCAGCCGTGAAAATGCTCAGCCTCTTGTTTCCAAATATCAAAAAGGTACGTTTGCTTTGGTTCATAACGGTAACCTTGTGGATATAGATAAAATCAGAAAAGAGCTGGAAGATAAGGGCGCGATTTTCCAAACCAATAATGACAGTGAGATAATTGCTCATCTCATGGCTAAAGAACGTATTAAGACTAATTCCACTGCCGAAGCTATGATGAAGCTTATGGGTGAAATCAGCGGAGCATACTCTCTGATTATAATGACGCCTAAGCGTATGGTTGTGGCGCGCGACCCTCAAGGATTCAGACCGCTGTGTATCGGTAAGATAAAGAATTCTTATGTATTTGCGTCAGAAACCTGTGCCCTTGATTCAATCGGGGCGGAGTATATAAGAGATGTTGAACCGGGCGAGGTCGTTGTTGTAGACGAGAACGGACTCAGTTCTTACAGGGATAGATGCGGACAGCCGACAGCTACCTGTATATTTGAGTATATCTATTTTGCTCGTCCTGACAGCATGATTGACGGCGGAAGCGTTCACGCTGCAAGACTGAATGCAGGTAAGTATTTAGCTCAGGAAAGCCCTGTGGACGCGGATGTTGTAATCGGCGTACCGGATTCGGGAATAGACGCGGCTTTAGGTTATGCAAGAGAGTCAAAAATACCGTATGGCGTTGGATTTATCAAGAACAGATATATCGGAAGAACATTTATAAAGCCTACTCAGGAAGAACGTGAGTCTGCATTGAGGATAAAATTAAACGCAATGCGTGAAGCGGTTGACGGAAAAAGAGTTATAATGATTGACGACTCTATTGTAAGAGGTACAACCTCAGGACGTATAGTTCAGCTTCTGCGCGATGCGGGAGCCAAAGAGGTTCATGTCAGAATTTCATCGCCGCCGTTTAAAAATCCTTGTTATTTTGGCACAGACATAGCCGACAGGAAATATTTGATTGCCTGTAAGATGTCTGTCGAGGAGACTTGTAAGCATATAGGCGCTGACTCTTTGGCATACTTGTCTATTTCGGCTTTATCAAAGATTGCCGAGGGAACAAAATGCGGCATGTGCGACGCTTGCTTTACCGGAAAATATCCGGTGTATGTTCCTCAGGAAAATAATAGATAATTGCCCTTTTGCGGCTTACAGAAAGGTAAAACATATGCAGAATGAAACAATAGTAATTATCGACTTTGGCGGACAGTATAACCAGCTTATAGCAAGACGTGTGCGTGAAGCAAATGTGTATTGCGAAGTTGTTCCGTACTCAAAAACTGTTGATGAAATAAAGGCTTTAAATCCTAAGGGAATAATTTTCACCGGCGGACCTAACAGTGTTTTTGATGATGACGCGCCGAAGGTGGATTCTCAAGTTTTTGAACTGGGTATTCCTATCCTGGGTATATGCTATGGCGCGCAGCTGATGAGCATGTCGCTCGGCGGTGTTGTTCACCATGCCGATACTCGTGAATACGGAGTGACGGATATAACACTCGACACAACAGGAGTTCTTTTTGACGGGATTGCAGATAAAAACCAATGTCTAATGAGCCACACTGACAAGGTGTATTCGCTTCCTGACGGTTTCAGAGTTGTGGCAAAGACAGAGGACTGTCCAATGGCGGCGTTTGAAAACGCAGAAAAAGGTTTTTATGGCGTTCAATTCCATCCGGAAGTTAATCACACTCCGTTTGGCAAAGATATGATAAAAAACTTTTTGTATAATGTATGCAAGCTTAGCGGAGACTGGACTATGTCTGATTACGCAAAGAATTATATAGAGTTTGCCAAAAATAAAATTGGGGATAAAAAAGTTCTGTGCGCTTTGTCCGGCGGAGTGGACAGCAGCGTTGCGGCTGTTCTGCTCTATAAAGCAATAGGCAAACAGCTTACTTGTATATTCGTGGACCATGGTCTGTTGAGAAAAGATGAGGGTGACCAGGTTGAGGATATATTCACTAATCAGTTTGACATGAACCTTGTTCGCGTTAACTGTGAAGACAGATTTTTGGACAAGCTGGCAGGAGTGTCAGACCCGGAGACTAAAAGAAAAATAATCGGCGAGGAATTTATCCGAGTCTTTGAGCAGGAAGCAAAGAAGATTGGTACAGTAGATTATCTTGTTCAGGGAACAATATATCCCGATGTTATAGAGAGCGGAGCAGGCGACGCGTCTGTTATAAAGAGCCATCATAACGTAGGCGGCTTGCCTGATTATGTTGACTTTAAAGAAATAATAGAGCCGCTCAGAAGTCTTTTTAAGGACGAGGTAAGACAGCTGGGAATGGAACTGGGAATTCCGGAGTATTTGGTATGGAGACAGCCTTTCCCGGGACCCGGACTTGCAATAAGATGTATCGGAGAGATAACCAAGGACAGGCTTGAGATATTAAAAGACGCCGATGCTATATTCAGAGAAGAGATTAGCAGAGCAGGACTGGACAGAGAAATAAACCAATATTTTGCAGTGCTGACAAATATGAGAAGTGTAGGAGTGATGGGCGATGAGCGTACATATGACTACACCATAGCATTGAGAGGGGTAACAACCACAGACTTCATGACAGGGGAGTGGGCAAGAATCCCATATGATATATTGGATATAGTAAGCAGAAGAATAGTAAACGAAGTCAGTCACGTAAACAGAATAGTTTACGACATAACTTCAAAACCCCCCGCAACCATCGAGTGGGAATAATAAACAAATCCCCGAAAACTGCGTTATAATGCGGTTTTCGGGGATTTTATTTTGAAATTGATAACAGAATGATAACATTTGTTATTTTTCAGTATTGTTTTTTGATTTCTTAAATTCCTCGTGCAGGCGTTCGGCACTAATTTTGGGATAACTGTAACGCCACATATCATATTCTTCTTTGGTTATTTCACCTGATTTAAGTTTTTCAAATTCGCCGTTCCAGGAGTGAAGCATTTTGCTTATCTCTCTTGTAACGGTGTTTTTGTTTTCTACGGACAAGTACACTTGCCCGTCAATTTCATTAGGGACAAATCCGTATTCATCTTCCAAGCAAAAAAGTGCGTGCATAACGGCATTGTAGCTTTCAAAATCGGGATCCGAAATTGCATAAGTGCTGATATTCAAAGCACCGGCAATTTTTTCGAGCTGCTTTGCGGAAGGTGTACGGTTTCCAAGCTCATAATTGCGGATCGCCGGTTCGCTCAAACCGGATTTTTGTGCCAGCTCCTTTTGGGACAATCCAAAAGCCGTGCGAAAGCGCTTAATCTTTTTTCCAACATCCATAGTGATACCTCCGAAAATCTGTTATCAAAAATAATCTTACATATAGTATAACACAAACAGTTCAAAAATGAAATAGTAATTTTAAATTTTGTGGAAAATAAAATGTGAACATTTTGTGAATATGTAAAAATGGTATTGACAGTTCGTTTCTGAACTGATATAATACAAATACACAGTTCAGAAACGAACTGCATAAAAACTTGAGAAAGGAGAAAACAAAGATGAACAAACAGTTGATGATTTCCGCCGATGAAGTGGCAGAAACTTTGGGTGTCTCAATGTCTTACGCTTACAAAGTTGTTCGGCTTTTGAATAAAGAGCTGGAAGCTAAAGGCTTTATAACAGTCGCAGGCAGAGTGAGCAGAAGATACTTTGAGGAAAAATTTTACGGTTCGGAAGGAGTGTTTAACAATGTCGGTGCATAAGGACAAAAGGACAGGAAAATGGTATGTATCATGCCGATATGATAATTGGGATGGTGCGAGAAAACAAAAAATGAAGCGTGGTTTTGAAACCAAGCGGGAGGCTCAAAGCTGGGAGCGTGAATTTTTACAAATAAAAAGTTCAAATCTTGATATGACATTCGGTGCATTTTTGAAGTTATACTATAATGACCGAAAATCGAGGATTAAGAAAAATACTTTTTTCACAAAATCGCATATCATCAAGAACAAGATACTTCCGTATTTTAAGGACAGAAAAATGTCTGAAATCAAAGCTACGGATATTATTGCATGGCAAAATAAGATTATGTCAGAGCGTGATGAAAACGGAGAACCACATTCGCCGAGTTATCTCAAAACAATTCATAATCAAATAAGTGCAATATTCAATCACGCTTGCAACTTTTATAACCTATCCGAAAATCCGGCAAGGAAAGCCGGGAACATGGGCAGAGAGCAAACAAAAGAAATGGTAATCTGGACGAAGGAGGAATATGCTAAATTTGCAGATGTGATGATGGATAAGCCGCAAGCGTTTTATGCTTTTGAAATTCTTTATTGGTGCGGACTGCGTGTCGGCGAGCTGTTGGCGCTTACTCCAGCGGACTTTGATTTTGAAAAATCAACGCTCAGAGTGAATAAGTCATATCAACGGCTTGAGGGTGAGGATATTATCACAGACCCGAAAACACCGTGCAGCATCCGCACAATAACAATGCCGGAGTTTTTGAGGGATGAAATTAAAGAGTATATCGGTATGTTGTACGGCATCGGTGATAATGACAGAATTTTCGATTTTACAAAGAGTTTTCTTCACCACGAAATGAAAAGAGGTTCGGAGGCAGCCGGAGTTAAAAAACTAACTCTGCACCAACTCAGGCATTCGCACGTCAGCTTGCTTATTAATATGGGTTTTACTGCTGTTGCAATTGCAAAGCGTGTGGGACATGAAAGCATTGATATTACCTACAGATATGCTCATATGTTCCCAAGTGAGCAGGCAGAAATGGCAGATAAATTAAACATTGAAAGGTGTGAAAATATTGGAGAAAACGCTTGATAATAAAGGCAGATGGCGGAATGTGATAATATCATTCCGGATGTCACCGCAGGAACGAGATGACTTGAATGTCAGAGTAAAGCTGTCAGGACTTACAAAGCAGGACTACATAATAAAACGCCTGTCAGAGCGAGACATAGTAGTTCAGCCGAGCACAAGAGTTTACAAGGCTTTAAGGAATCAAATGGCAGAAATTTTGGCAGAGTTAAAGCGGATAAACAACGGTGCGGATATTGACAGTGACTTACTCGATATAATTCAGATTATGACGCAAACCTACAACGGGTTGGCAGAAAAAGAAAAGTCCTGATGTATCGGCAAATACAAAAGGACTCGGAAAGTGTGGTAAAACACTCTCCCGACAAGGATATTTTACCACACCTCCGGCTAATTTGCAATAGGAGGTGACGAAAAAATGAGCAATTTGAAACTGATAAATATGCAGGACATTGAAGTTGAAGCCATAAGCTGGCTTTGGTATCCGTTTATCCCATACGGAAAAGTAACAATTATACAAGGAGATCCGGGCGAAGGAAAAACAACGCTTGTACTTCAGATTATTGCAAGACTCACCAAAGGGGAAAGCATAATTGACGAAAACAAAAAACCGCCGATAAATGTAATCTATCAAACTGCAGAGGATGGATTGGCTGATACGATAAAACCTCGATTGTTAGCTGCAAATGCAGATTGCTCCAAAGTGCTTGTAATTGATGACAAGGATACACCGCTTACAATGCGAGATATAAGACTTGAAAAGGCTATTGCTGAAACAAGTGCAAAACTTGTGGTATTAGATCCGATTCAAGGCTTCTTGGGAGCTGATGTTGATATGCACAGGGCAAACGAGATCAGGCCGATTATGAAGCACATAGCAGAGCTTGCGGGAAAATATAAATGTGCGATTATCTTAATCGGGCATATGAACAAGTGCAGTGTCGGAAAATCTGCATACAGAGGGTTAGGCTCTATCGATTTTCAGGCAGCGGCAAGAAGTGTACTGATTGTCGGCAGAATTAAGGACGAGCCGGAAATCAGGGTTGTATGTCAAACTAAAAGCTCACTTGCACCCGAAGCAAAGGCTGTCGCATTTCGATTAAATGAAGAAACCGGCTTTGAATGGATAGGCGAGTTGGACATTACGGCTGATGATTTGCTTTCGGGAACTGTGAAAGGCACAAAAAAGCAGGCGGCAATGGATTTTCTTGAAAATTTGCTTGCTGATGGTAAAATACCGCAGACTAAAATTATAGAACTTGCAAAACAAAAAGGTATTGCCGACAGAACTTTAAGAAATGCCAAAGATGAATTAGGAATTAAGTCAAAGAGAGCAAATAATCAATGGTATTGGAGTCTTGACTAAAATTAAGATGGCAAGATGCCCCTTTCTATACAATAGGGCATCTTGCCACCTTGAAAGGATATGATGTGATATGAAGAAAATACAAATTACGCAGGACTTGTTTGTGAAGATGATTAAATATTTTTACGGCGATGAATTTGAACTTGGTGACAATGAGTTATTTGAACTTTACCGGGACATTAAAAAGGGTATTGAACAAAAACTTGATGCTATTTCAAGACGGAGTTATTACACTGAATATAAAACAGCGGATAGCGACGAGTCAAAGGAGCAAGCAAGGCAGAAATATCTTGATGCAGTCGGTATGCACAAGGATTTTAGGTGGTAACTACCTGAACGGGAATGTGGCACATTCCAGTAAAACTATTAAGAATGAGAGGATTGAATTATGAAAGAAAGATTTATTGAAAACGGAATTGAGTATGTTAAGTGCGGTGATTATTATTTGCCGAATTTTGAACTGCCGCAAAATCAATATGAAATTGGCAGATACGGCAGAATGAGGTTGCAGTACATTAAAAGCGAAAGAAAATGTTTTTACAGCTGTCTGATGATGACCGGAAAATTAAATGAACATTTGCACGAGGTTGATGCTCAGGCGGAGAAAATTTTGGAGCAATTTATTAAGACGGCGGAGCAGACCGCTCCCGACAAGGCAACGCACCAAATGGAATGGGTTGAGCATATGAACAATGCCAAAGCCTCTGCGGCAGAGGTCATAAATCACGAGCTGATTTATGTATAATGTCGGAACTTAATGTTCTAACAAGCATAGCATTTGGATGCCCAAATTCTCCGATTTGGTGGCGTTGCCCCCAATACCCCGAATGGAAGGAGAATTTTAATGCGAGAAAGAAACAACAGAATGACACTTCGGCTCAATGATAAAGAATGTCAGACTTTGAAAAAATCATCTGAAAAAGTTGGCGTTCCCAAAGAGGTGTATTTGCGGATGCTGATTATGGGAACAACGCCAAAAGAAAAACCGACGGCTGATTTTTACGGCGTGATGAAAGAATTAAACGCAATCGGAAACAGCATAAATCAGATTGCGAAAGTGGCAAATTCAAAAGGTTTTATCAATGTTAAGGCATACGAAGAAAATGTCCGCAAATTAAATGAATTTATTGTTGAAATCAGCAAGGCTGTTTTCACTCCCGAAAGGAGGAATGACAAATGGCTGCTACAAGAATTTGGTCTATAAAAGGTCGGCTTGACAGTGTGATAAATTATGTCACAAATCCGGAAAAGACGGACGGCAGCAAATATACCGATACGGAATTGCAAGCCTTGGCGGATGTAATTGATTACGCCGAGGACGGAGCGAAAACACATAACAAGGTTTATGTTTCGGGGATAAATTTATCCCCGAACATTGCCCGTAATCAAATGGTGATGACAAAACTGCAATTCGGAAAAACGGATAAAATCTTGGCTTATCACGGCTACCAAAGTTTTCTGTCCGGCGAGGTCACTCCCAACCAGGCTCACGAAATCGGTGTGGAGCTTGCGAGGCGTTTGTGGGGCGATAGGTTTCAAATTTTGATTACAACGCACCTCGATAAAGAACATCTGCACAATCATTTTTGCCTAAACTCCGTTTCATTTGTTGACGGAAAGAAATTCAGGGGCGGAAGTAAGGCATATTGGCAAATGAGAGCAGAGTCGGACAAAATCTGTGCTGAATACGGTTTGTCTGTAATTAAAAATCCCGGCAAGGGTAAAAATTATGCCGAATGGAAAGCTGAGCACGATGGTAGACCTACCATCAGAGGTCAAATAAAAGAGGAGCTTGATGAAATTATCAAGTGTTCATATACATATGAGCAGTTTCGGAAAATATTAAAACAGCGTGGGTATGAGGTCAAGCGTGATGTAAAATATGTTGCGTTAAAGCCGGCGTTTTCGCAGAGGTATATACGACTGAAATCGCTTGGTAAGAATTACAGTGAGGAGGTAATAAGGCAACGAATTATTGCGGCGAGAAACGGCATACGAGCTTTGGATAAGCCAAAATCCGATTATAACGCTTGGCTTAATAAATATGAGCCAACCAAGCTGCACGGATTCAAAGCGTTGTATTTTCACTATTTGTATCTGTTCGGTAAAATCCGCAAAAAGGAAACACCACAGAGAGTTTCGTTTTATATGCGTGAGGAACTTACAAAATTTGAACGGTATCAAAAACAGTTTCGGTTTCTGTATGATAACGATATTGAAACGGTAGAGCAGTTGACCATATTCAAGGGAAATGTTGAAAATAAAATTGATGAATTGACTATCCGGCGGAGCAAATTGTATGATAAAACCGACTCAAAGACAGAAATCAAGACAATAAATGCAGAATTGCGTGAGTTACGGAAAGATGTGAGAACCTGCAACAACATCTTTATTGATGCCGAGCGTATCAGAGAACATACAGAATATGTTGCACGGCTTGAAAAAGAGGCAAATGAACTTCAAAAGCAGAGAATTGTGAAAAATAGATTTATTTAACAAATGGCAAGAAATAAGACTTAAAATCTTTGCAAAAGTAAAGAGAACTATTGACAAACAGCAAGAAAAATGTTATAATTTCTGTATATTTAATATGAGGGGTATAATAATGACTGCTTTTGAAATCTTGATAGACATTTCAAATAAAAATAATGGGTTGATACTGACAAAAACTGCTGCTGATAATGGTGTAAGCAGGGCAAGTCTCTCTCAACTATGCAAAGCCGGAAAAATATCGCGAGTTGCCAAAGGGCAGTATGTTTTGGCTGATGCATTGAACGATGAGATGCTGTCGCTTAGCATTCGCTCCGATTTAATAGTGTTCTCTCACGAAAGTGCGTTGTTCTTAAACGGCATTTCTGAGAGAACTCCGTTTGAACACACCGTAACTATACCATCTTCCAAAACTTTGGCTCGCTCGATTAGTGAGCAATGTAAAATATATTACATTAAAGATGATTTGCATAATATGGGCAAGGTGCAGCTGATTACTCCTATGGGGAATAGCGTTCCGGCGTACGATATGGATAGAACTATATGCGATATTGTCAGAAGCCGCAGCAGAATTGCCGACGAAACCTTTCTTTCGTCATTAAAGCAATATGCCGCAAATCCCAATAAAAACCTTGCAAATCTTAGCATATATGCAAGCAAAATGGGAATTTTGCAACAAGTGAGAAAATATTTGGAGGTGTTGTTATGAGCAATGCAAAGGCAATGAGCCTGAAAGCGAAAATACGAAATATAGCAAAATCGAAGAATATTCCCGCACAGGTTATATTGCAGAATTATATGTTTGAAAGATTTTTAAATAGGCTGTCTGTTTCGGAGTATAAAGAAAAATTCGTGTTAAAGGGCGGTATGCTTGTTGCGGCATTGGTCGGACTTGACAATCGTGCAACTATGGATTTGGATACTACGCTCGAAAATCTGCCGCTTACACCGGAGGCTATTGAAAAAGCGTTAAGCGAAATTTTTGAAATTAACCTGAATGATGATGTGAAGTTTCGTTTGAAAAGCATTTCACCCATTCGTGAAGATGATATTTATGGCGGATATAGAGTGGCGTTGGATGCGATTTATGAAACAATCGTAACGCCGATGACAATAGATGTTTCAACGGGCGATGTTATTACACCAAACGCCGTGCAATTTAGTTTCACGGGAATTTTTGATGATGAACTTAAATTTGAACTGTGGGCGTATAACATAGAAACGGTATTAGCCGAAAAGGTTGAAACAATTCTCAGAAGGAGTGTGTTTAATACACGCCCAAGAGACTTTTACGATGCATACATACTTATTACAACACAAAAATTTGATAGAGCTGTGTTTGCTGAAGCGTTAGAAAAAACTATTGAGCATAGAGGAACGAGAAGTCAGATAAATGATTATATGGATACTATGACTGTTATTGAAAATAGCGTTGAGCTTCAACAAATGTGGGACAACTATCAGAAACGATTTGCATATGCAAAGGATATTAGCTTTGACGATGTATGTGATGTAATTAGAAATCTAATAATTAATATAAATTGAGCTCTGTTTAAGGAAAATGATATACAAACAAAGCTAAATATCTGTCATAAAAAAATATGACAGATATTTTCTGCGAAAAAAGTTCTAAAAAGCTTGACAACCTGAAAACCATATGATATAATTCTTTATGAAGAAACGAAAGAGCCATCCTATACGACGGCAATCGTTATAGGACGGCTTCCCTCTTTACATTTATACTTTCTTATTAAATTGTATCACAAAATGGTCGATTTGTCAATGAGGGGCGTTTCAAATTTTTAGAAAGGAGATAACCTCTCATGATTTATTATGTTAACAAAAATGCACAGTCTGATGGTACGCACGAGGTACATAACAGTGACTGTGAATGGCTGCCGGATGTTGAAAATCGCATTCTGCTTGGTTCGTTCAATGACGGAAAAGAAGCAGTAAAGGCGGCAAAGTCATATTACAGCAATGTTGATGGATGCTATTTTTGCTGTAAAGAAGCGCATACACGCTAAGATTACATTTGGTCGGGCTCATGTAAATGAGCCCGATCCATATGGAGGATCAACATGAAAAAGTATAAAATATCCGAAATAGCAGATGTGCAAAGCGGCTTGGTATTAAGCAGAAAAGCAGCAAAGGAGACGGACGGTAAATACCCTTATCAAAGATTAACGCTGAGATCCGTAACAGAGGATTGCTTGTTTGACAATACATCTTTCGAAACATATGATGCGTGTGAAATTGTTGATAAACAATTCATTACTCATAAAAATGATATTATTGTTAGACTTTACTACCCGATATGTGCAACATTGATTACAGAAGAAAACGAAGGGCTGATTGTACCTTCTCAATTGGGAATTATTCGTTTAAAAGAAGATTGCCCATTTTTGCCGGGATTTGTGAGTGCTTATTTGATGAATGAAAGAAATTTGGAAAGTTTAATCGAAGGAGCCGGTATGGCAGCACAAAAGATTGTGAAAATAGGTAATATAGCTGAATTGGAAATACCCTGTTTGCCAATTGAGAAACAGAAAATCATTTCCGACATTTCTAACGAACAACTAACTATAGTTGCTTTGTATAAAAAAATTATTGAGCAAGAAACACTACGAACAAAATCTGTTATTAAGGATATAATCGGAGGAAAAAGATAATGAGTACGACAAAGAAGGATATAACAAGTGCACTGATGAGAGGTGCTGATTCGCTCCGTGACACAATAGATGCCGCAAATTACAAGGACTATGTTCTTCCAATTATGTTTGTTAAGTATCTTAGCGATTGCTATAACGAAGAAGTCGAAAAACTTGAAAAGGAATACAGCGGTGCAAGACCTGAAAGACTTGAAAGACAGAAGCGGTATTTGCCTTTTAGAGTTGCAGAGTCTTGTAATTTTAAAACATTGTTTGACCAAAGATATGCGGAAAACATTGGCGAGCTTATTAATATGGCAATGCGTCAAATTGAAGCAGATAACAATCAGCAGTTAGCAGGGGTTCTAAACACTGTTGATTTCAATAGTGAAAATGCTCTTGGAACAAAAGATCATAAAAATGCAATACTGCGTACGTTGCTTGAAGATTTCGAGCCGCTTGATTTAAGACCATCACAGATAGAAGTTAAAGAAGGACAAGTGCCTGCTGATGTAATCGGTGATGCTTATGAGTATATGATTGGTGAATTTGCGAGAATGGCGGGAAAGAAAGCGGGATCTTTCTACACGCCTGCTGCCGTGTCTGAAATTATGGCTCGTATTGTAAATGTTCAGTCAGGAGACCGTGTTTATGATCCGACATGCGGTTCGGGTTCGCTTTTGATAAAAGCTGCAAAGAAGCAGAATGCAAGTCAAGTTACCATTTATGGTCAGGAAGTAAACGGTTCTTCTGTTGCTATGGCAAAAATGAATATGTACATTCATGAAATTCGTGATGCAAAAATTGCGTGGGGTGATACACTTGCAAATCCTGCATTTAAAGATGATGACGGCAATTTACTCTTATTTGATGCAATAGTTGCAAATATGCCTTTCAGCAAAGATAAGTGGGCGGCAGGGTTTAATCCCGGCGGTGAGGCTGTGGGGAGTGGTGTAAAACAATTCAAGATGGAGCCTTCACTTGATAGGTATCACAGATTTGATTGGGGAGTTCCTCCTGCAAGTAAAGGCGATTGGGCGTTTCTTCTTCATATGATAAAAAGCCTTGCTATTGATGGCACTATCGCAGCTGTTGCTCCGCATGGTGTTTTATTCAGAGGCTCAGCGGAAGGTAAAATCAGGCAGCGAGTAATTGAAGAAAACATATTGGATGCCGTTATTGGCTTGCCTGAAAATTTGTTTTACGGAACATCAATTCCTGCTTGTATCCTTGTGTTTAAAAAAGGACGTAAAACTGACGATATTCTCTTTATTGATGCAAGCAAAAAAGATGAAAACGGTGATTTAAGATACATCAAGGCTACAAATCAGAATGAGCTTGGAGAAAAGCATATTGACGATATTATCAAAGCTTATAAAAATAGAGCCGATGTAGATAAATTTGCTCACGTGGCAACGCTTGAAGAGATTAGGGAAAATGACTTTAATCTGAATATTCCTCGTTATGTTGACACATTTGAGGAAGAAGAATTAATTGATATTGAAGAAGTTCAAAAAAGTATTGCTGATTTGAAAATTGAAATTGCAGAAGCAGAAGCGAAAATGGACGAGTATCTCAGAACGCTTGGGTTATAAAAAGGGGGATATTATGTTTCGTAGTTTTATTTACTTAGACACAGATAAATTAAACACATATAAAAGACAGATTGAAGGCAGTACATTAAACCTTAAATCTGCAACTATGAAAAAAAGCAAAAACGCTTCTGCAGAACTCAAAGGTCTTGGTGGCAAAATTGGCAACGAAACTCAAATCGAAGGTGAATATACAAGCGATCCAAGCTATGAGTATGATAAATTTGAAGCGTTGCTGAATGATATGTTGGGGGACAATTATTTTGATTTGGTATTGAATGATTTTGATCTTACTACTCTTCCTGCGATGAGCATTATGAGAATAAATAGCTCATTCACAGTCCCTGAATCTTTCGATATGGTAAATATCATTGAAAAATTCAAACCTATGCTTATGGGACAAATTGATGCTAATTCGACAGGTGAACAGGAAGCATTAGAACGCATTCTTGGTAAGGCTTCTGCGGATGTTCCAATTGTTTCTGAATTTGCGGATGTTGCTATCTCCGGAAAATTGAATGCAAAATATCTTCTGGAAGATTATGCTCAATTAGAAGAATACAGCGAACAAGATGTGTTTATTTTATGTAAAGTTGTAGGGTTAATGCAAAAAGAGAGTGTTGAGATATTTGATCCTTTAAAAGATTTTATCAGATTGCCAAGAGCAGTAAGAAGACAAACTAATTTTGGGGATACTACAGGCTTGGAAAAAATATATGTTGAAGGTCCCGTACTGAAAGTTGAAATCATAGCGATTTATAAATAGAGGGAATGATATGAGAGCAGAAATAGAGCGAAGAATTGAGCAAATTAAAAACGGTGAAATTCCTAATGGTTATACAGCTACTAAAGCTGGTGTTTTGCCAAAATGGGATTGTGTGCGTCTAAATCAAATAGCGGAACCGATAACCAAAATAGTTGGCAATGGTACATATGAAACCTTAAGCATTTCAGCAGGAATTGGATTTGTTAACCAAGCAAAAAAGTTTGGCAAGGAATTGTCGGGGAAACAGTACGAAAAATATACCGTGTTAAACCGTGGTGATTTCTCGTACAACAAAGGCAACTCTAAATCTTATCCGCAAGGGTGTATATACAGATTAAAGGATAGGGAAACGGCTGCCGTTCCTAATGTTTTTGAGAGTTTTAAAATAAAAAAGGACAGTCCGGATTATTACGAGCAATTATTTACAAGTGGGTATTTAAACAAACAACTTTCAAAGAAAATAAATCACGGTGTTCGTGATAATGGTCTTTTAAATTTGACCGAAAAAGACTTTTATAGTTGTTATGTTCCGCATCCCCCTATTGCTGAACAACAGAAAATTGCAGAAATTCTTATGCAATGCGATAAGGTGATTGAACTTAAGCAAAAACGCATTGAAGAAGAAAAGAAATTATTAAAATATTTGATGAAAATAATGCTTAGTCCAAACTTTGACGCCAAATCCGATGAATCCCCTTTGGGATGGCGAAAATGTCATTTGGAAGATGTTTGCGATATAGCTACGGGAGATAAAGATGTTCAAAACAAGGTGGAAGATGGCAAATATCCCTTTTTTATTCGTTCTGAAAAGGTAGAAAGAATAGACACTTTTTCATATGATGGAGAAGCGATTTTAATTCCTGGAGATGGAAAAATCGGAGAAGTTTTTCACTATATTAATGGAAAATTTGATTTCCATCAACGAGTATACAAGATTAGCGATTTTAATAAAGATTGTAGCGGTAAATTTGTTTATTATTATCTCAAGTTGAATTTTAAGAAAAGAGCTATGACGATGACCGCAAAAGCAACGGTTGATTCTTTAAGAAGGGACATGTTAACAAGAATGGAAGTGTCGCTTCCAGATATAGAATATCAGAAAAAGATAGTTGAAGTGTTAGATACACAAAACAGTATAATTGAGAAACATGAACAGGAATTGAAACGTTGGCAAGAAAAGAAAAAATCGTTGATGCAGTTGTTATTAACAGGTGTTATAAGAGCGAAATAAAATAATTATAGAAAGGATTTTTATTATGGCTACATTAAATATGGAAGGTTCATATATTTTGAGTACAGATGTAATTAATGAAAAGGTTACCAGAACTAGTCCGGGTAATTATGCTCTCGGATATGTAAAAGATAATAAGTTTATTGTTCAATATGTGGGACGCGCAGATAAGGATGTTGCTTCAAGATTAAAGCAACATGTGGGAGAAAAATATAAAAGGTTTAAGTTTTCTTATGCAACATCGCCCAAAGCTGCATTTGAGAAGGAATGCGAAAACTATCACGACTTTGGCGGCACCGAAGGAAAGGTAGATAATAAAATTCATCCTGACAGACCGGTATATGCTAATTGGAAATGTCCAAAATGTAAAATATTTGGTTAATTCTTTAATGCAATTAAATTGAAACAGGAGCAATAATTATGCCGGATCACAGAATATTTAATGAGCGTCCTGAATCGCAGGACAGGGCGCTTAAAGTTATAGAAAAATTAGGATATACATTTATTTCAAGGAGTGAGGCTGAGAAAAAGCGTGGCTTTTTAAATCACGTCTTATTTAATGATGAGCTTGAGAAATATCTGAGTACACAAACATATAAGTACGGAGAGGACGAAAGATTCTTTTCGGGCGGATCAATTTCTTCTGCCATTCGTGCGTTAGAGGTCAAGAATATTCCTGACCTTTATACTGCCAATAAAACCGTTCATGAGCTTATGTGTGGTGGCAAAAGTATGGAAGAAGATTTGCCTAACGGAACAAGACAATCCTTTGACATTGGATTTATAGACTTTGAGCACCCCGAAAACAATATTTTTCAGGTTACGGACGAATTTGAAGTTGAAAGAACGAACGGAAAATTTGCTCGTCCTGATATTGTTGTGCTCATCAACGGTATTCCTGTTGTAGTCATTGAGTGCAAAAAATCAAGTGTTGATGTTATGGAAGGTGTAACTCAGAATATAAGAAATTGGGGACCTGACTACATACCTCAGTTATTTCAATATTCACAACTTGTAATAGCTATGAATCCTGATAAAGTTTTATACGGAACCTGCGGAACTCCGGCAAAATATTTTGTATCGTGGCATGAAGCTAATAATGAGTGGCATAATGAATGGTGTAGAAAGTGCTCTCCTGATGGAGAAATACGAGAACAAGACCGTGCTCTTGTGTCATTATTGCATCCTGAAAGATTACTTGACCTTATTCAGAATTTTATTATTTACGATAACAATGTAAAAAAAGTGGCTCGTTATAAACAGTATTTTGCTGTTAAAAAGTGCATGGATCGTATTATGCTTCGTGATGATGCTGGAACAAGAAATGGTGTTGTGTGGCATACACAGGGAAGCGGAAAAACGATTACAATGATTATGCTTACAAAAATGTTGCTGAAAGAGAGTATGAAGCGTAATAGCAGTATTGAAAGACCGAGATTTATCATGGTTACTGATAGAGTGAATCTTGATAAACAAATCAGAGATAATTTTATTAATGCTCAAATGCGTCCTAATCGTGCAAAGACAGGAAAAGGGCTAATTGAGTTGCTCAAGAATGAAGAAAATACAGTAATTACTGCAATTGTTAATAAATTTGAGGCAGCTATCAAGTCAAACTATTGTAATGAAAGTAAAAATATATTTGTGTTTATTGATGAAGGACACAGAACGCAGTACGGAAAGCTTAACTTATATATGGACAGAGTTCTTCCTAATGCTGTTAAAATTGCATTTACGGGAACGCCGTTGATTGCAAAACCAAGAAAAAATGATAAAAGAGATATTAAACTGCCCAAAGATACATTCAAAAAATTTGGTAAATTGATTGATAGTTACACTTTTAAAGATGCTATTGATGATAAAGTGACTGTTCCAATTATTTATGAAGGCAGGGTCATTCCTCAACATGTAACAAGTAAACAGATTAACGAGCATTTAAAATATATAACCGTTGGATTGAGCGAAAGTGCAAAACATGACTTAGAGCAAAAGTACAGTCGTTATGTTGCAGTATCCCAAACAGATCAAAGATTGAGAATGGTTGCATTTGACCTGTATGAGCATTTTATAAGTTATGTCAAACCTAAAGGGTTTAAGGCTATGCTTACATGTTCGTCAAGAGCAGCGGCGGTAGAAATGTTTTATCTTCTCAACAAGCTTGATGGGATTACTCCTGCTGTCGTTATTACCCCAAACTCAGCAAAAGAGGGAGAGGATGAAATTAACACGACGGAAACAAAAAAAAGAATTGGAGATTTCTTTGCCAAGGAGATAGATCCATTGTACAAAAACAACTATGAAGCCTATGAAGATTGGGTTACAAATGAGTTTGTTGATCCGGAAGGCGACATTGATCTACTTATTGTAAAAGATAAACTATTAACCGGATTTGATGCACCGCCGGCGGCTGTTTTATATGTTGATAAAAAACTACAAGACCACACATTGTTACAAGCTATTGCTCGTGTTAACCGAGTATTTGAAAACAAAGACTTTGGATTGATTGTGGATTATATAGGAATATTTAAAAAACTTAATACGGCTTTGGATTTGTATTCTGACTCCTTTTCTGGTATGAATGAGTTTAACAGCAAGGATATTGAAAATTCGATTGTATCTGTATCTGAACAAAAAACAAAGCTTGAGGAACTGCACAATAAATTATGGTCAATATTTGATGGGATAGATCGCACAGAAACAACCCCTAATATATGGCAAGAACACCTGAGAAATGACAATACAAGAAATTTATTTTACGAGACTCTTTCGTTATATGCTAAACTTATTGACTTGTTGTATTCTAGCTGTGATTTCTTTGAAGCAGTAGGTTTTGAACAGGCTGAAGAATACAGAAAGGATTATCTTTTCTTTAAAAAATTGAAAGATAGCGTTACCCTAAGATATAATGACAGGGTGGATTTTTCTAAATATGAAGATGGCATACGTCAGTTGCTCAATACATATGTTGCTGCCGGAGACGCAAAAATACTTATAGAACCACTTGATATACTCAACAAAGATAAGATGGAAGAACAACTTGCCATTCTTGGTTCCGACGAGGCAAAAGCTGAAGCTATTAAATCAAGACAGGTTGAAGTGCTGGAAAATGACAGATATGATGATCCGATAAAATACCTGTCTTTTATGGAAAAAATAAATAAAACCATTGATGAATATATGAAAGAAAGAGATAGTGAAAAGTATTTGTCATCAATGGAGGATATTGCTGAGGATTATAGACAGGGACGTAATAATGCGGCATATCCTCAAAATATCGCTCATGATAGCGAAGCAAAGTCTTTCTACGGAAGTATATGTAGTGGTCTCAAAAAGGCTATGGGCAGTGCAGATGGATATGATAACGAGGCTACAGGTATCTTGGCGTTGCAAATAAAAGACATTGTTGCACAAAATGCAAAACGAGATTGGCGAGATAATGTTATTGTACACAGAAATATAAAAAAATTATTGGATGATGCATTATTTGATTATATGGAAGATAATAATTTGGATTGGTCTTTGGATACTATTGATATTATTATTGATGAGATAATGCTAACGGCAAAAAAGGTATATTAAGATGCAAACAAGTATTTTAGAATTAAATTGCAAAAATCAATCAATACCTATCGTGGTAGAGCGGAAAAACATTAAGACTATCCGTTTAAAAGTTTATCCGGAGTCTGTTGTTAAAATTTCTTCTCCGTATTCTGTATCAGATGAAGTACTTATAGATTTTGTGTCAACACGGCAGAAGTGGATTGAAGAAAAATTGGAAAAGTTTGCTGAGACGAAGGGTTATGCTGCTACTACAGTAATTAAAAATGGTATGTCTATAAAAATGTTGGGTGATGATTTGATTTTTGCAGTAAGACAATGTGATAAAAATTTAATGTATCGAGAAGGTAAAATACTGCATATTTGTACTACTGATACTGAAAATCAAGAGAAGATTAGGAAGCAATTTGATAAATGGTGGAGAAAGGAATCTTTGGAAATTCTAAAGCAACATGTAGATGTCATTTATCCAATTATAAAAAAATATGATATTCCATATCCTGGTATATACTTGAAGAAGATGAAAACTCTTTGGGGCAGTTGTAGTGTGAATCGTAATAAAGTTACATTCAATCAATACTTGACTAAGGCGAAACCTGCGTGCATTGAATATGTGGTTTTACATGAGTTGGTGCATTTCTTATATCCTAACCATAGCAGAAAGTTTTATGATTTTCTGAGTAGTTATATGCCTGATTGGAAGGATAGAAAAAAAGTTTTGGACACGGAAGTAGTACACGGATTATAAGGAGGGATAAATTATGGCAATTATACATGATGCAAAAGACCAATTCTATTCATATGCAAAAGAGTTTTTAGGAGCTGAATTGGAGCAATTGTTAGATAGTGATGACAAAAAAGATGAGTTTTACAGTTTATGTAAGAAATTTTCAGAAATTTTGTTAAATGCACCAAAATTTAAAGATCCTAAAACCGGTAAAGTGGAAGGTTGCTTTCAATACGATGATATGGATTCCGCAAAAGAAGCGACTGTGGAATTTGTAAAAAAATATAATATTCATAATCTCGATGCTTTTATGGAAAGCATACATAGATTGCACGGACATGCAGTTGAATGGGATGATGCTCGAGCGAAAAGTGGTTTCGTACAAGCCGAATCGTATAATTATAATGGAGGTTTTTTCGGAACATATTATAATTTTCAATGTTTGCCGGATGATGTATGGGAAGATATATG
>OLNI01000693.1_pt1 | contig 25386 bp, 24 predicted proteins | sample 1672921 | NCBI WGS metagenome assembly OLNI01 (sample SAMEA3136737, study PRJEB25190) | human gut metagenome | biome: human gut; feature: human-associated habitat; material: faeces | place: Austria | collected 2013 | reverse complement strand
GTAGAGCCGATAAAATAAGGCTTTGCGGACATTTGAGAAGATATAAAAAGATAGTCAAAAAGACATATATAATTTAAGAAAAAATTAAGTAATATTAGCTCGTACAATTAAAAAAAGATTTTGAAATTGGTCAATCGCTTATTTTAATACATCTTTTTTTTTAGGAGGAAAATAAATATGTATGATGTTTTAGTGAAAAACGGCAGAATTGTAACTGCAGACAGAGTTTCAGAAGGAAACATCGCAATCAGAGATGGAAAGATTGCAGCAGTACTGAATGCTGGAGAAGAGCCAGAAGCAGCAAAGGTTATCGATGCAAAAGGAAATTATGTATTTCCGGGTGCAATCGATACACATGCACATCTGAACGATCCGGGATATGAATGGCGTGAAGATTATGAGCATGGTACAGCAGCAGCAGCTCTTGGTGGATATACAACAATTGTTGATATGCCACTTCAGAATGAGCCTGCAATGGTCAATGCAGAAGCATTTGATTTTAAACTGAAAAAAGTTGATCCGAATGCATACTGTGATTACTGTTTTTGGGGCGGACTGATTCCAGATAATTTTGGAGATCTCAAAGATCTGGATGAGAAAGGATGCGTAGCATTCAAATCATTTATCGGACCAGTGTCACCAGACTACAGTTCATTAAATTATGGACAGGCTTATGAAGCAATGGAAATCATTAAGGAATTTGATGGACGTGCAGGATTCCATTGCGAAGATTTCTCAATGATCAAAAATCTTGAGAAGATCGAGAAAGCAAAAGATCCGAATTCATGGCAGTGTTTCCTGGATTCCAGACCGGTTGCAGCAGAGATGGTAGCAACTGTTGATATTATCGAGATTGCAAAAGCAACAGGATGTAAAGCACATATCTGTCATGTCAGCAGCCCGGATGTAGCTCAGAAGATAAAAGAAGCTCAGCAGGAAGGCTATGACATCACAGCAGAGACATGTTCCCACTACTTAAGTCTGACAGATCAGGATGTATTAGAGAACGGACCGTTATTCAAATGTGCACCTCCGCTTCGTTCACAGGAAGAGGTTGACAGACTGTGGTCTTATGTGGAAGATGGAACATTCAGTGGTATTGCAAGTGACCATTCACCATGTTCATATGATGAGAAATTTAATGAGATTCTTGGAAACAAGATTGAAAATGTATTTGATGTATGGGGCGGATGCAGCGGAATTCAGAGCGGTTTCCAGGTAACGTTTAACGAAGGATGTGTAAAACGTAATGTATGTCCGACGGTTCTTGCGAATGCAATGTCTGTACAGCCTGCAAAAGCATTTGGTATCTATGGAAGAAAAGGAGATATCAAACCGGGATTTGATGCTGACCTTCTGATTGTAGATCCAGAAAAAGAATGGGAGATTACAAGTGATTCCTTATTATATGTAAATAAGATTTCTGCATTTGTCGGAATGAAAGGAAAAGGACTGCCAATCATGACAATGATTCGTGGAAATGTTGTTGCAGAAGACGGAAAGATTGTTGCAGAAAAAGGCGTTGGAACATTTATTAAGAAAATCAAATAATGCCCAATTCAGGTGACGGATCAGGTGGCCTTGCCTAATGAAGGCAGGATCACCTGATTTTAATTAGACTTAAGAAAAAGGAGAGAGAAGATGAGTATTGTAGACAACAAAGTACTGGATCCAAAGCTCGTTGCCAATGTAGATGCGGATCTCCAACCAACAAAGAAACGTATCATGGGAAGCGTATCCTATGCAGCCAGCTTCATGGGAGGATGTGTATCTATCGGAACATTTTCCATGGGAGCAGCCCTCATTGGAACATTGACTGTAGCGCAGGCGATTATTGCGATGTGTATCGGATGCCTTGTTATTGCAGTAGCACTTGCAATTATCGGCGAGTGTGGACATGAGTATGGTATTCCATTTACAGTACAGTTAAGAAGTAGTTTTGGTACAACAGGTGTAAAGATTCCAGGAGTTCTCCGTGGACTTCCAGCTATCGTATGGTTTGGTTATCAGAGTTGGGTCGGAGCAGGAGCTATCAACAGCTGTCTGAAGATTTTATTTGGATTTGATAATCTTCCAATTATCTATGCACTGTTCACAATTCTTCAGGTTGCACTTGCAATCAAAGGATTTGAAGGAATCAAATGGATGGAGAATATTTCCTGTATCTTTATCATTGGTATTCTGATTTACATGTTATATGTAGTAAACACAAAATTCTCATCAGAGATTGGAAATGTATTCTCTGGAATTAAAGGAACATGGGGTATGCCATTCTGGGCAGCTACAACATCATTCCTTGGAATTTATTCCACAATGATCATCAATGCATCTGACTATTCCAGAAATGCAACAGATGACATCAAACCTGTAAAAGCTGCAAGCATTTACACTGTTGCTATTCTTCCTGTAACATTGTTCATGGGTCTTATCGGACTTCTTGTAACAGCAGCAACAGGAAATAGTGATCCTGTAGAAGTATTCTCTACTACAATGGGAAGCAAATTCCTTACAATCCTGACATTGCTCTTTATCGCATTTGCTCAGGTAACAACAAACGTACTGAACAATATTGTTCCACCTGCATACGTTCTGATGGAGTCTTTCAAAGTTAAATGGACACATGCAACAATTCTTGTTGGTGTGCTGTCAGCATGCGTAATGCCATGGAAACTTGTTACAGCTGACTCTGCAGCAGGATTGTCATTATTTACACAGTTCTACTCAGCATTTTTAGGACCTATCTTCGCAGTAATGGCAGTCGACTTCTTCATACTGCGTAAGAAGAAACTGGATTTGAATGATATGTATGACAAAGGAGGCTGCTTCAAAGGAGTTAACTGGGCAGCAGTTATTGCAATTATCGTAGGATCTGTCTGCTCCGTATTCGTAATGCAGTTATCATGGTATGTCAGCCTGATTCCGACAGGAGTTGTATACTACTTCCTGATGAAGACTATGAAGTCAAGCAAAGGATTCCGAAAAGGAACTATTTTTGAAGACTAACATATTGAACAAATAAAAACCCCGCAAATTGTATATCAAAGCAATTTGCGGGGGATTTTTTTTCCTGAAAGAAAGCTAAAAACTACTTATTTGAACACTTCTCAATAAATGCCACTGTCTCGTCCAGCACTTTCTGTGTGAATGGATTTTCTGTGTCTCTGTCAAAGTCGTGTTCTGTTCCGGACACGATGAATCTTTTTGCGTGATATTTGTTACTTAGTTCTGTGAATTCACTAAATGGTACGTCGGTGTCTCCGGTGCTGTGGGCACAGAACAGTGGGCAAGGAAGTTTATCACAGGCGCGAAGTGTATAATCCAGATAGAAAAACTTTTCGCGTCCCTCGTAAAAAAGATCTATCCAGTTTCCTTGCTGTCTTGCATAGACATAGACACTGTAGTGTGTGTCAAGATCGCCATCTGCGTGGATACCTTCTGAAATAACACAAAGAGCACTTTCTGGAACTTTCGGAAGCGTGCAGTAATGTCTGCTTGGTTCCTTGAACCAGTTGTCGCATAAAAATCCATATCCATAATAGGAAAGAATTCCGGCAGGTGCCTGTGTGTAAGTTCCTTTTGCTGCTGCAAGCAGGCAAAGGTAAGCGCCGGCAGAACGTCCCCACAAAAAATATGGAAGAGATCCTTCGGAAGATTTAGGGTTTTTAATTAGTTCGTCACTGTGATCGATATAATATTGAATGGAACTTTCTACATCGTTCATGATCATTTCTAACTTTGCGGCAGGAGCCAGAGGATAGTCAAAAGCAATGATTGCATATCCGGCCTGAGTCAGAGTGTTCAAGTGAGGGCGTGGAAGATCTTTTCTTCTTCCATATAAAAGACCGCCTCCGTGAAAATAGATGATAGCCGCTTTTACCGGTGTGTCTGAATCAGTATACACGGTTGCTCCTTTTTTGAATTTTTCACTTGGAATCTCAAATTCTTTCTTTTCTAACATAAAAATCCTCCTTGGTATAAATTGTCAAATAATTTGAAAATGAATTAAAATCCGGTCAAATTCCGACTATTTTATTTTTATATTTATTAAATCGATTATAGCTAAAATATATAGGCTCTTATCCAATAATTAACAGTATATCACAAAAAATGTCATTTTCAAGAGAAGTCATTAGACAAAACTTACCATAAAGTAGATAAAAAGTGGTTGAACCTTTTATCTAAAATTCCGATTGCAAATTTTAAGCTTTAATGACATAATAAGACCATAAAACATGGTAACAACAAAACCTGAATTTGATTTTGTGTTCCGCATTAAGAAAGAGAGGTATTTGGTAATGAGTTACTTAAACAATCAATTAGGATATCGTGATGCACTTTTGGACACACGTTCCATTATTAAAAAAGGAGATTACATCGTTCTTGATCCAGATGGACTTGTAAAGAATGTAGTTCCGGGATATGAGAACTGTGATGTTACAATTCTTGGCTCACCGGCTATGGGTGCAACATTTGCTGACTATCTTGTACATGTTCACGAAGGTGGAAAGAATACAGGAATCGGTGGAGAGGGAATCGAGTCCTTCTTATATGTAGTTGATGGTGAACTTTCAGTAAAGAATGATGATCAGTCCGCAGAACTTACAAAAGGTGGATACATTTACTCACCAGCAAGTAACAACATTACTTTTGAAGCTAAAGGCGAGGCTACATTATATGTATACAGACGCCGTTATGAGCCAGTTGCAGGGCACAGTGCTCGCACAGTAGTTGGAAATGCTAATGATCTTGAGTGGATGTCCTATGAAGGAATGGAGAACTGCTATGTACAGGATTTCCTTCCATCAGCTCATGACATCGGATTTGACATGAACATGCATATCCTGAAATTCCACATCGGAGCTTCTCATGGATATATCGAGACACATGTTCAGCAGCATGGTATGTATTTCCTGTCTGGAAAATCTATGTACAGACTTGGAGATGACTGGGTACCGCTTCAGAAAGGTGATTACTGCTTCATGGACGCTTATATTCCACAAGCTTGCTACGCTATAGGTGATGAGGGACGTGAGGAAGAGCTAGTTTACATCTACTCTAAAGACTGCAACAGAGACGTTGCTCTGTAATATATAGTACATAGCCTGAAGGATGTTCTTACACTGAAAATGATATTTAGCACATAATAAAATCGAATATAAATTATATACGATTGACATCATATGCCGGTATATACAGTAAAAAAAGCGAGCGGCATTGCTGGGAGCAATAAAGAAACTGTATGTACCGGCGTATATGCTATATAAGAGTTTGTCAATAATGTGACAAAATAGAAAAGATGAATTGAAAAAGTGTGAATTGGAAGATGCATAAATTAGAAAAATACTGCATGTAAAGAAAACACGTAGATAATTATATAGGTAACTATATGGTATATAAAGAGAGAAAATAAAGAAAAGGATGGTATGAAAGAATGAGACTTTCAAGAGAAGAGCTTAAGGGCTTAATGAAAAACAAGTTGATCCAGGCGGGACTTCGTGAGGATCACGCTGATCAGACAGCAGAAATTCTGACATGGGCACATGAGAGAGGATTTGCTTCACATGGTGCTGTTCGTGTTGAGTATTACTGTGAGAGAATCTTCAAAGGCGGAATCACACATGAGCCAAACATCACATGGAATCAGACGGGCCCTTGCTCAGGAATCATGGATGGAGACAATGGTATCGGTTACTGGGTAGCAACAAAAGCTACTGAGAAAGCTATTGAGATGGCAAAAGAGAACGGAGTTGCTATTGTAGGTATGGCGAATGTATCTCATACAGGAGCGATCGGATATTATACAGAGATGTGTGCAAAAGAAGGACTTGCAGCTATTACATTCTGCCAGTCAGATCCGATGGCAGTACCATACGGCGGAACAGAGCCTTATTATGGAACAAACCCGATTTCATTTGCTTGCCCGACAGCAGACGATCGTAATGTTGTATTTGATATGGCTACAACAGTTCAGGCTTGGGGAAAAATCCTGGACAAGAGATCACAGGGTGCTGAGATTCCTGCAGACTGGGCTGTAGATGAGGACGGAGCTCCTGTAACAGATCCACATAAAGTAAATGCTCTTGTACCGATTGCCGGTGCTAAGGGATATGGACTTATGATGATGGTAGACATCTTCTCAGGAGTACTTCTTGGAGTACCGTTTGGTAAACATGTAAGCTCCATGTATCATGACTGCTCTAAAGGACGTGAGCTTGGACAGACAATTATCGTTATCGATCCAGAGAGATTCTGCGGTGCTGAGCAGTTCAAGAAGAATATGTCTCAGACATGCGATGAGTTAAATGCTATGAGACCAGCTCCGGGATTTGACAAAGTATACTACCCAGGACAGAGAGCTCTTATGAGAAGAGACAAAGCTTATGCTGAAGGTGGAATCGAAGTCGTAGATGAGCTTGTTGATTATCTCAAGAGTGACGCAATTCACTTTGACAGATACGATCACAAAAACAGATTCGCTGACTAATTCATTTGTTTCGTGCAATTTCCAATGGACCAGGAAGTGGAGCATTCCTCTGCTTCCCAGGTTCCATCTCAAAAATAGATGATATCAAACTATAAAAACAATGAACTAGATAAGAAGGGAGAAATGACATGTTAAAGACAGTCGTAAAAAAAGGCAGTTACCAGGATTCAGTAGTTCTGATGCTTCTGACAAATGAGCTTTCTTCACTGGATGGAGTCAACAAGATTCAGGTTATGATGGCTACACCGGCGAACAAAGATATTTTTAAGGAGAGTGGACTTACAACAGATGAGTTAATTGACGCTACAGCAAATGATATGGTAGTTGTAGCTGATGTTAATGATGAAGCAGTACTTGATGCTGTAATGGACAAAGTTGAGGAGTTCTTAAAGAAACAGTCTACAGCAGCAGAAGGAAAGAAAGGTTCTGAAAGTGTAAAATCATGGGACGGGGCACTGAAGAAAATGTCCAATGCAAACCTGGCAGTTATCTCTATTCCGGGAGCTTATGCAGCATTAGAGGCTGACCGTGCACTGGATGAGGGACTGAGCGTATTCATGTTCAGTGACAATGTAACAATTGAGGATGAGAAAGCTCTGAAAGAGAAAGCTCATTCAAAAGGACTTGCAGTTATGGGCCCTGACTGTGGTACAGGAATCATTCAGGGAGTTCCGATCGCATTTACAAATAATGTAGCGAAAGGTTCTATCGGAATCATCGGAGCTTCAGGAACAGGTATCCAGGAGCTTACAACAATTATCGACAGACTTGGTGAGGGCGTTACAAATGCTATCGGTATCGGTGGACGTGACCTGAAGGCTGAGGTCGGTGGAATCACAATGATGGATATGATCGATGCAATGGAAGACGACGATACAGTGAAAGTACTTGTAATCGTTTCCAAACCGCCTGCAAAAGAAGTAAGAGATAAAATCTCTGCAAGACTTTCTAACTTCAGCAAACCAGTTGTTACTCTGTTCGTTGGAGAGAAGCCAGAGTATCATGAGGAGAACTTCTATCATGCATACACACTGGATGAGGCAGCTCGTCTTGCTGTAGGTCTTGTAAGAGGAACAAAGGTTCCGGAAGCTACTGTTGATGTAGATGAGTCTGAATTCTACAAAGCAGAAGACGGAAAGACGATCAAAGCTTACTACTCAGGTGGTACACTTGCAAATGAGGCAGCTATGCTGATCAAAGATGCAATGAACTGCAAAGTTCCACCAGAGGACGTTGAAGGATATATGCTCCAGTTAGATGGCAACGTAGTAGTTGACCTTGGAGATGATGCTTATACACAGGGTAAACCACATCCGATGATCGATCCTGCAAAACGTATTGAGTGTATGCAGGAAGCAGTAGATGATCCGTCTACAGGAGTTGTCCTTCTTGACATCATGCTTGGATATGGTTCACACGCAGATATGGCAGGATCATTGATCCCGACAATCAAAGAACTTCAGGCAAAAGCAGATGCAGCAGGAAGAAAAGTATTCTTCATCGCTACAGTATGTGGAACAAGAAGAGATTATCAGGGATATGATGAGGCAGTTAACAAATTAAAAGAGGCTGGAGTTATCGTATGTGAGAACAACAAGCTTGCATGTCAGACAGCTATCCACGCTATCGGAAGAGATTTCCAGGAGCCAGAGAAAGAGATTCGCGCAAAAGAGGTTGTTGCATGTGAGAAACATACACCAGCTGAGACATTAAAAGAGCTTCTTTCTGAGAAACCACGTATCATCAACATCGGACTGAAGAGCTTCGCAGAAGTTGTAGAAGAGTTTGGATGCGAAGTTGTACAGTATGACTGGGCTCCACCGGCAGGCGGAAATGTAAAACTTATCAAGACTCTGAACTTCTTAAGAAATTACGAAGGAATCGAAGAGAAGAACCGTGAAGTGATTGCTAAGGTTGTAGCAAGCCAGCCAGTATTAAAAGACAATGTTCGTGCAAAAGAAGTAATTCCAGAGTTTGCTGAAAATAATGGAAAAGTAATTCTTCATGCAGGTCCTCCGGTAGATTACAAGAATATGCCAGACCCGATGCAGGGATCTTGCGTAGGTGCTGTAATGTTCGAGGAGTGGGCAGAGACAGAAGAAGAAGCTAGAAAGATGCTTGAGAATGGAGAAATCAAATTCATCCCTTGCCACCACTGCAACGCAGTAGGACCTATGGGTGGAATCACATCTCCTAACATGGCAGTATTTGTAGTTGAGAACGAGACAGGAGCTAACAGAGCTTACTGTACAATGAACGAGGGTATTGGTAAAGTTCTTCGTTTCGGAGCTTATGATGAGGAAGTTGTTAACAGACTTCGTTGGATGAGAGATGTTCTTGGTCCAACACTTGGAAAAGCTCTTCGTTCTATGGAGAATGGACTTGCAATTAACCCACTGATCGCAAAAGCAATCGCAATGGGTGACGAGTTCCACCAGAGAAATATTGCAGCTTCTCTTGTATTCTTAAAAGAGATGGCTCCGCTTATTACAGAGATGAAAGACATCAGCGAGAAAGACCGCTATGATGTTATCAAATTCCTTGCTGATACAGATCAGTTCTTCCTGAACATCATGATGGCTACAGGTAAGGCTGTTATGGATGATGCACGTAAAGGAACAGACGGAACAATCGTTACAGCAATGTGCCGTAACGGATATGAGTTCGGTATCCGTATTGCTGGTATGGGTGACGAGTGGTTCACAGGTCCGGTTAATACACCACAGGGACTGTACTTTACAGGATATGATGCAGATGATGCCTGCCCGGATATGGGAGACAGTGCCATTACAGAGACATTTGGTGTCGGTGGTATGGCAATGATCGCAGCACCGGCTGTAACAAGATTCGTAGGTGCTGGCGGATACGAGGATGCTCTTCGTACAAGTAACGAGATGATGGAAATCGTTACAGACAGAAACCCGAACTTCACAGTTCCTACATGGAATTTCCAGGGAATTTGTCTTGGAATCGATGCAAGACTTGTAGTTGAGAAAGGTATCACACCAGTAATCAACACAGGTATTGCTAACAAAGTAGCAGGAAAAGGACAGATTGGAGCAGGTACAGTTCACCCGCCAATCGAGTGCTTCGAAAAAGCTATCGTAGCATACGCTAAGAAGCTTGGATTCGAGGCATAAGTCCGGAAGATAGGAGGCAGCCATGGAAAAGAAAAAAGTTGTCATTGCTCTTGGCGGAAATGCGCTTGGTAAAGATGTAGAAGAGCAGAAAGAGGCAGTGGCTAAGACTGCAAAAGTAATTGTTGACCTTGCACAGCAGGGATTAGATATCATCGTAACACACGGAAATGGTCCACAGGTCGGAATGATCCAGAATGCTATGGACAATCTGGTTGTTATGCATGAGAATTATAAACAGGTTCCGCTTCCGACAAGCGTGGCAATGAGTCAGGGATATATCGGAATCGATCTTCAGAATGCAATTAAGTACGAGCTTTACAGCCGTAACATTGAAGGAAAAGTATCTACAATCCTTTCACAAGTAGAAGTAGATAAGAATGATCCGGCATTCGAAAATCCGACAAAACCAATCGGAAGGTTCCTTACTAAGGAAGAGGCGGAAGAAAATGAAGCAAATGGCGTGCGTTGTATGGAAGATGCAGGAAGAGGCTACCGTGTAGTTGTAGCTTCTCCGATGCCACAGAGAATCCGTGAGCTTGAGACGATCAAGACACTGGTAAATGCAGGACACATCGTGATTACATGCGGTGGCGGTGGAATTCCGGTAATCAGTGAGAACGGAAAACTGGTCGGAGTCAATGCAGTTATTGACAAAGATAATGCGAGCAGCCTTCTGGCAGCTCAGCTTGGAGCAGACTATCTGGTTATCTTGACAGCCGTAGAAAAAGTTGCGATCAACTTTGGCAAAGAGAATCAGGAATGGCTCTCAGATCTGACTGTAGAACAGGCAAAAGAGTATATCGCCGAGGAACAGTTTGCAAAAGGTTCTATGCTTCCGAAGATTGAAGCAGCAATTCGTTTTGCTGAGTCAGGAGAAGGAAGAAGAACATTGATTACACTTCTTGACAAAGCGGCAGAAGGAATTGCCGGAAAGACAGGAACTGTGATCCATCAATAATAGTTATATCAGATGTGGGAGTTATCCCACATCTGTAAGTAATGAGAAGAAAATAGGAGATGGAACAAGATGAATATACCAGTAAATCTATTTATGTGGATTATGGCGTTCCTTCCAATTGCGGCACTTCTGATCTTAATGATCAAGTGTGGCTGGGGAGCGACCGAGGCGGCACCGGTAGGATTACTGATAACGGTAGTTACTGGAGTTGCTTTTTATAAAGCAGACATTACGCTTCTTGCTTCCGAAAGTGCGAAAGGTGTGTGGAATGCACTGATCATATTGATCATTGTATGGACTGCAATTCTGATGTATCAGGTTGGAGATGAGGCAAAAGCATTTTTGGTAATCCGTAATGGTATGCGTAAACTTTTGCCAAATGAATTGCTTCTTGTACTTGCAATGGGCTGGATTTTTGAGAGTTTCCTTCAGGGAATCACAGGATTCGGCGTACCTGTTGCAGTAGGAGCACCTCTTTTGATCGGTATTGGTGTGAAACCGCTGTGGGCAGTTATTATCCCTCTTATCGGTCAGGCGTGGGGAAATACATTCGGTACACTTGGAGCTGCGTGGGATTCTCTGGCTATGTCAGCCGGACTTGCTGTAGGAAGCAGTGAGTATCTTACAACAGCTTTGTGGACAGCATTTTTCTTATTTATCTGGACAGCAATCGGTGGTTTTGCCACATGCTGGTTCTACGGTAAAGGAAAAGCACTGAAAAAAGGATTTGTAGCCGTAGCAATTATGGCAGTCATTCAGGGAGGTGGAGAACTTCTGCTGACACAAGTAAGCACAACACTGGCTTGTTTCATCCCTGCAGTTATTTCATTGGTAGTCATTCTTCTTCTTGGAAGAACAAAAATGTATAAGGACGAGTGGTGCATTGAGGACAGCCCGATCATGAATCGTGATTTTGCTGCAGCTGATGGAGAAGAAGAAATTCCGGATATGACACTTGTTCAGGCATTTGTACCATATTTTGCGTTATCTATTATCACACTGGTGGTATTACTTGTAAAACCATTAAATACAGTGCTTGGACAGTTTAAATTTGGATTTGCTTTTCCAGAGACATCTACGGGTTATGGTTATGTAAATAAAGCAGTAGATTGCTTTTCACCATTAGCTCCATTTACTCATGCAAGTATGTTCTTGTTTGTATCAGCGATCATTGGTCTTGTTTATTACCAAAAGCATGGCTGGATCGGTGAAGGTGGTACGAAGAGAGTGTTTGTGAAATCTGTTTCCATGACAATGCCGTCTGGTATTGCAGTTATCGGACTTGTTATTATGTCAAAGATTATGGATGGTACAGGACAGACAGTCGTGCTTGCTAACGGAATCGCGAATGTGCTTGGAAAAGTTTACATTATCTTTGCACCATTTGTAGGACTTCTTGGAACATTTATGACAGGAAGTAACATGAGTTCCAATATTTTATTTGGAAGTTTCCAGATGACAACCGCAAAACTTCTTGGGGCTAATACAGCTGCAATCCTTGGAGCGCAGTCAGCCGGTGGTGCCATCGGAGCTGCAATCAGCCCGAGCAAGATTATTCTTGGTACGACAACAGCAAGTATCCTCGGAAGCGAAGGCGAAGTTATGAAAAAGCTTATGGCGATTACAATACCGGCTACAATCTTGATTGGAGCAGTATTGTTTGTTATGACAGCTTTATAAGAAAGTCTTGAATCTGGAGAAAAGGAGTGCTGACAATGGAGAAGAATAGCTTTTTTAAAACTAAAGAAGGTGGACTGACATTAGCATTTATCGTAATTATGATTGCATTTGCTATTATGCTTTTCGGTTTATATACCGGGACAACCGCAGCCTGTGCAGTTGGATTTGTAATCATGATGGCAGCTATGTTCTATTCACCGGTGAAAGTGTTTATCTTAACACCAAAACATAAGTAATTATTGTAACCAGAAAGGAAAAAAAGACTATGGGAACAGTAGCAATTGAAGAAGTAACAGGAAGAATTGCTGAAAACTTAGAGTGTTTAAAACGTTTTACAGCAACACCAGGAGATGGATGTACAAGACTTCCATTTACAAAAGAGGCTAGAGATGCCGTAAATTACCTGAGAGAGGTTATGACAGAGGCTGGTCTTGAAGTACATGAGGATGAGGCCGGAAATATAATCGGTATCTTAAAAGGAGAGAATCCAGATCTTCCATGTGTTATGATGGGATCTCACTATGATTCAGTAGTAAACGGTGGAGACTTTGATGGAATCGCTGGAGTTGTATGTGCAATCGAAGCTGCAAGACAGTTAAAAGATGAAGGATTTACACCAAAGAGAAACTTTGCAATCGTTGGTTTCTGCGATGAAGAGGGTATGCGTTTCGGAACAGGATATTTTGGATCCGGATCTATGCTTGGACACAGAGATGTCGAGTATTGCAAACATTACAAAGATACAGACGGAATTTCTATCTATGATGCCATGAAGGGATATGGACTTGATCCAGAGAAGATTGAAGATGCAAAATGGCCGGAAGGTTCTATCGGAAAATTCCTTGAGCTTCATATTGAGCAGGGACCGGTTCTGGATGCAAAGAATATTGAGATCGGTCTTGTAGATTGTATCGTTGGAATCCAGAGATATATGGTAACAGTAAACGGAAGAGCTGACCATGCCGGAACAACTCCAATGGACATGCGTCTTGATGCTGTTGATGCAGCAACAAAGGTTATTTCTAAAATCCCAGATTGGGCAAGAGAGAAAGCTGACGGAACAGTTGCAACAATCGGATACATTAACACGATACCTGGTGGAATGAACATTGTAGCTGAAAAATGTGAATTTACAGTTGACATTCGTTCTAAGAGCAACGACAATATTAATGATATCGCAAACAGAATTCGTGCAGCATTAGACCGTGAAGTGAAGGCTATGGGTGGATCCTATGACATCGATACAAAGCTTGTGATCGAGCCAGTTATGCTGGATGAAGGTATGCTTGACATCATGGAAGAAGACTGCAAAGCAAGAGGATATTCTTATATGAGACTTCCTAGTGGAGCAGGACATGATGCACTTGAGATTGGTCAGGTACTTCCGACAGTTATGATTTTCGTTCCAAGTAAAGACGGAAGAAGTCACTGCCCGGTAGAGTTTACAAAGTATAGTGAATTTGCAAAAGCTTCTGTTGTTATGACAGGTCTTGCTAAAAAGCTTCTTGCTGAGTAATCCGAAAAAATAATTATTTATGAATGGTGATTCGAAAGGCCGGAGGAAGAGATATCCTGCGGCCTTTCGAGAAAGAAACGGGGAAAAAGATATGGGCGAATTAAATCCGATGTACAAAAGAGAAAACTTACGATTGTTAAGAAGAGCTTTAAGGCTGACTCAAAAAGAATTCATTGACAGATTCCTGTCGGATGAAGAAGGAAAGCCAACTATGAGCATCGCGACATTGTCTAACCTGGAGGCAAAAGACGGTCCCAGAATGAATGATGTCATTATCAGTGTTTCAGAACAGGTTGGAATTGATTCTATGCATTTTTCTATGCCATCAGAAGAATTTGCCGAGAAGATACATATTCTGTTACCGGATGATGTAAGCCCGGAAGCGCTTGGAAAGCTTCAGTCTAAAAAAGGCAGCATTAATCAACTTTTGAATCGCCTGACTATGTATTTTGCAGAGCAGATGTTTGATAAGAGTCTGAAAAAAGGGGATAAGATAGAGTCGGATCGTGTACTTGCGGCAAAACTTGGAGTTGGACGTTCGGCCGTACGTGAGGCATTGAAAGTTCTGGATGTGCTTGGCATGATTGATATCCGGCCGGGGCAGGGAACTTATATTAGTGGAAATGAAGCAAATTTTTTCGTCATTCCACTTTCCTGGTCTTTATTTATGAATGGCAATCAGACAGAGTCTATTTTGGAAGTGAGAGATCTTCTGGAAGTGAAAGCCGCTTATCTGGCAGCTGACTGCGTAGATGATCGCGCTCTGAATCGTCTGTATGATGTATCACATAAAATCCATCAGGCATATGTAGAACAGAATTATAAGAAGTTTCTGGATGCAGATTTGGAGTTCCACAGCAGTATTGCAGAGTGTTCCGGGAATACTGTAATTTACAGTATGCTTCAGACAATCAGTAATCTGATGCGTCATGTCAGTGAGACGGGAATGATTGACGGACGGCAGCTTCAGGAAATTTATGAAGAGCATCAGAGAATTTATGGTCTTATACTCGCAAAAGACGGAGAGGGTGCTGCAGAAGCTATGGAAGAGCACATGAAGAGATCAAAAGCCCGTTATAATTACAGATAAGATTACATAAAACTGTTTATATAGTCATTAACATGTTGAAAAAGAAATAAAAAAGTTTCGAATATAATATCGAAAAGGGACTCCCCTGCAAATTTACAGAATGATGAAGTGGTATTTGATTTGTACCGTACCTCACAGTATTGCCTCGAATTTCCTGTAAATTTGCAGAGGAGTTCTTGTAATTTTGAAAAGAATAAGATATAATATTGCGGATTGTGTTACTAAGAATAGAACATAATAAGTAACTAGATAATAGAATTAGAGGTGATAATATGGAAATGATAATAGATGTACTTGCAGATGCGTTGGCAGATTGTTTAAAGATGCTTCCATTTCTTTTTGCAGCATTTTTATTAATTGAAGGATTGGAGCATTATTCGACAAAATTGACAAGAAAGGCACTGGAAGATGTAGATAAAGCAGGTCCGGTTGTGGGGGCACTCGTGGGCTGTGTACCACAATGCGGATTTTCAGTCATGGCTTCTAACCTCTACGCAGGAGGGATTATATCGGTAGGAACATTACTTTCTGTATTTCTTGCAACATCAGATGAAGCAGTATTGATCTTGCTTGGCAATCCGGATCAGGGAAAGACAGTTCTGACACTCCTTGCGGTAAAAGTTGTGATTGCGGTCGTAGCAGGATACATCATTGATCTTTTCCTGCAGAAACAAATTGCAACTCCAAAAGAGTGTGGAAATCTCTGTGATCACTGTGGATGTCATGATCACCACGCCGGACTTTTAAAACCAGCACTTCGCCATACAATTAAGATATTTCTCTATCTTTTTGTATTTACAGCAATTTTGAATTTTATTATAGAAGTAATTGGGATTCAGACATTATCTGAATATCTTCTGGCAGATAGTATTTTCCAGCCAGTGATTGCAGCACTTATTGGATTGATACCTAACTGTGCGGCTTCTGTTGTGATCACGCAGCTTTATATCAGCGGTGCAATTTCATTCGCATCTGCCATTTCCGGTCTCTGTACCGGAGCAGGAATTGGATTGGTTGTACTTTTTAAGGTCAATCGGGATAAACGTGAGAACATAAAGATTGTACTCACTTTATATGCACTTTCAGTGATTGCAGGAATGGTTTTACAGATCTTCGGATTTTAAGTTGTCAAATTGTGAAAAATGCTGTCGATAAGCGACACGAATTGACAAAAAGTTAACATATTCGAAATTGATTTTCTATTTTGATGTGCTATAATAAATATGTTCACACTTGAGATATACCTTTTTGTGAGGAGGATTTATTATGGTAACAAAAAAAGGGACACCTGTAAAAAAGACAAAAGATGTAAAAATAGTTGCAAATGTTATGGCTGATTCGATAAAGACAGAAGAGAAAGCAAAGGCAGAAGTTAAGACCGAGATAAAGCCACAGACAAAAGAGAAAGTAGAGGCAGAAGCTAAGACCGAGATAAAGCCACAGACAAAAGAGAAAGTAGAAGCTAAAGTTGAGAAGGCTGCTGCAGATACAGTAGAAAAGATTACGAAAAAAGCAGTGAAAGGTGCAGGTGCGGCAAAGACTGTAGCAAAAGCTGTAACAAAGACTGCGACAAAGACTGTAAAGAAAGCTGCTAAGAAAGACATTATAATAAAAGCATTTGTTGAGTATTATGGTAAGCAGGTAGAAGAGAAAGACATCATTGCCCGTGTGAAAAAAGCATGGACGAGATCTGGTAAAAAAGTCGGAGACATTAAAGAGATGGATCTTTACATAAAACCGGAAGAGAATGCGGTCTACTATGTGATCAATGGAACAGAAACAGGAGCTGTAGAATTCGAGTAGGAAGATAAAAAGAAACAGATAGTAAAAGCTGGCTTTTACTATCTGTTTCTTTTTGTTATGTATAGCGGTCATGCCGCTGTTACGTGCTGAGTGGTGGGAAGCACACCAGCCACTTGTGGTGTTTATGTGGATCATATTACTTGTAGTGCCATTTGCAATCGTTTATGGTGCAGGCGATACATTTGAAACAGTATTGGAATGTATCGTGAATGATTATCTGACATTTATTGTTCTGTTATTTGGATTATTCTGTGTATCTGGTAACATTACAGTTGGAGGAGATTTTGCAGGATCACCGAGAGTAAATGCATGTCTGCTGGCATTGGGTACACTGCTTTCCGGCTGTATTGGAACAACGGGAGCCAGTATGCTCATGGTTCGTCCGGTCATTAAGATGAATTCATGGAGAAAAAGAAAAAGACATATTATGGTATTTTTCATTTTTCTGATTTCCAATATGGGTGGCTGTCTTACGCCAATCGGAGATCCGCCGCTTCTAATGGGATTTATGCGTGGAGTACCATTTTTCTGGAGCATGCATTTATTGCCAATATTGACTTCAGCCGGCACTGATGCTGTTAAAATCTGTTGGACCAAACCTTGGAATTAGCGAGCTGTACCAGATGTTTTGGGCAACAGGAGCGCTGTCCAGCTTCCTTGACAATACACCGACCTATCTTGTATTCCTGACAACTGCGGGAACACTTGGATTAACAGGAGGTATTACAACGGCTCTTGGACAGATTCCGGTGAATCTTCTAGAGGCTATTTCCTGTGGAGCTGTATTTATGGTCGCTTGCATTCTTAGTTCCGGTATTTATACTGGATATGCTTGTGTACTTTTTGTAGGAGGTTACGGATATGGCAAATAATAAAGATATGTATATAGAACTTGCGAATCGGATCTATGATCTGGATGGTGAAGTATATAAATGTGTAGGATCTTCCCTTGGAAGAACATTTACAGGAAGCAGAGAGAATACGATCCGTGCACTTAGTATGTTGATGTATACGAAGCCTGACGGACATCTCTTGCGAAGTGAGCTGGCAGATAAGCTGCATATCAATTATTATGATTCAGAGATTTTTGAGCAGGTACTAAAACGTCAGGAAGAAGAAAAATTTCATATTAAAGAGAAAGAGTGCTTTACAGAGTTTGATAAATATGGAAAAAAACGAGAAACATTGAAATCAAAGCTGCGGAATATGTATCGTTATCATGGACTTAACAGCGAAGATGCCATCTTCTTTCATATGAGCGATTTGGGGGAACTCCTGAGAATTATGACCTGTGCATTAATAGTGTCAACTACGGAATCAAAGAGACGATAGAAATCATTGAACGTCTGATCATCAACAGGAAGAAAGCATAAGGGGTACAAGAAAGAGACTTTACGTGTGTTTCAGATACTGATATAATAAAGACGAATGAGACGGGAGAAAATAATTAATACGTAAAGGAGATAATAGAATGAATGAGACAACATTGGTGAAAGGCATAAGTGCGATAGGATCCATGGATGGACCGACTTCAGTGTTCCTTGCCGGAAAGCTAAGCGTGGGAGTGTTTGCGGCTGTGATAGCAATCGGTATTTTAATTGGATTTTTCGGCTTGAAGCTGGTGAAAGTGGTTGCGGCATTCCTGGGATTTCTGATTGGAGCTGGAGTGGGAGCTGGAATCTGTGCATTAGCGGGAATTGAAGGTATTGCATCCGTAGCAGTTATATTAGTCTGCGCGATATTGCTGGCAGTAGTGTCTTTTCTTGTATACAGGCTGGGTGTATTTGTGATGATATTCATCTGCTCTATGGGAGTGCTGGCAGCAGTGATACCGGCACAAAGTTCAGTCATTACTATTGTGGAACTGGCAGTGGCACTTGTGCTTGCGATTCTTGCTGCAATATTTGCAGAGCCGATGATCATTGTAATTACCGGTATAGCAGGTGGATTTCTTGCAGGTCCGGCGATTCTCGACCTTGCTGGAATTACAGATCCGTCATGGTTAAAATATGCAGCAGGTGCGGTTCTTGCATTTGTAGGACTTATGATTCAGTTCATGATGCAGTCAAGTAAGATTGGAAAGAAAGAGAGAATCAAATCTGAACATATCAAGGAACAGGTCTCTATGGAGAATGAAGTAGAGAAAGCCCGAATGATTCTGGATGAGGACGAAGCGAAGCCAGAAGAAGCAGAAGATCCGGAAGGATATCTGGATGAGGAAGAGGCAGAAGATCCGGAAGGATATCTGGATGAAGATGAGGATTTTTCAGATGATGAGTCAGAGGATATCGAGATCAGGGATTTGGATTTAGACGATATTCCATCTGACGAGGAGAGCGAGGAATAGGCTTATGAAACTGGACATGCATTGTCATGTAAAGGAAGGGTCCATTGACAGCAAGGTGAGCCTGGACGAGTACATTACACTTTTAAAAGAACGTGGATTTGACGGAATGCTGATTACAGATCATGATACGTATAAAGGATACCGACACTGGAAATACCAGATGAAGGGAAAAGTACATGATGATTTTGTAGTCTTAAAAGGAATTGAGTATGATACTTGTGACGGGGGACATATTTTATGCATTATGCCAGAAGGCGTGAAGATGAGACTTTTGGAACTCCGAGGTCTTCCGGTTGCAGTATTGATTGATTTTGTGCATAAGCACGGAGGAATTCTGGGGCCGGCACATCCATGCGGGGGCAAATATTTAAGCTTTACGAACACAAAGCGTTATTACAAATCACCAGAGTTATTTAAGCGGTTTGACTTTATTGAAGCATTTAATGCATGTGAATCAGCAGAGTCTAATGCGAGAGCCCTTAAGCTTGCACAGAAATATAAGAAACCGGGAATCGGTGGCAGTGACGCACACCGACCTAATTGTGTAGGTATGGGATATACCATTCTGCCAGAGCGAGTGACATGTGAGACAGAGCTGATCGCACTGATCAGGTCAAAATCTGCAGTGATTGAGACAGGTGGCAGTCTGTATGGAAAGACGACAAAAGACAAGATGGGAAAGGCGGATAAGATTCTGACATATTCTTTCTGGTTTTATAATAAGGCCGGTACAATCATGCGTAAGAGAAAACGTATGCTGAATGGAAAGATTGAGAATCCTGTCGATCCGATCGATCCGATTGAGTTGAAATATATGTAATAAATAAAAAAGAAGTATTCTGATAAATGAGATTTTACTCAAAGTCAGAATACTTCTTTTTTTAGTGCGCCCTTATAAGAGCTTAGAACAAACTTGCGATATGATAAACTACAAAACTTATGATCCAGGCAGTACACAGCTGATAGAGCAGGATAAAACCAGTGGATTTCCAGCTTTGCAACTCACGATGAATCGTTGCAATGGTTGCTGTGCATGGTACATATAACAGACAAAATGTCATAAGTGCATAAGCATTTGCCGGGCCAAAACCAATGGCACCAAGAGAAGCCGCCATTGCGGTCATTCCGTGGGCAGTCGTAATATTTTGAATTCCGAAGAGTACGCTGCAGCTGGAGACAACAACTTCTTTTGCGGCAATACCAGCGATCAAAGCTACAATAATCTGCCAATATCCGAGTCCGACCGGTTGAAAGACCGGTACGATCAGGCGTCCAATGACAGAACCAAAGCTTTCAGAAATATCTGTTACATATCCATGAGGACCAAAGTTTAAGATTGCCCACATTAAGATGGATGCGATAAATATAACAGTTCCGGCTTTGGTAAGATAATCTTTTATCTTCTGCCATACATAAATCGCAATCGTATGGGCACTTGGAGTTTTATATTCCGGCAATTCGATCAACAGGGCATGTGTCGCTTTGCTTCCGTCGATTTTGGACAGGATAAATGCTGTTGTAATTGCGATAATGATGCCGAGCAGATACATGGAATAGCAGACAATCATGGCATATTTTCCAAAGAACATAGAGGAAAATAAGACATAGATCGGAAGTCTTGCACTGCACGACATAAATGGTGTGATCAGGATAGTTTTAAAACGGTCTCTTTTCTTTTCAAGTGCCCGGGAAGCCATGACTGCAGGTACGGTACAGCCAAATCCGAGCAACAATGGAAGGAATGCTCTTCCGGATAATCCGAGACTGCTCATAATATCGTCCATGACAAATGCGACTCGTGACATGTATCCACTGTCTTCCAAAAGCGCAAGGGCCAGGAAGAGAATGAAAATGTTTGGTAGAAATGTCAGAATTCCGCCAACTCCTGAAATGATGCCGTCTACGATCAACGAAGTCAACATCGGACTTGTGTGGACAGCAGCAAGACCATTTGATACGAGATTTGAGAATACTTCAAGAGCAATCTCAAAATATCCTTTCAGCCAGTCTCCTACAGTAAAGGTGAGGAAGAATACAAATGCCATGATCAGAAGGAAAATCGGAAGACCAAGCCATTTTCCGGTCAGGTACTTATCAATTCTTTCTGTAGAGGCTGCCTTTTGGGCTTTATTGACAAGTACTTCATCAATAATTTCTTCAATAAAGTCATATTTTTGATTAATAATATCCTTTTCATAGCTTCTGTCTACAATTTGTTCCATTCCGGAAAGTGGATATTGATCCAGAATATTTTTATCCATTTCCAGATATTTGATGGCGTGCCAACGCATATTATCCATTTCCGGATAAGTTGCGGTGATCAAAGTAATCAGTGCGTCGATTTTATCTTCTATAAGGTCGGAATAGACCATGGCATATTCTGAGTGATGATTATGCCGGTGTTCAGAATGCATTCCTTTGTGATGATGAATAAAAGGTCCCTGGCTGGCATATTCACTGTGATGGGAAACGGCATGCAGCAGAATGGAAAGTCCTGTCTTTTTTCGTGCTGATACAGGGATTGCTGGAATTCCAAGCATTTCCGGGAGGCGGTGCAAGTCAATTTCCATGCCGCGGCTCTCTACAATATCCATCATGTTCAGAGCCAGTACAACGGGTTTCCCAAGTTCAATCAGTTGAAGGGCCAGATAGAGATTACGTTCCAGACTGGAAGCGTCAATGACATCTACAATGACATCAACTTCATCACTCATGATACATTCTCGAGATACAGTCTCTTCCATTGTATAAGAAGTCAGACTGTAGATTCCCGGAAGGTCAATGAGACGGAACTTCTGATCTTCATAGGTCGTGAAGCCTTCTTTCTTTTCCACTGTGACACCGGGCCAGTTAGCTACCTTTAGATTTGCACCGGTGTAAGCGTTAAAGAGGGTTGTCTTGCCGCAATTTGGATTACCGATGAAGCCTACATTAATGATTTTTTCCATTATTCCGTGACCTCCTTCACTTCGATGTGGTCTGCGATTCTTTTGCCAAGTGCAAATCGTGTGCCACGAAATCTGGCGGTAAGAGCACCTTTTTTATTGTTGTTCAATATTGTGATTTTGGCGCCTTCTGTCAATCCAAGCGCTTCTAGACGTCTCTCAAGAAGAAGCTCAATGTTGATAGAAAGAACCTGATAAGTTTTGTTATTTTTGCCTTGCTTTAAAGTCATCTTTTGTCCTTTTTATAAATTGTAAATGAGAATTATTTATCGATTACCCCACTAACTATATCATCAATTGACGAAAACTTCAATGTGAAGTATACTGGATTTCATAAACATAAAAGGGGGATTTTATGCAGCTTTATTACTTGATGTTATACTTTTTTGTGTATGGTTTTCTGGGCTGGTGCACAGAAGTTGCATATGCGACAACAAAGCAGAGAAAGTTCGTGAACAGAGGGTTCCTGAATGGTCCGATCTGTCCGATTTATGGAGTCGGTGTGACGGTAGTCGTCTATTTCCTGACACCGTATAAGGACAATTTGATTTTGTTGTATGCGTTGTCCACAGTGTTGGTGACAGTTCTGGAAGGGCTTACCGGATATCTGATGGATAAGATTTTTCATCATAAATGGTGGGATTATACAAATCAGCCGCTGAATATCGGTGGATATGTTTGCCTGATATTTTCCCTTGTGTGGGGAGTGGCATGTGTACTGATCGTCCGTGTGATTCATCCGGTCATTCATAAAATATTGACATTTATTCCACATACATTAGGGCTTGTAATGCTCGCAGTACTGGAAATCTGTATTTTTGTTGATCTGTATGTGACTGCGGCCGGAATCCTGAAACTGAATCATCAGTTGGAAGCTATGGCGAAGATTGCCGCAGAGCTGCATGAGATTTCGGATAAGCTTGGTGAAAATATCCATGAAGGTATGATGGATACGATGGAGGCAACAGAAGAAAGACGCAAGAAACTGGAAGCAGCAACAGCAGAGAGCCGCAAGAAGCTAGAAGCTGCGACAGAAGAAGGCCGCAGGAAACTGGAAAATGTTACAGAAGAAAGCCGTCGTAAACTGGAAAGTGCGACAGAGGAAGGCCGCAGGAAACTGGAAGCTGCAACGGAAGGCAGCCGCCGTAAGCTTAGTGAGGGGCGTACAAGGATTGGCGGAACCGCAGATGAAGCAAGGCAGCAGCTTCAGGCAAGAAGTGAAGAGCTTCGTAAGAAGTATGAAGAGTTGTCAGGTCAGGGCGGAGCCGTGTCCGGACGTCTGATGAAGGCATTCCCACGTATGGAATCCAGACAGTATAAGGAGACATTTAACGAGTTACGTGAGAAGCTGAGATTGAAAGAAAAGATGAAGAGAAAAAAATAGTAGTACAAGGAGACTTTTTTAAGAATCTTCTGAGTATTCTTGATGAGATGGGGATGTCAGAAGAAGATGTACAGAAGGTAAATGTATATTTGACAGATATGAAGAATTTTGATGCAATGAATGTAGTGTATGAACAACAGTTTTCAGCACCATATCCAACTAGGACAACAGTTGGTGTGACAGGACTTTGCGGAGATGCATTGATAGAAATTGAGTTGATAGCGAAGAAATAATCAGGTTGAGGAAGAACAGGTCGATGGATCTGTTCTTTTTTTCGTTAGTGGCGAGTCAAAGTCCGAGTAGTCTTCCGACCTTGGTAATTGTAAGCAATCTCAGAAGGTATCTTTTGGATCTTTTTATGATTGTGTTGTGATAAGTTTAAAACTGGCTTGCTGTAAAATGTAAATACTGGCTATTTAATAAATACCAGTTTGCAGTATGATATGTATCATAGTTACGTAACACAGAGAAAAAATATTAGGAAAATAAGAAAAAAATCGGATGAAGAGAAAGGTGAAGAATTATGGCAGAGAATAGATATGAATTAAACAAGCAGTTAGCACAGATGTTAAAAGGCGGAGTTATCATGGACGTAACAACACCGGAGCAGGCAAAAATCGCAGAGGCAGCAGGTGCTTGTGCAGTTATGGCGCTGGAGAGAATTCCTGCAGATATCCGTGCAGCAGGCGGGGTATCCCGTATGAGTGATCCGAAGATGATCCGCGGAATCCAGGAGGCCGTATCAATTCCGGTCATGGCAAAATGCAGGATCGGACATTTTGTGGAGGCACAGATTCTGGAAGCAATTGAGATTGACTATATCGATGAGAGTGAAGTTCTTTCACCTGCAGATGATGTATATCACATCAACAAGAGAGACTTTAAAGTGCCATTCGTATGTGGAGCAAGAGACCTTGGAGAGGCACTTCGAAGAATTGTTGAGGGAGCTTCTATGATCCGTACAAAGGGTGAGCCGGGAACAGGAGACGTTGTACAGGCTGTCCGCCATATGCGTGTGATGAATGCTGAAATCCGCAGAATTCAGAGCTTAAGAGAGGACGAGCTTTTTGAGGCGGCAAAGCAGCTTCAGGTTCCGGTTGAACTGGTAGAATATGTTCATGAGAATGGAAAGCTTCCGGTTGTAAACTTTGCTGCAGGAGGAGTTGCAACTCCGGCAGACGCAGCGCTGATGATGCAGCTTGGAGCAGAAGGAGTGTTCGTAGGATCTGGAATTTTCAAATCTGGTGATCCTGCAAAACGTGCCGCAGCAATTGTAAAAGCAGTAACTAATTATACAGATGCAAAACTGATCGCAGAACTTTCCACAGATCTTGGTGAGGCAATGGTCGGAATCAATGAGCAGGAGATTGAACTTCTGATGGCAGAGAGGGGCAAATAAGATGACCGTAGCAGTACTGGCACTTCAGGGAGCATTTCTGGAACATGAACAGATGCTTAAGAAACTTGGAGCAGATTATTTTGAAATCCGTCAGAAAAAAGATCTGGACAGATCATTTGACGCTCTGATTCTTCCGGGCGGTGAGAGTACCGTGATGAGAAAACTGTTACTGGAACTTGACATTTACGATGCTTTAAAAGAGAAAATCCTGTCAGGTCTGCCAGTCTTTGGAACCTGTGCGGGACTGATCCTTCTGGCAGATGAAGTGGAAGCAGGAGTTCCGTGTTTTGGTACTATGAATATTACGGCAAAGCGTAATGCATATGGAAGACAGCTTGGAAGCTTTCATACAGATGCAGAGTTTGATGGACTTGGTCAGGTGCCGATGACATTTATCCGTGCACCGTATATCGCAGAAGCAGGGGAAGATGTCAAGATATTGGCTGAGGTAGATGGTAAAATTGTGGCTGCCAGACAGGGAAGACAGCTCGTGACAGCATTTCACCCGGAACTGGACGGGGATACGAGAATACATGAATATTTTTTGAATATGTAAGAAAATGTGATGCTATATCAGCTGGAAGCTGACTCCCACCTCTATAGGTGGTGAGAAACAAGCTGGTATCAGTGGTGGGAGTCA